>Ga0105245_10000495_pt1 | contig 36188 bp, 36 predicted proteins | sample KBSM54metaG_FD_81523 | JGI IMG/M metagenome (GOLD analysis project Ga0105245, IMG submission 81523) | Miscanthus rhizosphere microbial communities from Kellogg Biological Station, Michigan, USA - KBS M5-4 metaG | ecosystem: Host-associated > Plants > Roots > Rhizosphere > Soil | place...
GCGGCGCCGAGCCCGACGGCGCCCGTGATGTTCGGCGTGCCCGCCTCGAACTTGTACGGAAGCGCGTTGTAAGTGGTGCGGTCGAACGAGACGGTGAGAATCATGTCGCCGCCGCCTTGGTAGGGCGGCAGTGTCTCGAGCAGCTTGCGTTTGCCGTACAGCGCTCCGATACCCGTCGGGCCGAACATCTTGTGGCCGGAGAACGCCAGGAAGTCGCAATCGATTGCTCGTACGTCGACGCGCATGTGCGGCACCGCTTGAGCCGCGTCGACGAGAACGAGAGCGCCGACCTCGTGGGCCTCGGCGACGAGCTCGGCGACGGGGTTTACGGTGCCCAGCGCGTTCGAGACGTAGGTCAGCGCGACGATCTTCGTGCGCGGCGACAGCAAGCGGCGGAACGCGTCGCGATCGAGCTCGCCGGAGTCCGTGATCGGCGCCGCGACGAGCTTGGCGCCGGTCTCGCCGCAGATCATTTGCCACGGCACGATGTTCGAGTGGTGCTCGAGCCACGTTGTCAGCACTTCGTCGCCGGGACGCAACTGCAGGCGGCCGAGCGTCGCCGCGACGAGGTTGATGCCCTCGGTCGTGCCGCGCGTGAACACGATCTCCTCGCGGGCCGCGGCGTTGATGAAGCCCCTGACCTTGTCGCGTGCGCCTTCGAAAGCCGCAGTCGAGCGCTCGCTGAGCTCGTGCACGCCGCGGTGCACGTTGGAGTGGTTCAGCCGTTGCTGCGTCGCCGCGGCGTCGAGCGCGAAGCTCGGCTGCTGCGACGACGCGGCGTTGTCGAGGTAAGCGAGCGGCTTGCCATGTACGAGCTGATGGAGCGCCGGGAAATCCGCGCGCAGCCGTGCGATGTCGGTAATTAGCGGTGTTGTGGCGACTCGGGTGGCGGCGCGGCTCATCGCGAGACCTCCGCTAGCGTGCGCAAGCGCGCGGTTACTCGATCCGCGATGCTCGCGCGGATGTCCGGCGCCGCAATGCGCTCGAGCACCGTGGTGGCGAACGCGGTCGTCAGGATCTCGCGCGCATGCTCTTCGTCCACGCCGCGCGCGCGCAGGTAGAACAGTTGCTCGGCATCGAGCTCCCCGACGGTCGACCCGTGGCTGCACTTCACGTCGTCCGAATAGATCTCGAGCTCGGGTTTGGTGTCGATCTCGGCTTGGTCGGACAGCAACAGGTTGTCGCTCGTCTGCCGTGCGTCGATGCCTCGCGCGCCGCGGTGGACAATCACTTTGCCGTTGAACACGCCGCGGCCGTGCTTGCCGATCACGCCGCGGAACGCCTCGTTGCTGCGCGTGTCGGGCGCGATGTGGTCGATCCGCGTGTGATCGTCGACGTGCTGACCTTCGCCCGCGAGCAGCAGGCCGTAAAGATCGAGAGCGGCGCCGGGCTCGCGCAGCTTCACGTCGACGTCGTTGCGCACGAGCCGGCCGCCGAGGTCGAAGAGCCCGAGCGATGCGCTGGCTCGCGCCGCGACGTCGACAGCCAAGAGCGAGGTATGCGCATGACGGAGGCCGTGCTCTTCGAGCCGATAGAGCGCGAGCCGCGATTCCTCGCCCAATGCAAGCTCCGTAACGACGTTGAGCCAGCCGTCGGTATCCGCCGCGTCGACGATCTGCTGGAAGATCGTGACCTCGGCCCCGCGGCCGATCTCGACGACGATCCGGGGTTGTGCGACGACCTTCGGCGCTCCGCTCGCGACGAGCACGAGTCGGAGCGCCGCGTCGATCCGCGCGCCGTCGGCTACGCGGAGCCAGACGCCCGATTGCGCGTACGCCGTGTTCAGAGCCGCGAGCGGGTGGGCAGCGGTCGAGAGGCGCGCGCCGCGGGCCGCTTCCCGCTCGAGCCAATACGTGTCGAGGTCGCGGACCTCGATGCCGGAGGTCGAGCCCAGCGTACCGAGCTCTGGGGCGAGATGCCCGTCGACGAAGACGAGGCGCGGCGCGTCGGTCGGCACGCCATGCTCTACGAGCGCGCGTGCAGCCGCGTCGAGCGCTGCCCGGTCCGGGCTGCGCGGAGCAAAGTCGAGCTCGGCGTCCACGAGCGGCTTCAAATCGGTGTAGCGCCAGTCCTCGCGCCGTGGCGTCGGCAGGCCGGTCGCGCCGAGCTCGGCGAGCGCACCTGCGCGCACGTCCTTCGACGCGGCCGAGCCGGGTAGGGCGGCGCGCGGCGCCGCGAGCGCCTGCTTGAGCGTCGTGACGGTCACGACCGTGCCGCCTCCACCTGCACCCAGTCGTAGCCGCGCTCATCGAGCTCGCGCGCGAGCTCGGGGCCGCCCGAGCGACGGATCCGTCCGCCCGCGAGCACGTGGACGCGATCCGGCACGATGAGCTCGAGCAGCCGCTCGTAGTGCGTCACGAGCAGCATCGATCGCTTCGGGCTTCGCAGACTGTTCACGCCGGCGGCGACGACCTTCAGAGCGTCGACGTCGAGCCCCGAGTCGGTCTCGTCGAGCACCGCGAGCCGGGGCTCTAGTAGCAGCATCTGCAGGACCTCGTTGCGTTTCTTCTCGCCGCCCGAGAACCCCTGGTTCACGCTGCGGTTCAAGAAATCCTTAGGGATTTGCATGAGTTCCATCTTGTTCTTAATTAACTTCATGAACTCGAATGCATCCATGGACTGCTCGCCGCGCGACTGACGCTGGGCGTTCAGCGCAGCCTTGAGCAGATAGGCGTTGTTCACGCCGGGAATCTCGATCGGGTACTGGAAGCCCAAGAACAGGCCCGCGCGGGCGCGCTGCTCGGGAGGCATCGCGAGCAGATCTTCGCCGTCGAGGAGGATCCGGCCGGCCGTCACCTCGTAGTCTTCGCGGCCCGCGAGCACCTGCGCGAGCGTGCTCTTGCCCGATCCGTTCGGCCCCATGATCGCGTGGACTTCGCCGCTCGGGATCTCGAGGTCGATTCCGGCCAGGATTTCGCGCGACCCGATCCGGGCGTGCAGGTTCTCGATCTTCAGCATCGTGCTCATGCGTCAGCCAACCGCTCCTTCGAGGCTCACGTTCAGGAGGTTCTGGGCCTCGACCGCAAACTCCATCGGCAGTTCCTTGAAAACCTCGCGGCAGAAGCCGTTCACGATCATGTTGACCGCGTCTTCCTGATCGAGGCCGCGCTGCCGGCAATAGAACAGCTGGTCCTCGCTGATCTTGGAGGTCGTCGCCTCGTGCTCGATCCGAGCCGAGCGGTTGCGCGACTCGATGTACGGGAACGTATGCGCGCCGCATTCGGAGCCGAGCAGTAGCGAATCGCACTGGGTGTAATTTCGAGCCTGATGCGCCGTCGGCAGCATCTTCACGAGGCCTCGGTACGAGTTCTGTGCGTGGCCGGCCGAGATGCCTTTCGAGACGATCGTGCTGCGGGTGTTGCGGCCGATGTGGATCATCTTCGTGCCGGTATCGGCCTGCTGATAGTTGTTCGCGACCGCGACCGAGTAGAACTCGCCGACCGAGCCTTCGCCGCGAAGCACACAGCTCGGGTACTTCCACGTGATCGCCGACCCCGTCTCGACCTGCGTCCACGAGATCTTCGAGCGGGCCCCGCGGCATTCGCCGCGCTTCGTGACGAAGTTGTAGATCCCGCCGCGGCCGTTCTCGTCGCCGGGATACCAGTTCTGGACCGTGGAGTATTTGATCTCGGCCCCCTCGAGCGCGACGAGCTCGACCACGGCCGCGTGTAGCTGGTTCTCGTCGCGCATCGGCGCCGTGCAGCCCTCGAGGTAGCTCACGTGGCTACCCTCGTCGGCGATGATCAACGTGCGCTCGAACTGGCCCGTTTTCGCCGCATTGATCCGGAAGTACGTCGACAGCTCCATCGGGCAGCGGACGCCTTTCGGCACGTAGACGAACGAGCCGTCGGTGAACACGGCGGTGTTCAGAGTCGCGAAGAAGTTGTCTCTGTAAGGCACTACGCTGCCTAGATATTTTTGAACCAGATCCGGGTGCTTCTGCACGGCTTCGGAGAACGAGCAGAAGATCACGCCCGCGGCGGCGAGCTTGTCCTTGAACGTGGTGGCGACCGAGACGCTGTCGAACACGGCGTCGACCGCGACGCCCGCGAGCTTCGCGCGCTCGTGCAACGGGATACCGAGCTTGTCGTAGGTCTCGAGCAGTTTCGGGTCGACCTCGTCGAGACTTTTCGGCGCGTCGGCGTTGGGTCGTGGTGCCGAGTAATACGAGATCGCTTGATAGTCGATCTTCGGATAGCGGACATGGGCCCAAGTGGGCTCCTCGAGCGTGAGCCAGTGCCGATACGCCTTCAGCCGCCACTCGGTGAGAAACTCGGGTTCGCCCTTTTTGGCCGAGATGAAGCGGATGACGCCCTCGTCGAGGCCGGGAGGCACGGTGTCCTGCTCGATGTCGGTGACGAAGCCGTGCCGATAGCTCCGTTTGACGAGGTCGTCGAGCTCCCTGGTATTCGTCGCCATGCTCGTTCCTATCCTGTTACTCAACGCGCGCCCGCGCTGTCACGGAGCCCCGCGCTCAAGTCCGGCGGCGGCAGCGGCTGGCTCCGGTGCTGGAGGTCCGCGAGCGTCACGCTATGGAGCGCCTTGCGGATGCTCGAGTTGATCCGTTGCCACGCCATTCCGACCCGGCAGAACGACTCGAGGTCGCAGCCGCCGTCGACCGAGCTGCACTCGGTGATCGCGACCGGCCCCTCGAGCGCATCGATGATCTCGGCCGCGCTGATCGCGTCCGGCGCCCTCGCGAGCGCATAGCCGCCCTGTGCGCCGCGCGTCGACACGACGAGCCCCGCGTGCACGAGGGACTTCAGCAGCTTCTGGACCGTCGGCTGGCCGAGGTGGGTCGCGCTCGCGACCTCGCCCGCGGTCGTCAGGCCCTCGTGTTTGGCCGGCAGCTGGGCCAGCACCATCGTCCCGTAGTCGGTCAGCTTGCTCATTCGGAGCATGGGCCGCGTCCTGGTGTTTAAAGTGGACTATTTTAGTACTAATTTGAGCATCGGCCAAATCCGGCCCGCCAGTGCTGGGGCTCGGAGCGCGAGGTTGGAAGCTAAGCGGCCGGGGCGCTCTACGGCGCCGATCGGGCCGCGCGTTCCCGCTCTTCGGGCGGCAGGTAGTCGATCAGCTCCTTGAGTCGGGCCTTGAACCGCGCACGCTCGACCGTGTGGACGCCGGGAGTCTCGAGCGCGAGCCGGACCTGGCTGATCGCGAGCGGCAGGTTGCCGATCAGGCCGTAGTAGTAGGACATGTAGTAGTACGCGTCGCCGACGTCGCCTTCCGCGTTCGCGGCGCGCGCGATCAAGCGGAGCTGCTCCGGCGTCGCCTCGACGTTGTTGAGCAAGTCGAGCATTAGCGCGTGCGCAGCGGACGCCTGTCCGGCCGCGATCAGCGCCTCGGCGTAGCTGATCGTGAGTGGGACATTGCGCGGGAACAGCCGCTCGGCGTCCTTGTAGTGCTTGAGCGCCTCGTCGGTCGAGCCTCCGGCCATCAGCGCCTCGGCCTGGCCGATTCGATACGCGATGACGGTCGGATTCTCGGTCGCGAGGTCGCGCATGATCCGCTCTGCGTTGTCGTTGAGCGACAGGCGCATCTGCGCGAGCGCTAGACCGTAGCGGTCCGCGGGGTTATTGCTGTCGCCCTGGTCCTTGAACAGCGAGTACGCGGCCTCGGGCGTCGGCGCCGAGAGCACCTCTAGTCGCGCCTTCGCGAGACCATACGCCGGGCTGTCGGGATGCTTCGTGGGCGGCAGCTGTCTAGCGCGAGAGCGGGCTTCCGCGATGCGCTCGCTCGTAACGGGGTGGCTCTGGAGGATCGCCGGCACGTGCGCTTCCACCGAGCCGTAGCGCTTCTGGATCTCGTCGAAGAAGCTGGCCATTCCGTTCGGATCGAAGCCCGCAGACGACAGCACGTCCATGCCGACCCGATCGGCCTCGGATTCGTTCGAGCGCGTGAAGTTGATCGAATGTTGCGCAGCGAGGCCTTGCGTGCCCGCGATCACGCCGGTGAGCGCATCGCCGCCAACGTGGGCCGCCGCGCCGAGTAGGACCGCCGCGAGCATCGCGGCCATCGAGACGATGCTCATGTGCTCGTTGTCGTACATCGCACGCGCGATGTGCCGCTGAGTCACGTGCGAGACCTCATGCGCGAGCACGCCGGCGAGCTCGTTCTCGTTGTTCGTCGCGAGTAGCAGGCCGGAATTTACGCCGACGTAGCCGCCCGGCAACGCGAACGCGTTGATTTCGTCCTCTTTGACGAAGAAGAAATGGAACTTGAAATCGCCGTTGTTCGCATGGCTCGCGATCTGACCGCCGAGCGAGCCGAGGTATTCGGTGAGCTGCGGGTCGTCGACGACCGCCCCGGCGTTGCGAAGCTGCAGCATCACGCCGCGCCCGAGCTGAGCTTCCCGGCTCTTGCTGAGCGCCATGTCGGCTGGCGTGCCGAAGTCCGGAAGCTTGTCGTTGGGCTCGGCTCCCGCGATGGCTGTCGCGGCGAATGCCAGCAAAAACACGAGCAATTTCACGATGAGCCAGCCTCCATGTGCAGGGCCGCAAGATCCATTGGACCCGACGACCGCCCGCGCGTTCAAATCAGAGCGCTTTGGCGGCGCTGAGCACGTCGTCGACGTGCCCGTCGACCTTTACTTTACGCCACTCGTTGCGCAATACACCGTCGGCGTCGACGAGAAAGGTGCTCCGCTCGATCCCGAGCACCTTCTTCCCGTACATATTCTTTTCTTTGATTACGTCGAATTGCTTGCAGAGCTTCTCGTCCGCGTCGGACAGAAGGTCGAAGGGAAGGGAGTATTTCGCCCTGAACTTCTCGTGGGAGCCCAAGCTGTCGCGCGACACGCCGAGCACTCGCACGCCCAGACGCTTGAACGCGGCTTGGCTGTCGCGGAAGCCCTGGCCCTCGAGCGTGCACCCGGGCGTGTCGTCCTTGGGATAGAAGTAGAGCACGTACGGCGAGCCCGCGAGATCCTTGCTGCTCACGGGACCGTCGGTCGAGGGCGCGGAGAACGCCGGCACTTTCTTGCCGACCGTGGGTGTTGCCATTCCCTGCTCCTTGTTCCGCCGTCGCAGGCGCTAGTGCTCAGGCCTGCTTCACCGGCTCCAGGATAGCGTCGACGTTGAGCTGATCGCAGAAGTCCATGAATTCCTCGCGCAACCCCGAGATGTGCACGCTGCCCGGGATATTGATGGACATCTGCACCGAGAACATCGGCGCTCCAGTGTGCGTCGCCGCGTAGCTACGCGTCGACACCTCCGCGATCTCGACTTTTCGCGCCGCGAAGAAACCGCTCAGGCTATGCACGACGCCGGGCTGGTCGAGCCCGACGACGTCGACGGCGTAGGGCAGCAGCTCCTTCCCGAAGCGTCGCGGCTCGGTGCGTTTCAGCTGCATCGTCACGCCGTTGCTGCTTGCGAAACGATTGAGCTCGCGCTCCATGCGACTGATCGTGTGCCAGTTACCCGCAACGAGCAGCAGCATTGCGAACTCTGAGCCGAACGCACCCATCCGGCTCTCTTTGATATTACCGCCGCAGTCCATGATCACACGGGTCAGTTCCTGCACGACGGCGGTGGGATCACCGCCGACTGCCGAGATGACCATCAGTTGTTCCATCGGCGGACTATCTCTCTAAGCCAGTCCGGCAGTGTACCTAGAACCTCCCGCCCTGCAACGTGGCGAGGTTGCGCCTCCTAAGGCCCGTCGGTACTATCGTGCGCCTTTCGGGGCGGTACGGACTCGACGATGTTGAAGGGCAGCATGGTGGCGGTCGTCACGCCGATGGACGCCGACGGCGCGGTGAATTATCGCGACCTCGCGCGCGTCATCGACTTCCACGTGACAGGCGGCACGGAGGCCTTGATCGTAGCCGGCACGACCGGCGAGTCGGCGACGCTCGATCACAAAGAGCACGTCGAGCTGCTCGACCGCGCGTGCGAGCTCGCCGAGGGACGCATCCCGATCATCGCCGGCACGGGCTCGAACTCGACGACGCAGACGTCGAATCTTTCGCGTGCCGTCGACCGCCTGCCGATCGCGGCGTACCTGGTCGTCACGCCGTACTACAACAAGCCTCCGCAGGAAGGAATGCGCCGGCATTTCTCGGCGGTGGCCGACGCAGTCCATCACCCCGTGATTCTGTACAACGTGCCCGGCCGCACCGGCGTCGACTTGAAGCCGGAGACGGTCGCGAAGCTCGCGACGCATCCGAACATCGCCGGCATCAAGGAAGCGACCGGGGAACTCGCGCGCGTGCGCGTGCTCAGAGAGACGTGCGGCGCCGATTTCGTGCTGCTCAGTGGCGACGACGCCACTGCGCGAGAGTTCATGCTTCAGGGCGGCGACGGAGTCATCTCGGTCACGGGCAACGTGGCGCCGGAGGGGATGCGTCGTCTTTGCGACGCCGCCCGCGGCGGACGGCGTGTCGAGGCCGAGCGTATCGACGCCGATTTGCAGGCGCTGCACAAGAATCTGTTCTGCGAGAGCAACCCGATTCCTGTCAAATGGGCCGTTCAAAAGATGGGACTCATCGGTCCCGGAATTCGCCTGCCGTTGATGCCGTTGGCACCGCAATATCACTCGCTCGTGGCGAGCGCGATGATCACCGCGGGCGTTCAAGTCGCCGCAGCGTGATTCGGCGGTTCGCGGCAGCCTCCGCTGCGCTCATGGTCTTCTGTCAGCTGTGCGCGTGCTCGCACGGAAACGCAATCGCGTGCGAGCCAACGTCGCGCTACTCGACCGCGGCGACGATCGGCCCCGTTCGAATTCCCGACGACCTCAACCCGCCCGATGACACGGATTCGCTGAGATTGCCGCCCGACACGGGGCGCGTCGCCCAGTCGAGCAAGGCGTGCCTCGAGACGCCTCCGGGCTTCTACGCGGATGGCGCTCCGAGCAACCCGCGCGGCGGCACCCCTCAAAGACGGGGCGGCGGTGCGCCAGCTCCGGCGCCGCGGCAAGCAGCGCCTCCGCCGACCGCGGCCCCTGCGCCCACGACGCCTCCGGCGCCTGCCGAGAGCCCGCCCGTTCCCGCGTCGGTCGAAGCGAGCCCGCCCGTTCCCGTGCCCGCGCTGCCGTCAACCGACGAGCCGCCCGCGGGCGGCGATCGAGAGATCACGAACTAGCGCAAACCCAAGCGCCGCGCGGCCGTTACGGCTTCGCGACACCGTGTCACACGTTCAATACCGGGCCGCCGCCCGGTATAAAGCGCGCCCTTCGCCGTCAATCGGCGAGCTCCTAGGAGGGGCCACATGTTCGCGCTGCCCGTGCGCCGGGAAGGATCCATGTCCGAAGATATTTCGTTCTTTCAGCAAGCGCTCGCCGAGCGCCTGCATGATGGGCCGTTGCAAGAGCTCGTCGCGTTGCAGCTCGCGGCGGCTAACCTGGTCCGTTCGGTTGGCCAGGGCGAAAACCAAACGGCGCGAGCTGTCGAGGTTGGTCATCTCGCGCAGGCGGCCATCGATCATCTCCAACAAATCATCCGCGATCTCATGGGCGACGCCTCGCAGCCGCTGCCGCTGTCGTCGCGTCTCAAGGAGCTCTGCGAGCAGTTCAAGGCCGGAAGCGGCATCGACTGCAAGCTCCAGGTCGTTCCCGCGCACGTCGAGTTCGAGCCCGGCGTAGGCGAGATCGTGTTCCGGACGCTGCGCGAGCTCTTGACGAACGTCCGCAAGCATTCGCAGGCGACGGTCGTGAAGCTCACGAGCCGCTTCCGTCGAGAAGACGAGGTCGAGATCACGGTCGCCGACAACGGCGTCGGGTTGGAATCGGTCATTCAGAGCAAGCACCCTTTCCAGGGCGGCGGCTTCGGGCTCTGGAGCATCCAGCACCGGCTCGCAGAGATTGGGGGGGCGCTCGAAGTCGGGAACGACTCCGGCTTGCGCGCCACCATCGTGGTGCCGCGCAGGTTCCTGGTTAGGGGCTGATCAGCGCGCCGCCGACGTAGCGGGTGCGCCCGTAGCGGGCGCGCCCGCGTCGTTGAGCTTGCGCGTGACGCGGTCTTGGACCCACTGCGCGCTCCACCAGTCGATCGGCGTGACCGCGTTGCCCGCGAGCAGCATCGTGAAGTGCAGGTGATCGCCGCCCGCGAGGCCGGTCGAGCCGCTGCGGCCGAGCTCCTTGTCGAGATCGACCATGTCGCCGACTTGGACCTCGATCGACGACAGGTGCGCGTACAGCGACATCAGCCCCATGCCGTGATCGAGGATCACGCAGTTGCCGTAGATGCCGAGCCAGCCCGCGTGCAGCACGCGGCCGCGGTTTGCGGCTTTGACCGGCGCACCGGCGAGCGAAGCGAGATCGAAGCCCAAGTGGACCTGGCGGTCGACTTCCTTGCCCTTGTACAGGTAAGTGCGTTGATCCGCGAAACCGGCCTCGACGGCCGTGTTCGTGAGCTGCTTGAAAGGGCCGCGCCAAAGAATCTCGGGAGACGTCTGCGCCGCGAGCTTCGTGATCGTCTCGTTGTTCATCTTGCGCAGGTCGCGATTGATCTTGAGGTACGCGGCGAGCAGGTCGCTCGGGTCGTCGACCTTGAGCTCCGGTGAGTTCTGGACGATCGGCGGGACGACCTTCGCGAGGAACGCGTCGTCGAGCTCGATGCGGCTCGCGCGAAACTGCTTCGGGAACACGCGATAGTCGAAGCTCCCGCTGCTCTCGTTGCCGACGCTATCGCGCGCATAGACTCGGATCGGCGTGCTCTGGTCCTGGTCCCAGAGATGGGCGAAGAAAGCGATGCGCAGCGCGGGATCGCCGCTTGCGATGCCGGCGCCGCTCGCGGGATAGCCCGGGTATTCGTAGTTGCCGACTTTGACGCCGGATTGCGCGTCGGGCGGCGTGACTCGGTAGACGACGGCTTCCGAGCCGCCGTGGTTCACGTAGTGGAACGACGACACGACGGCGATCTGCGGCGGCAAGAGCCGTACCTCGACGCCGCGCTTCTGCGTCGCGGCCGCCTCGCGGAGCCCGAAGAAGACGGGGCGCACGGCCGTCACTCTTATCTCGGCATTGCCTTGCTTGAGCTCGGGAACGACGTTCTTACCGGATGGCCGGGTGATCGAGACCCGGTCCCCGGCGACCGTGAGCTCGCTGGCATTGGTCTGCGTCAGCATGAACACCGGCACCGTCGTCGCGTCCTGCGCGAGCACGACCTCGAGCCGCTTCAGCGCGCCCTTCGGCGTGACGACGCTGACCGACACCTCGCCCGTGCGGCCGATGACGGTTGGTCCGGTGATTTCGATGGCCGGGCCGGGAGCTTTGCCCGCGTTGACCCAGACCAAGATGCCGCCGACGATCAAGGCGACGAGGACGACGAGTGCTTTCCACATAGCGCGCGATTGTACCGGCAGCTCGCGTGATTCACACTGCCTGCGATGAGACGCACGTCGCGTACGCTGCTCGTGTTTCTCGCCGCGCTCGCCGCGACGACAGCGTCGTCGCAAACGAGCGACACGAAGGCGAGTCCGCCGCGTTCGCTCGACACGACCGCGCCGGTTCTGTGGCAGCCGTCGATGAACGTGTTCCGCCGTTTCGCCGCGCCGAAAGAGAAGATGTTCGAGTTCTACGGCACGGTGCTCGGGTTCAAGCAACTCACGACGCTGAACGTGAACACGAGCGGTGGCGGCGTCGCGCGCTTTCAGGCCGGCGCGCAAGAGCTGAAGCTCACCGGCCGCGTCCCCAACAAGCACTATCAAGCGGGCGGCGTTCGCGAGGCGACGGGCCTGAGGCTGCTCACGTTCTTCTTCGCCGACGAGAGCGCGCTCGAGGCTCGCTTCGCCGCGACGGGTTATCCCGCGCCCGAGTTTGAGTCACGGCGAGGTGCGAAGGGGCGCAGCGCGCTCGTAACCGATCCCGACGGGCAGCCAGTCGAGCTCATCGTGCTGCCGGACGCGACGCCCGAGCAGCTCGCGGCCGTCGAGGTCGGGATCACGGTCGCCGACCTGGAACGCAGCCGAGCGTTCTACCGCGGCTTCGTCGGGCTCGAGGAGCTCGCGCCCGTCGAAGACGCGCGTTTCGGGACGAAGAAGTACTCGTTTCGCCACGGCGCGACGACGATCAGCTTGCGGAGCTTCGCGCGCACGCTGCCCGCCGATGACGGCAGCGGCGGCATTCAATACGTCGTATCGGACGTCGACGCAGTCGCCGCGCTCGCGGCCGAGCGCCACATCACCGTCGAGCAGCCGCTGAGCGGTCTGCCCGGGTTCGCGCTGCGAACGATCTGGCTCGCAGACCCGGACGGCGTGACGAACTACTATGCCGAGACGGCTGCGAGCCGGGCCGCGCGCGCTCCCTTGCAGTGACGCGTGATTGATTAGGCTCGGCGGTGTGCGCGCTCGCGCCGTCGAACGGAGAGAGGCATGTATAAGAAGATCTTGGTCGCAGTGGACCTAACAGGGGATACGTCACCGATCGTCGAGCGTGCCAAGGCGCTCGCGAAGATCCATGGCGCGGAGCTCTCGCTGTTGCACGTGATCGAGCCCGTTCCGCTCGTGACGCCGTTCGACGTGCCCGACGTGATGGCCCCGACGGTGCTACAAACCCAAGACGAGCTCGCGGCGGGCGCGCGCAAGCGGCTCGACAAGCTCGCCGCCGATCTCGGCGTGCCGAGTCGCGCCGAAGTGATCGTCGGCAACACACAGGCGGAGATAGTCCGCGCCGCTAGGGATGGCGGCGCCGATCTGATCGTGCTCGGCGGCCGCGAGCGGCACGGACTCTCGTTGCTCGTGGACTTCACCGAGGACGCCGTGCTGCACAAGGCTGCATGCGACGTCCTCGTAATCCGGGTCAAGCCGACCGCCTGACCCGAGCGATCAACCCATCGCGGGAAGGATCGCGTCCTTCTTGTTCTTGACGAACTGCTCGAACGTTTGCAGGGCAGGGTTCAGCTTGCGCGCCGTATCCGCGCTGCGCGCCGCGAGCATTTCCTTCTCGAAGTCGCGATACGCCTGGAACATGTTGCCCATCTCGTCCGCGCCCGGGAAACCGAAGCCGCGATAGACGTCCGCCTCGACCGCGTTGTACTTCACCGGGCCGACGCCGAGCACTTTGCTGAGCGTCTTGCCCATCTGATCGATCGTGAGCGCCTCGCCGTAGATGCCGACGGTCTTGCCGATGTACTGCGAGCCGCCCTTGAAGATCCCGTACGCGACCTTGCCGATGTCCTCGGCCGCAATGCCCGCCATCTTCGCATTGCCCATCGGGAACGCCCACGCGAGCTGACCGTCCTGGCCCTTCTTCGGCGCGAGGCCGAACATGTAGAGGTTGTCCCAATAGAAAGAGGTGACGAGGAAGGTCGTCGGCACGCCCGCGAAGAATGCGTTGGCCTCGGCCTTCGCGTCGAAGTGCGGCACGCGATACTTCTGCTGCAGCATCGGCATCCGCTTGTCGTCGGGCTTCATGAACTTGCGGATGTCCTCGAGCGTCGACCAGATCACGTGCTTGACGCCCGCCGCCTTCGCAGCGTCGGCGATGTTCTTGGCCTGCGCCTTCTCCTTCTCACCGGAGAAGTGCTCCCAGAAGTTCGTGACGGCGTAGACACCGTAGGCGCCCGCGAACGCCTTCTTGAGGCTCTCGACGTCGTCGATGTCGGCCTTCACGACCTGCGCGCCGCCCGAAGCGAGCGCCTTTGCCTTGTCCTTGTTCGTATCGCGAGTGACCGCGCGGCAAGCGAATCCGCCCGCGGGATCCGCCAGGATTGCCCGGCAGAGTCCACCGCCCTGAGAGCCAGTCGCGCCGATGACGGCGATGATTTTTTTGTCGGCCATGATGAGTTCCTCGATCAGACGTTTCGGAAGAAGACGCGAAGCATAACGCGTTTCGTGAGCGAGAGTAGAGGCCGGAGCGCCGCCGGTCGCGCGCCGAATGACCCAGTCGCAGACGCTAGTGCGAGGTTTGCCGCTGCGCGTCGAGCATCGTCTGGAAGCGCTTTTCCTGCGTCGCGATGTGCGCGAGATAGCCCGCGTGATCGACGAACGGGTTAGCCTCGCCGGGTTTGCGGTTCTTGAGAGCGGCGTATTTCTCGTCGAGGCCGTAGAAGAAGCCGTGCGAGCCCAAGAACACGTCCACTGGAAGCGCGCGCGCCTTCGCAAACGTCGCGACGTAGTCGGACGCGATCTGCGGATAGTCCTTGTTGCCGACGAGCACGTAACCGTCGTTGACGCCGAAGCTGCAGACAATCAGAGCGTGATAGTTCTTTCCGTCCTCGCGCACGTCGAGGCCCCAGCTCGTGCAGCCCTTCGTGTGGCCGGGTGTGAGGTGTGCAGTGAGCGTCGTGCCGCCGAGCGTCACCGTGTCGCCGTCGTGCAGCACGCGGTCGATCGGATGCTCCTTGCCGCCGGGACGCATGTTGCGCAACGCCGGCACGTCCTGCTCCATCGCCATGACGGTGGCGCCGGTGAGCTTCTTGACGAGCGCGTCGCCCTCCATGTGATCGCCGTGCGCATGACTGCCGAGCAGGATCTTGATGTCCGTGAACTTGAAGCCGAGCGATTCGACGTTCTTCTCGAGGAACGGCACGGTGGTCTCGAAGTCGCTGTTGATGAGGATGTCGCCGGCGGGCGTCACGACCAAGAACGAGCCGAGCTGCGCAGTGCCGACGAAATAGAGGTTGTCCATCACCTTGTGCGGTGGGAAAGGTGCGTTCCAGTCGGTTTGGGATTGCGGTGATTGCGCGAGTGCTGAGCCGCACGCGATCGAGAGGCCGAGCAACAGCGAGAAACTCCGCATGATCGTGAGCCTGCACGGTGCACCGCAAAAGCGCGGCGCCTCACTAGAGCACGCGAGCCGCGGCCGGTCAAACGAGTACGCAACGGCTACGTGCGGCCATCGGTGCCGGCGCGTATGCTCGCAGCGCGTTGTTGGCCGGGGAGGGGACTTCGATGCAACTGCTCGCCGCGATTCGTCGCATGCCGCTGCTTTGGCTGCTCGTCTTCGTACCGGTCGTGCTCGCGGCGGAGCACTTCCGCCCCGAAGCGCACACGGCGCTGTTCTTGCTGTCGATCTTGGCCATCGTGCCGCTCGCGGCGTTGCTCAGCATGGCGACCGAGTCGGTCGCGGCCAAGACGGGCGACACGATCGGAGGGCTGTTGAACGCGACGCTCGGCAACCTCACCGAGCTCGTGATCGCGCTAGCGGCGCTTGGCGCCGGCGAGTACACGCTCGTCAAGGCGTCGATCGCGGGCGCGATCGTGACGAACTCGTTGTTCATGCTCGGCGGCTCGTTCTTGCTCGGCGGCTTGAAGCACCACGTGCAGGAGTTCAACCGCAGCACCGCGCGGTTGCAGGCGGGACTGTTGTTCCTCGCGACGGTTGCGCTGCTGATTCCTTCCGCAATCAGCCGCGCGGACGCGACGCCCGAAGCGGCGTTCACCGAGAAGCTCAGCGTAGGCCTCGCGATTCTCTTGATGGTTACTTACGCGCTCGGGCTCGTGTTCTCGCTGAAGACGCATCGCGACTTCTTCGGCAGCGCCGCGCACGGTGCGGACGAGGAGGAAGAGCATTGGCCGATGGGCGTCGCGCTCGCGACTCTCGCAGGCGTCACGGTGCTCGTGGCGCTCGTGAGCGAGGTGTTCGTCGCGTCGGTGCAGGACGCGGCTCTCGCGCTCGGGATCAGTCAGGCGTTCGTCGGCTTCATCGTCGTCGCGCTCGTCAGCGCCGCGGCCGAGATGGCCGCGGCGTTCGCGGGCGCGCGCAAGAACCGGCTCGACCTCAGCGTTGGCATCGCGCTCGGCAGCGCCGCGCAGATCGCGCTGTTCGTGGCGCCGGCGCTCGTGCTGCTGAGCTACGTGATCGGCCCGGCGCCGATGAGCCTGCAGCTCTGGCCGGGCGCAGTGACGATGATCGTGATCGCTACGCTGACGGCGGCGCTCGTGACCACGAGCGGGCGCTCGGCGTGGTTCATCGGCGTGCTCGTGCTCGTCGTTTACGCGGCGCTCGCGCTCACGCTGTATCTGTTGCCGCCGCCGACGGCTTGACCGACGCGGCTTAGGTTGCGTGAAGCGCAGGCTGCTGCGCGGGCAACGATCGCTCGTACGTCTCCACAGCCGTCTGCAGCTTCGGGAACATGCGGTCGCGGCCGAGCGCGGCTTCCAGACCCGACCGCCGAACGACGGCCAGCACGCTCGGGTTCAACGCGGTAAGCCAGAGCATGATGCCTTCACGACGGAGATTCTCTTCGGCCGCTTCGAGCATCTTGAGCGCGGTGTACTCGATGTCGATGACGGCTCTGCAGTCGAGGATGACGACCTTCGGCTTCGCCGCCTGGATCTGCCTGCGGATTTTTTCGCCGAGCCTTTCGGCATTGGCGAAGAAGATCCGGCCCTCCGGCCGCACCACGAGCAAGCCGGGCCAGGTCTCGTCGTCCGCGTGCTTTGCCGAACGCGCGCGAAAGATCTGCGTTCCGCGCTTGCGGCCGAGCACGTGCAGCGGCGGATTGCCGGCCTGTTGCGCGAGCGCGAGCAGCGAGACGATCACGGCGACCACGATGCCCCTCAGGGTGCCGAGCAATATCACGCCGAGGCACGCGACCGCCGCCCAATAGAATTCGGTGCGCCGAATTTGCGCGATCGCCCGAAACTCCTCGGGCTTGATCAGCGGAATCGAGTAGACGACGACTACGGCGGCGAGCACCGCGTTCGGCATCAGCGCGATCAACGGCGCGAGCAGCAGCAGAGTTGCGAGCGACGTGGCTGCCGTGACGAGCTCGGAGAACTGCGTTCGCGCGCCGGCGCTCCGATTCACGGCCGTCTGCGACGTGCCGCCGCCGGCCGGCATCGCACCGAATAAACCGCCGCCAATATTTGCGACCCCGATCGCGAGGAGCTCGCGGTTCGCGCGCGGGCGTGGCTCGTCGGGCCTCGCGAAGGCGCGTCCGGACGCAATGGTCTCCGTGAAGCTCATCAGCGCGATGCCCGCCGCGGCAGGCCAGAGCTGGGCGACTAGACCGAGCTCCGGCCACACCCAGCTCGGCAGCCCGCGTGGAACGCTTCCCACTGTGGTGAGGCCCGCGGTGGATAGATCGAGCAACGCGCTGGCCGCGATGCCCGCCGCGATCGCGACGAGCGGTGCCGGCACGCGCGGCGTGAAGCGCTCCATGCCGAGAAGCAGCACGACGATTGCGACGGACACGCCGAGCGTCAGGAGCGACGTCTGCGGGAGGTGCTCGACGATCGACCAGCAATCCCGCAGGAAGCCGGTCTTGTCGATATGGATCCCGAGCAGCTTCGGAATCTGGTCGACGACGATCACGAGCCCGATGCCCGACTTGAATCCCGTCAGCACGGGATCCGAGATGAAATTCGCGACGAACCCGAGCCTGAGCGCCGACGCGAGCACGAGCAGCGCGCCGACCACGACCGCGAGCGTTGCCGAGGCGGCGACGAGGTCGGCGGTCCCCGCGTTCGGCGCTACTTCGCCGAGCGCGGCGGCGGACAAGATCGCGATCGTCGTCGTCGTGCTCACGCTGAGCGGCCGCGACGTGCCGAGCACGGCATAGATGACCATCGGCACGAGCGCGGTGTACAAGCCGACTTGAACGGGCAGTCCCGCGATCGTGGCGTACGCCATGCTCTTCGGGATCACGACGGCGGCCGCTACGAGGCCGGCGAGCGCGTCGGCGCCAAGCCAACGCCTATCGAACGGTAGCTGCCGCTCGGGCGCTCTCGGCGTGGAATTCTCGGTGCTGTTAACTGTCAAGAGACTTAGCGGTCCTTATCGTGGTCCGAATTGCGCTAATATCTCCCGCCCGCATGGCCAAAAAAAATGACCAGGCCGGACGAGGCTCAGTGAACAAGAACCCATGGAGACCCGGCTGGGTACTTCGGTAAATACGATCCCCGGCAGCGAGCCTCCTGTGATGGCATGGAGCGATTCCGATGGCTTGCCGCCCAAATAACACACCGCCACTTGCGCGCGGAACGTCGAGCCGGCGAGCCGATTGTGCGCGTCCTAGCAGCCGTTGGACACGGGCCTTCTCGTGCTTGCTGCTGGGACTCGCCGCGGCCGGGCCGTGCTCGGCTGCGAGCAGCGAGTTCGTCGACTCGGCGGCCCACGTGCTCGCGTTGTTCATCATCATCGCGGTCCCGATCGGTGGCATCGTTCTGTTCTGGCTCGTGCACATATTGCCCGAGAAGTTCGCTCACCAGCGCCATCACCCGCAGCTGGCCGCAATCAAGACGCTATGCTTGCTGTCGCTCGTCTTCGGCGGGATCCTCTGGCCGCTCGCGTGGCTCTGGGCGTTTACGAAGCCCGTGATGCACCAGATGGCATACGGCCGCGACAAGCACGACGATTACTACGAGAAGCACGGCGTGCCCGCGCCGGCGGGCGACGAGACGCAAGCTTTGCGAACCGAGCTCGCGCGCGTTCGGCAGGAAATCGTCGAGCTCGAGAAGCGAGGAGACCTGCCGACCGCGCTCGCGGCGCTCCGTGAGCGCCTCGCGGAGCTCGAAGAGGCGACCGCCGACCAAGCGACGATCACGGCGGGTGCCTGATGGAAGCGCTGATCCTCGCCGTCTACTCGTTCTTCGTCTGGCTGATCTTCATCAAGTTCAAGTGGCTGCCGTGGAACACGGTGTCTCAGGTCACCGTCGTGATCATCCCGATCGTCGCTATCACCGCGCTGATTCTATTCCTCAACGTCTACGCGCCGTCGTCGTCCGACGTGCGTGTCATCAAGTACGTCGTACAGATCGTCCCCCAAGTGCGCGGCCAGGTGATCGAGGTGCCGATCGAGGGCAATAGCCCGGTCAAGAAGGGCGACGTGCTGTTCAAGATCGATCCGACGCCGTACCAGATCGCGGTCGACACGCTGTCGGCATCGCTCGCCGCAACGGAGGGCTCCGTGAAGCAGCTGAACGAGCAACTGCGTGCCGCTCAAGGTAAGACCGAGACCGTTCGAGCGCAGCTCGAGCTCGGGCGCATGCGCGTCACTCAGAATCGCGACCTCGTCTCGAACGGCGCCGGCGACCGGTTCACGCTCGAGCAGGCGGAATCGAACGTGAAGCAGCTCCAGTCCGAGCTCAACGCCAACGTCGCTGCCGAAGCTCAGATCCGCGCGCGGCTCGGTGCGACCGTCGGGGACGACCAAGCCGAAGTGGCGCAGATCAAGTCGCAGCTCGCAAATGCGCGCTGGGAGCTCTCGCAGACCGTGTTCACGGCGCCGGCCGATGGCACGGTCATCAATCTACAGCTGCGGCCTGGGCAGATGGCGACCGCGCTCGGCATGTTGCCAGTGATGACGTTCGTCGAGGACGACTACCAGGTGCTCGCGATGTTCGGGCAGAACGAGCTACACCAAGTGCAGCCCGGCGACGAGGCCGAGATAGCGCTCGAGACGTATCCGGGCCGAATCATCAAGGCGAAGGTGGACTCGATCGTTTGGGCGCAGGGGCAGGGCCAGATCCCGATGAGCTCGAATATCCCGCTCACGGGTACGCAGGCGTTACCGCCGGGCCGCTTCGCGGTGCGGCTCGACATCGCGCCGCCGGACACCGGTATATTTCTCGCGGCCGGCGCGGTCGGGCACGGCGCGATCTACACGCAATACGGCCACCACATCCACATCGTCCGCAAGGTGGTTCTGCGGGTCGGCTCGTATGTGAACTGGCTCGTGCTCAAGCTTCACTGAGATGATCGGCAACGGCACGCTGCGCGAGGCATGCACGACGCTGGCTGCGTTCGTGCTCCGGCTCGCGCCCGTAACAGTGCTCGCCGGCTGCATCACGCTCGCGAAGCCGCCCGACACGGACGAGCTCGCGAAGAACGTCTTGCCCGACGGAGCTCCGCCGCCGTCGCAGTGGACCGCGGGCGACGCGGCCGGCACCGTCGAGGCGGGCTGGCTCGCAACGTTCGCCGACCCCGAGCTCGACGCGCTCGTGCAAGAGGCGATCCAGCACAACGCCGACCTTCAGGCCGCGGCGGCGCGCGTCGAGCAAGCGGCGGGCTACGTCGCGGCAGTGGGCGGTCCGCGCTATCCGAAAGTCGACCTTCTCGGTCGAGGCGGCAGCGGGCTCGGCGACAACACCGGCCTCGAGGGCGGGCTTCTCAGCGTGTCGTGGGAGCTCGATGTCTGGGGCCGTGTGCGCTATCAGGTTCGCGGCGCCAAGGCGACTTACGGCGCGAGCGCATCGGACTTCGAGTACGCGCGTCAGTCGCTCGCCGCGCTCGTAGCGAAGTCGTGGTTTCTGGCGACCGAGGCCACGTTGCAACGCGGCGTCGCGAGCGACGCGGTCGATTCCGCAGCGAAGCTGCTCGATCTCGCGCAGGAGCGGCTGCGCGTCGGCGCGGGCAACGAGCTAGACGTCACGACCGCGAGGCTGAATCTCGAGACCTATCAGGACAGCTTGCGCCAGCTAGATTTATCTCGCGTGCAGGCGCTGCGCTCGCTCGAGCTCTTGGTCGGCCGCTATCCGGCCGCGGCGCTCGCGGCTCCGCCGCAGCTCGGGGTGCTACCGCCGGTTGCGCCCGCGGGGCTGCCGTCGGAGCTGCTCGAGCGCCGGCCCGACCTGCTCGCGGCCGAGCAGCGCGTCGCCGCCGCGTTCAACCTCGCGCGCGAGGCGAAGGCGGCGAGGCTGCCGCGCTTCTCGCTGACCGCGAGCGTCTCCGACTTGTCGAGCGAGTTCTTCGTGCTGAAGAACCGGAACAATCCGGTTTGGAGCATCGGCGGCACGGTGTTCGCGCCGCTGTTCAGCGGCGGAACGCTCAGAGCGCAGTCCGAGATCCGCACGGCGGAGCAGAAGGAAGCAATGGCGCATTACGTGACGACGGCGCTCAAGGCGTTCGGCGACGTCGAGAACGCGCTGTCGAGCGAGTTCGCGCTCGCGGACCGTGAGCAGATTCTGACCGCGGCCGTCAGCGACGCGGCGCGAGCGTTGCAGCTGGCCGAGACACGCTATCGCGTCGGCTCCGGCGACTTGCGCCAAGTCGAGCAGCAACAGCTCGCGTACGAATCCGCGCGAATGAATTTGCTCCGCGTGCAGAGCGAGCGGCGCGTGCAGCGCGTGAATCTGCATCTGGCCCTCGGCGGCGGCTTCGCGGCATAGACTGCATTCGATAGAAGCGGACGCGCCTCGTAGTCGGCGCGGGGCATGTGGCGGAGAGGGAGGGATTCGAACCCTCGATACGCCTTTTGGGCGTATACACACTTTCCAGGCGTGCGCCTTCAACCGCTCGGCCACCTCTCCGGAATTTCGCAAGCCCCCGCGTCCGCGGGGCCGGCAGCGTAGCATGCTTTGCGGCGGCTCGGCTCCGTCTAGGCGTTGCCCACGGCTTGCGTAAGCGCCACCGCGCCGCCATGTGGGAGCTGCGCTGCTGCGCGCGAAATCGCTTGCTCGCGTCGCGGGCTGGTAAAGTAGCGTTGGTCCGCGTCGGTTCCCCCGCGACAACAAGCCGTGAACCCCGTCAGGCCCGGAAGGGAGCAGCGGTAGCGGTCGAGTTGGGTGCCGGGGTCGGGCTGGCGCGGACCTCCCACGCTCACAAAGGAGATCGCTTGAGCTATCGGGTTCTTGCACTGAAATGGCGGCCTCGGCGTTTCGACCAGCTGGTCGGGCAGCCGCACGTCGTGCAGGCGCTCGTGAACTCGCTCAAGGAGCAGCGGCTCCACCACGCGTATCTCTTCACCGGCACTCGTGGCGTCGGTAAAACCACGATCGCGCGGCTGCTCGCGAAGGCGCTGAACTGCGAGACCGGCATCGTGCCGGAGCCCTGCGGCGTCTGCTCGACTTGCGTCGCGATCGACGAGGGCCGGTTCGTCGACCTGATCGAGGTCGACGCGGCGTCGCGCACGAAGGTCGACGACACGCGCGAGCTGCTCGACAACGTCCAGTACGCGCCCACGCGCGGGCGGTTCAAGGTGTACCTCATCGACGAGGTGCACATGCTGTCGGCGCATTCGTTCAACGCGCTGCTGAAGACGCTCGAGGAGCCGCCGCCGCACGTAAAGTTTCTGTTCGCTACGACGGATCCGCAGAAGCTGCCGGTCACTGTGTTGTCGCGCTGCCTGCAGTTCAACCTGCGCCGGCACACGGTCACCGAGATCGAGTCGCGGCTTGCCGAGATCTGCAAAGCGGAGGCCATCCCCGCCGACGCGGACGGACTCAAGGCGCTTGCGCGCGCGGCCGACGGCAGCATGCGCGACGCGTTGAGCTTGCTGGACCAAGGCGTCGCTTTCGGCGCAGGCAAAGTCGAAGGCCCCGCGATCCGCGCGATGCTCGGCACGATCGATCGCGAGCACGTGCTGCGGTTGCTCGCGGCCCTCGCGGATCAGGACGGCACGGCGCTGCTCGCCGAGGTGGACCGGCTCGACGAGCGCTCGCCCGATTACGGCGCTGTGCTCGACGACTTGCTGGCGGCGTTGCAGAACATCGCGGTGCTGCAGCTGGTGAAGGGTCGACTCGACGCTGCGGAGGTCGAGCCGCTCGTGCCGCTCGCCGCCCGTCTGACGCCCGAGGACGTGCAGCTGTATTTTCAAATCGCGCTCGGCGGCAGGCGCGACCTAGCGGTCCTACGGGATCCGCGTGTGGGCTTCGAGATGACGCTGCTGCGGATGCTCGCGTTTCGTCCGGTGGACGTCGACGCGCCGCGCGCGGCCGCCGGCGGCGTGGCCGGCGCTCCGCGTGCATCGCAGACTGGCGGACCGAGTCGTGGCGCGAGCGGGCCCGCCGCGGCCGCGCCGGCACCGATCGCGCCGCGCCGGGATGCACCGGCCGGCGTTCCGAACGCAGGGCCGCCGCGCGTAGCCGACGCGGCCAGCGGCAAGGGTAACGGTGCTCCGGGCGGCGACATCGACTGGCCGGCCCTGCTTCGTTCGCTCGATTTGCGCGGTCCGGCGCGACAGCTCGCCGATCACTGCGACCTGCAGTCGCACGCGGGCGGCACGTGGCAGCTCGTTCTGCCGGCGGACAAGCAGCACTTGAACACTCAGCAGCTGCGCGGCCGGATCGAAGGCGCGCTACGCGAGCATTTTGGCCGCGAGCTACGCCTTGCCATAGTGCCCGGAACGCCGTCGCGCCCGACGCCTGCAGACCTCAGGCTCGCGAGCGAGAACGAACGCATGCGCGCCACGCGCGAGGCGATCGAGAGCGATCCGAACGTCCGGGCCCTCCAGGAGCAGCTCGGCGCCACGCTCGAAGCCGATAGCATCCGGCCGGCAAAATAGGCGAGGGAACGATGAAGCGACGAGGTACCCGATGAAAGGACTGAGCCAGTTGATGCGCCAGGCGCAAGAGATGCAGGCGAATATGCAGAAGGCCCAGGACGAGCTCGCGTCGACCGAGGTCGAGGGCACCGCGGGCGGCGGCATGGTCAAGGTGATCGTGACGTGCAAGCACGAGGTGCGGCGCGTGACGATCGAGCCGGCGCTGCTCGCCGACGACAAGGAGATGCTCGAAGACTTGATCGCCGCGGCGTTCAACGACGCCCGCGTCAAGGTCGAGCGCACGGTCCAGGAGCGGCTCTCGGCCGTCACGGGCGGTCTTGCTCTGCCGACGGGTCTCAAGCTGCCGTTCTGACCAACGTGGCCGACGCCTATTCGCCGCTGCTGAGTCAACTGATCCAGGCACTCCAGTGCCTGCCGGGCGTCGGCGTGAAAACGGCGCAGCGGATGGCTTTCTATTTGCTCGAGCGCGATCGCGGCGGCGCCGACCGGTTGTCCAACGTGCTCGACGAGGCGCTCCGCTCGATCCGCAACTGCGAGCGCTGCCGCATGCTGACCGAGGAAACGCTCTGCCGCTTTTGCGCAAGCGATCGGCGCGATGCGGGGCAGCTCTGCATCGTCGAGACGCCGGCCGACCTGCTCGCGATCGAGCAATCGGGTGCCTACAGCGGACGCTACTTCGTGTTGATGGGACATCTCTCGCCGATCGACGGCATTGGACCGAGCGAGCTCGGCCTCGAGCTGCTCGAGCGGCGCTTCGAGCAAGAGGGATTCGCGGAGGTGGTGTTGGCGACGAGCGTGACGGTGGAGGGCGATGCAACCGCGAACCTCGTCGCGTCGCTTGCGCACAAGCACGGCGTACGGGCGAGCCGCATTGCGTACGGCGTCCCCGTCGGCGGCGAGCTCGAGTACATCGACAGCGGCACGCTGTCGCGCGCGCTGCGCGGTCGGCGCGAGATCGAGTCGGTGCCCGGAGGGCGAGGATGAGCGATCGTGACCCGAGCTGCCTCTTTTGCAAGATCGTCGCGGGCGAAATTCCCTCGACTCGCGTTTACGAGACCGAGACGTTGCTCGCGTTCAATGACATTCACCCGCAGGCCCCGTTTCATTGTCTGGTGATTCCGAAGATTCACCGTGCGACGTTGAACGATCTCGGTCCGGGCGACGAGAAACTGATCGGGTCGCTGTTGCTCGCGGCAAAGCGCATTGCTGCCGACGCGTCCCTGCCGGGCTATCGCGTCGCGATGAATGTCGGTCGTGAGGGCGGCCAGGTCATCTTCCACGTTCACCTGCACGTGCTCGGCGGCCGCCCGCTCGCGGGCGCGCTAGGCTAGCTCGACGCGGACCTACCTGTGAACCGTAGAGAGAACTTGATCTGGATCGATCTCGAGATGACGGGGCTGAACCCCGACAAGGATCGGATCATCGAGATCGCAACGGTGGTCACCGACAAGGAGCTCACCGTGCTCGCCGAGGGTCCCGTTTGCGCGATCCACCAGTCCGACGACGTGCTCGCGGGCATGGACGATTGGAACACCCGTCAGCATGCGATGTCGGGCCTCGCCGATCGTGTGCGAGCGAGCACGACGACCGAGCGGGAAGCCGAGCAGGAGACTCTCGCGTTCCTGCGCAGGCACGTCGACCCAGGCGCGTCGCCGATCTGCGGCAACAGCATTTGTCAGGACCGGCGCTTCTTGATCCGACACATGCCGGAGCTCGGGGGCTTCTTCCATTACCGGAATCTCGACGTGTCGACGCTCAAGATTCTCGTGAAGCTTTGGATGCCCGATATCGGGGGCCGTTTCGAGAAGAATTCCGTGCACCTCGCGCTCGCCGACATCCACGATTCGATACGCGAGCTGCGTTTCTATCGCGAGCAGCTATTCAAGGGCTGATCCGGCTCCGGCGGCGAATGAGCCGCAATCGACAGAAAACGAAACTCTCGGTTTTCAAGGCTGGGCGGATAGGCTAGTCTCGGCCGAACCGTAGGGTTGGACGGGGTGCTCGATGATTGCGCGGATCGTTGCTCTTGCGTGTCTCCTGTGTGCGGCGCTCGCACATGCGGAGACTCGCTACATCACCGACAAGCTATCGGTGGAGCTGCGCCGCGGCCCGGGCAACGAGTACAAGATCACGCGTAACCTCGAGGCTGGCCTCTCGGTCGAAGTGGTCGAGCAAACGCCCGACGGATACTCGCGTGTGCATGTCGGTGAGACCGAAGGCTGGGTGCTGACGCAATTCCTAACGACGGAGAGGAGCGCGCGCGATCGTCTCGCGGCGGCCGAGCGGGCGGCGAGCGATGCGAAGGCGCGCTCGACCGATCTCGAGCGCCAAGTCGCCGAGCTCACCGCAAAGCTCGGCGACACGAAGACCGAGCTCGACCACACGCGCGAGAACCACGACAAGGTGAGCCGCGACTTGTCGAACATCAAAACCGCGGCGGCCAACGTCGTCGACATACAGCAGCAGAACGAGAGCTTGCGTCAGAAAATGATCGATCGCGATCGTCAAGTCGAGGAGCTCACCGCCGCTAATGGCGACCTTTCGGGACGAAGCCGCCAGAACTGGTTCATCGTAGGCGCGGCGGTGCTGTTTGGCGGAATCGTGATCGGTCTGATCGCGCCGACCTTACGCCGCAAGCGTCGCTCCGACTGGTAGGGCTTGGGTTGCGAGCCGCCGGCTTTTCAGACAGTGTATCCCGCATGCTCGTCGACAGCTTGATCGTTCCTGAATGCATCTATCGACCCGGTAGTTTCACCGGGTTGATGACGCTGTACGAAAGCAACTACATCAAGCTGAGCCAGCTCACGACGGCATTCGAATGGTCCGGGTGGTCGATGGTGTCGACGTCCGCGCGTGATAAAGACCTTCACGCGCAGCTCGTGCGCCGAGAGCCGTACACGACCACGCTGAAGCTCACGTATTGGTTCGAGGAGTCGGGTGGCGTGCTGGTGCCGGACCCGGACCTAATCCTGCGGGTCTACCACGACGCACGGCTCGCCGAAGCCGTGTCCGGCCGCGACCGGCACACGCATCACAAGCTGCGTGAGCTCGCCGGCGACAGCAGCTCGGAGCTCGATCGTCGCTGGCGCATCAACATGATGCTGAACAAATGGCTCGACTATCTTTTCGACGTCGGCCACTGTCTCCACGCGCCCGCTGACAAGGCCGTCTCGCGGGCCTGAGACGCCCCGATCTTGCTCTGAGTCACGGTTTGCCGAGCGCCCGCGGGCTATAGTCCGCGCCTGGTACGGTAGACAGAATCCTCGCATGTTGGGAGCGCTTCTCGAGAAGCAGCGCGCCGAATCCGCAGAGCAGCTGCTGAAGCTCTATTGGAACCGGGCGGGCGTCAAGCGCGAGCTCAAAGCGCTGCGTCGCGAGCGTTTCGAGCTGCTCGACAAGCTCAAGGAGCAGGAGGGCGCGATCGTGCGCGCACAGGAGCAGCTCGAGGGTCTCGAGCGGCTTCTGACCAATCCGCTGGCCGCTGCGAACGCGATGGTCTACTTCCAGCTCCGCCATCTCTGGCGGGTCGGCGCGCAGCGCCTCGATCAATTCGGCAAGGAGCTCCAGCTCCAGCGAGAGAAGCGCGAGCGCGCCGCGCTGCACGAGGCTGAGACGGCGAAGCGCAATCGCCGCCTCGACGCCATCAACGGGAAGGTCCGCGGGCTCGTCGAGAAGCGCAAGACCGTCGTCGACGAATCGACGCGCCTCGAGCAGCAGCTCGAGAAGATGAACAAGCTGATCCGCTTCTTTCGAGGTCCGCGCCTCAAGACCCGGCTCGAAGGCCTCGGAAACGGCCGGCAGATGCTCGACGAGAAACTAGACGAGCTCAAGGAGCTGGCCGAGAAGATTCAGGGCGAGCCGCTGCCGGAGCCCGAGGAGCTGTCGCTCGAGAGCCGGCGTCTTATCAACATGGCCGTCATCGCGCTAGCGCAGCATCTCGTCGTGCACTTCTCGGAGCACGATCTCGCGTCTCTCGCGAAGACGGCCACGGAGCGCGCAGTCGGCGACATGAAGTTCGGCGATCGGCGCGACTGCGATCGAATGGTCGAGCGTGTGCGCGAGAAGATCGAAGAGGTCAAGCAGCAGAAGGCGCTGGCCGATCACGTGAAGAAGCGCGCCGACCAGCTGCTGGCCGAAGTGAAATACCGCAACGAGACCGATTCCGTGCCGACCGTAGAGAGCCTACAGCTGATCAGCCGGGTGCCCGGGCCGCAGCCGAGCGACGGCGATCTCACGCGGCGCGCGAGCGACGCGCCGCTGCGGATCAACGTGCTCGCGGACGGCTACTGGGACCTGCTCGACATCCTGCGCTGACCCTTCGCGCTCAGCGCGCCTTCGGGGTCTCCGCCGGTCGCGACGCCTCCGACCCCGTGAGCAGCTGTCGCTGATGCGGATGCTGTAGCTCCGCCATGTCCGCGACTACTCGCGCCGCCTCGCGGAGCAGAATCGTCTCCGGCAGCTCGGCCGAGTCGAGTTGTTCCACGTTAGTGAGAGGTGCGATGCCGAGCGCCGCACGCCGGGTGTTCTCCCGCGCAAGGCGGCCTTGCTCGATCGCCTTGTTCTCCGCCTGCCGCGTCTTGAGATTCAGCGAAACCGCCTTTTGAGCGTTGAGCTCCTTGATCGCGGCAACGTCGCTGACGAGATAGCGGAAGTCGGGATCGTTCGCGGAACGCGTGGCCTGATGCGACCTCAGCGTATCGAGCTCGGCATCGAGTCCCGGCACTGGGCGGAAACGAGTCGGCTGGATCCGGTCCCAGGGCAGAGCGGTGTCGCGCGTGCTCTCGCCGACCGTCGCGGTGTCGACCATCGACGGCAGCTCGATGTCGGGTATCACGCCGCGGTGTTGCGTGCTCTCGCCGGTGACCCGGTAGTACTTGCCGATCGTGAGCGTGAGCTGGCCGTTGTCGGTGCCGCGCATCAAACGGTCGAGCGGGAACAGGTTCTGCACGGAGCCCTTGCCAAACGTCTGCTGGCCGATGATCACCGCGCGATCGTAGTCCTGCAGAGCCGCCGCAAAGATCTCCGACGCGCTCGCGCTGTAGCGGTCCACGAGCACGGCGAGCGGACCCGTGTAGATCGCGCCGGGGCTCGGGTCGTCGAGCACTTGGATGTTGCCGCGAGTCTCGCGCAGTTGGACGACCGGACCGCGATCGATGAACAGGCCGCTGAGCTCCGTCGCCTCCGACAGGTGGCCGCCGCCGTTCGCGCGCAAGTCCATCACGATTCCGTCGACGCCGCCTTCAGCTTTGAATTCGTCGATGAGGCGGGTGACGTCGCGCGACGTGCTGGTGTAGTCGTCGTCGCCACGGCTGCGGGCCGCGAAGTCCTGGTAGAAGCTCGGGACGGTAATGACGCCGATCTTGAAGGTGCTGCCATCGAACGGAATCTCGAGCGTGGTCTTCTTCGCCGCTTGCTCCTCGAGCTTGATCTTGTCGCGCGTGAGCTCGAGCGTCTTCTCGGGCGATCCCGGGGCCGCGCCGGCCGGCAGGATCTGGAGCCGCACGCGCGTGCCACCCGGGCCGCGAATTTTCGACACGACGTCGTCGAGCCGCCAGCCGATCACGTCGACGAGCTCGCCGGCCTTGCCTTCGCCGACGGCCGTGATGCGATCGCCTTCTTTGAGCTGGCCGTCAACCTTCGCGGGCCCGCCCGGGATGATGTTCATCACCTTGACGTAGTCTTCCTCGAGCTGGAGCGACGCGCCGATCCCGTCATACGACAGGCTCATCTGAATCCGATATTCCTCGCTCTGGCGCGGCGACAAGTAGCTCGAATGCGGATCCATGTTGTGGGCGACGGCGTTCATGTACGTCTCGAACACGTCGTCTGCCGTAAGTTGAGTGACCCGCTTGTATGATCGTTCGTAGCGCTCCTTGAGCGTCTTCGTAGCGTCCTGCCACGTCTTGCCGGTCAAAATGAGGCGCAGCGCATCGCTCTTGACGTTCTGCCGCCAAACCTCGTCGAGCTCGGCAGTCGACGCGGGCCACGGCAACATGCTCCTATCCCAGCGATAGGACTCGTCGACGGTGAAGTCCGGCTCCGTGTCGAGCAGCTTGATCGCGTAGTCGACGCGCTCCGCTGCGCGCTTGCGGAACAGGTTGAACATGTCGAAGACCGGCTGCAGCTCGCCGCTCCGAGTGCGGTCGTCGAGCTCATAGCGCAGGCGGTTGAAGGTCGCGATATCGGTCGCCGTAAAGTACATTCGGTTACCGTCGAGCGTATCGAGGTAGCGGTCGAGAATCGCGGACGACAGCGAGTTGTCGAGATGGGGTTGCGAGTAGTGCAGCTCTTCGATGAGCTTGGTGACGTTGCTGCTGATCGCCGGCTCTTTCGGATCCATCTGGATCGGCTTCAGCGGCTCGACCGCCGCGTACGCCACGGTGACGGTCGATAAGATCAATGCGCCGGTCCAAATCCGGCCGAGAAGCTCCCTCACGTGACCTCCTTGGGGATCCGTGGCGAAAACGGTATGCGTTCGACAAGTGTCCTTTCGTTGGCCTGGCGAATCAAGCCCGAGGCCGAGAAAACCCGATGGCGGTCACGACAAGATTTGTCACGACTCGCCGCGCCGGGAGCCACGCCTTGAGGCCTTCCGTGGTGCTGCTCGGATTCGTGCTTGGAAGCGCCGGCGCCATAACGTTCGGGCTGCTCGGAGTGGCAGTCGTGTTCACCTGGCTATTGCCCGAATACCCGCGGCTCGAGAACGAGCTGCCGACGCTCTGGCGAAGTCTCGGCATGTTCGCTGCTTTGACCGGTCTGGCTGCGCTGAGTTTCTACGGCCAACTGCGGATGACGCCTTGGCGCTGGGCGCCGATCGTCGTCTTGCTGTTCGGTATTGCCGCCGTGGGCTGGACCTTGTGGCCTCGCTAGGGAAAGCGCCGCCAACCTCAGTTCTTTTTGTTGCGGCCAATGCGTTCCCACGACTGGCTCCGATTGAACGCGCCAGTGTTGTAGGGATCGAAGCCATCGTCCGTCGGTCGGTCCAGCGTGAGCTGCGGGTTATCGAGCAGGTCCATCGGCCCCGGATTCTTCTTCGGCTTCTTAGCAGGGGCGGTCTTGGCCTGGGGTTGCGGCGACGGTTGTGGGCCCGCCGCGGGGCGGGCGGGCGCTTCGCTACGCGCCATGGCCGGCGTTCGCTGCTGGGGTTGCGGCTTCGGCGGGGACGCGTTCTGGCGCGCACTGAACCGCAATTCACTGAAGTCGAACGGACCCGAGTTCGAGTCCCACCCGAGCCAACGTTTCAATAGTCTGAGCATGGAATTCGCCGCGGCGGCCGCTTTTCCAATGCGGCCCACGCCGCATGCAGAGTGTCGGGATAAATCCCGGAAAAAGCTAGCAGATGGTGCGACTTGCAAGCAATGCTTCGCGTGAATTTGTGAAGCGAATCACACCGGGCGCGCCCGCCAAGTGCGCCTGATCAACCGGGCGAGTTGGACGAACACGTACGGGCTCAGCACGAGCAGCCACGCGGAGGGCTCGAGCTGGATCAAATCCGACCAAACCTGATCCGCTAGCGCGAGCGGTCCGCCGCCTGCCGCGTATTCGCCCGCGACCTGACGGCCGACCCAATAGATGGCCAACGGGAGCAACACCAAACCCGCCGCGAATAGGGCGGCTGCGATCGCAATTTCGCGTTTGATGGTCCGGCTCTGCAATGCCAAGCCCGTCTAGTGTGCCATCGTTTCGAGAAACCGAAACTGGCTCTCGCCGACGGTCACGACATCGCCGTGATGCAACTCATGCCGGTCAACCCGGACGGAGTTGACGAATACGCCGTTCGTGCTGCCGAGATCTTCGATCACGACACCGCCGCGCGTCGACACGGTCAGCCGCGCGTGCTCGCGGCTCACGAAATGGGTGAGTATCTGAATGTCGCAGCTCGCGCTGCGGCCGATCGTTATCGTGCCCTTCACGAGCGCAAATCGGCGCGGGCCGTCGCTCGTGAGGCAGATCAAGGCCGGCGCGCCCGCCCCGGGGTCCTTCGCGACGTCCGCGCGCAGCACGGTCTTCTGGTCGGGCGCCTGGCGCGAGGCGTCCGGCAGATTCAGGTGCACGATCGCACCTGGACGCTGCTGGATCTCGAGCTGCAGCGTTCGTATTCGCTCGTCGCGAGCGGCAACCGCCCGATCCTTGTCCACCAGGACCTGCTCCATCCTGGCCGCGTCCGTGCGCGCCTGCTCGAGCTGCGCGCGCGCGTCGGCGATCTCTTTGCGGGCGGCTTCGAGCTCGGAGCTAACGGCTTCGGCTTGGACTTGCGCCGCGCGCTGCGCGACCACGTGCTCGACGTCCGCGGGTGCTCGCCGCGCGGCCTCCGCGCGAAGTGTTGCGACTTCCCGGCGCTCTGCTTCGCGCTCTTCACGCAGCTTCTGCAGCTCCGTCCGTGCCTCCGCCGTCTCCTTCTGCAGCAGGTCCGTCTTCTCCAGCAGCCGCGCGATTCGGCTGTCCCGCTCGGCGATTTCGGCGGCGAGGTTGTCTTCCACGCTGCGGTGCTCCCTGATCGTCGATCGCGCAGCCTCGAGCGCGCCCGTGAGGCTGCTGATCGCGCCGTCTTTCTCGTGCACACGCCGTTCGATGTCGAGCCACCGGGTATTGAGCCGTTCGATGTCGCGTTCCAGCGCCTCGATTTTCGCCGCGCGTTGCTCGAGGTCCGTCTTGAGCGCCTCGACGCTCTCCACTTCCTGGGAGACCAACGCCATGACGCGCGCGGTGTTCTCGGTGTCCTCATCCTCGGCAACGACGACCAAGTGCTTGTCCGACTCGAACACGGCGGTCTCGATCAGAACGGGCAGCTCGTCGGTCAGATCGACGTCGGAGAGATCGATGTCGACGCGACCGTCCTGATCCGGAGTCTTAGGCATTTCAGGATGTTATAGGTTGTTCTTAAGATGTATGTTTAGGTTAATCGGCGGCTGGTCCGATGACAAGATCCGACTACGCGCGATTTGTTACGCCTGTGCGTCGGCACGACGATTACCGTGGCTCGGCCGGTCACGGCCGCGCGAGCCATTGTCAAATCAGACTGCGCGTCGTCGCGGCGCCCCCGCGCTCGCGCCCTTAGCCGATACCCGGCTCCGGGCCGGCGCCGTATCCGTGTGGCGAGGTCAAGAACTGCTTCAGCTGCTGAGTGAGACCGCGGCACGCCGCCGCCTGCGGCCGCGCGATGAACGGCAGCGGAATGATGATCGCCGGCATCACCGAGCGGCCTTTCACGTCGGCGTGGATCGTTCCCGCGGACTCGGCTTGCATGATGTCCCACACGGTCGCGTCGTAGCGCGAATCGTCTTCCCACCACGCGAGCCCCATGCAGCCCGCGCCGCCGATGCCGGCCGCGCAGGTGATGCCGCCGCCGCTCGCGACGCGATCCGTCGAGCCATCGAGCCAGACGACGTACCGGACGCCGGTTTTCTTTACCTGCTGCATGACCTCGGGCTTCTCGAGCAGTCGGGAAAGATCGTCGGTGCTCAGCGGAGCCGTCGAAGGCTCGAACCACGGGTACATGCTGTCCTCGAATGCCTTCGTCGAATGCACTTCGAGGCGGCTGTCGCCCTTCGCGAGCGCGTCGCTGATGCACTGCACGAAACCCTCTTCGGCTTCGTGATTCGAATGTTGCTTGCGGGCGAGCACGACGAGCTGCTCGCCCTTGCTGACGACCACGTCGGTCTGCTTGTACGGCTCGAGGTGCGACTCGACGCCGCAGGCGCCGAACAGCGGCCCGAGGGCGGCCGCGAGCAGCCAGGGCCGGGCTGCCAACCAGTTAGTTCTTGGCTTCTGATTGCGCTGTTGTGACACCGGCCGCTGCCGTTGATTCATGTTGCTTCTCCGCTAGCCAGGTCTTGATCTGAGGCTGCTGGGCAAACTTGGTGGAAATAGCGGCGCCGACTTCGCGCATCGCCGTAACCGCGGCCTTCTGAACCGCGTCCTGCCGGCTATGGCCTAGCTGGTGCTTCCCATATCCGCTGACGGGCCAGACAACGACCTGGTTGCCGTTTGGCTCGAAGAGCGTGAGCTGGTATTGAATCCAGACCTCGACGAACTTGTTCTTCTCGTTGACGGGCACGTCGAACTCGAATTTCTCGAGCGTCGTCTTCAAGACGCCATCGAGCGACTCGTCGGTCGGCACCGCGTTGACCTTGCGCGTCTCGCGGAACATCTTCGAGTAGAGCGGGTTCAGCATTGCCACGTTGGCGTCGCCGAGCGCGATCGTCCAAAGCGACTCGTCGCGAATCTCTTCCTGATAGATGTAGTTGTAAAGCTCCTCGGGGATGATGATGCCCATGCGGACGGGCAGCGCCTCGACGAGGGGCGACGGGAACTTGGACTCGACGATCACGTTGGACGAGCACGCCGCCAGGAGCACTCCGGCTGCGATTGCCGACCAGACGCGTAGCGAGCGAATTCGAGACAGGATCGGCATGAGCCGGATTCTACGTCCTCCCCGGACCCTTGCGTAGCGGTTTCGACGTTACCACAAGCGAGCGCCGCCAAAGATCGGACGGCAGTGACAACCGCTTATGACCGTGGTCCAGGGACAAAGATCCCGGAGCATTCGAGATGAACCTTCCGGGGTGCGGGAGGGACGCGCGCGGCGCCCGGTCGGTTCGAGTGGAAGGTGCGAAGGCCTCAGTGTTGCGCTTCGTCCGCGGCGTCAGGCCCACTGCCGTGCCGGTCTTTGCCGGCGATGAAGGTGATGTCGACGCGCCGGTTTTGCGCCCGATGCTCGGGCGTGTCGTTCGCAACGCGCGGCTGAGTATCCGCGTGCCCGCTCACCTCGAGCCGCACCGGCTCGACGCCGGCGGCGAGCAGCTCGTGAGCCACCGACGCGGCACGCGCGGCCGAGAGGTCCCAGTTGGAGCGGTACATGCCGCCGTTCTTGATCGGCACGTTGTCGGTATGCCCGGCGACCGTGATTGCGCCAGGCATGCTGACGATGAGCCGGCCGACCTTGGCAAGCGCGTCGTGGGCGCCGGGCTCGAGCTCGGCGTTGCCGGACGCGAATGAGTCCTTTTCGAGCAGCTGAATCACCACGTTGGTGCTGTCGCGGCGAATCACGATCCGGCCGTCCTGGATTTCCTGGCTGAACAGCTCCCTGAGCCGCTGCGTGCGTTCTTCGGCCTGCTCCTCCTGCGCCTTGAGCTCCCTGAGCCGGGCCTCGAGGCCGAGGTCGAGCGTGTTGAGATCGGAATCGACCGTGTGCTGGCGGACCTCGTTCCGGTCGGTGGGCTCGGGGGTAGCCGGGCTGAACTCTTGGGCCTCGAGGCTCGTGCCCTTCGGCGGAGAGTCGGTGAGCACCGTCGTCTGGACTCCGAACGCCTCGTGCATCGCTCCCGACATCAGCTTGAACTTTTCCGCGTCCATCTCGGAGAACGACAGCATCAGAACGAAGAAGCACATCAAGAGGACCATGAGGTCCGCGAACGTGACGATCCAGGGCGGCGCGCTGTAGGTCCTCGGCGCCTCGTCGCCGTAGCTGCTCATTGCGGCGCCTACGCTGCGCGCTGCTCTTCGGCGCGCCGGGATTTCGGCAGGTAGTTCTTCAGCAGGTCGCGCATCACACGCGGATGTTGTCCGTCCTGGATGCTCATGACGGCATCGATGATCAGCGATTTCGCGAGGCGCTCCTCGGTGCTGCGCAGCGCGAGCTTGTCGGCGATCGGGATTGCGATGAGGTTCGCGATCATCGCTCCGTACAACGTCGTGAGCAGCGCGATGGCCATCGCGGGCGCGATCTGCTTCGGGTCATTCATCGAGCCGAGCATCTGCACCAGGCCGATCAGCGTGCCGATCATGCCCATCGCAGGCGCCGCGTCACCGATCGCTTTGAAGATCGCCTGACCGTCGCGATGACGCTTCAGCGTGAGGTCGAGGTCCTTGCTCAGGATCGCGCGCACGACCTCGGGGTCGTGGCCGTCGACGATGAGGTTCAGCGACTTCTTGTAGAACTCGTCGGGGACGTCGGCCTCCTCCAGCGCGAGCAGTCCGCTCGCTCTCGCCTGGTTCGCGAGCTCGATCGATTTGTCGATCAGGTCCTCGGACTCCGGTACTCGATAAATGAATGCCTGGATCGCCACCTTCGTGGCGTTCATGAACTGGCGCAGGCTGAATTTCATCAGCGTCACGAGCAGCGTGCCGCCGAGCACGAGCACGAGCGAAGGCGCGTTCACGAACGCGGCGACCGAGCCGCCGAGCACGATCGCCGTGCCGACCACGATGCAGACGCCCACTAGGCCGATCAGTGTTGCTGGATCCACGCCGATTCCTTTCGATTCGTGCTCGGCTTTGCGCGGCGATCGCATTGAACGCGAGCTGCCCGCAAAGGCACTCAACGGTTATCGTCCCGCCGCGAGGTTTCTGAAGCCGGCCGAGGGCTGCGGCGAGCGTCGAAGTTGGGCGTGCTAAAGTGAGACCCGGATTTTGGTACGCAACTCACGGAGTTGCGTGCGAGGAGGCAAGGATGTTTCGGCGTCAATTCTGGCTGACCCTGTGCGTTGTCTGTGCGGCGCCCGCGCTCGCGGACGACGCGCGCCAGTACTCGATCGACGCGTCCGGCTCGGACGTCCACTGGCTCGTCTACAAGGCCGGCAGCCTTGCGCGGCTCGGCCACAACCACGTGATCTCCGTTCCCGATCTCGCGGGCAGCGTGACTGCCAACGCGAAGGACCTTCCCGCCTCGAAATTCGAGCTGCAGTTCAAGGTTGGAGCGCTCGTCGTCGACGATCCGAAGCTACGCAGCGGTCTCGGTCCGGATTTCGCGAGCGTCCCGAGCGAGAACGATATCGCGGGCACGCGCAAGAACATGTTGAGCGACCGCGTCCTGATGGGCGAGAAATACCAGACCATAAAGGTCACGGGCGTCGGTCCCGCTGGCGCCGAGGGCGCGCAGACCTTGAAGATCACGGTCGAGCTGCTGGGACGCAGCGTGCCGCTCACCGTGCCGACGAAAGTCGAGATGCACGGCGACGAGCTCACGGCGAGCGGGGAGTTCGAGGTCACGCACACGATGCTCGGCATGATGCCGTTCACCGTGGCTCTCGGCGCGCTTCAAGTCGCCGACAACATGAAGTTCGTCTACAAGATCCACGCC
>Ga0105245_10000497_pt1 | contig 36061 bp, 29 predicted proteins | sample KBSM54metaG_FD_81523 | JGI IMG/M metagenome (GOLD analysis project Ga0105245, IMG submission 81523) | Miscanthus rhizosphere microbial communities from Kellogg Biological Station, Michigan, USA - KBS M5-4 metaG | ecosystem: Host-associated > Plants > Roots > Rhizosphere > Soil | place...
CTCGCGGCGATCGCATCGATCTCGCTGCTCGTCGGCGGCATCGGCATCATGAACATCATGCTCGTGTCGGTGACGGAGCGAACGCGCGAGATCGGCATCCGGCTCGCGATCGGCGCGCGCGGCAGCGACGTGCTCACGCAGTTCCTCGTCGAGAGCATCGTGATGGGCGTGCTGGGCGGCGCGGTCGGCCTCCTCACCGGCGTCGTCGGCGCCAAAATCCTCGGCCACTTCACCGGATGGGAAACGGTGATCTCGCCGATCGTGATGTTGATCGCGATCGGATTCTCCGGCGCGGTTGGCGTCTTCTTCGGTTTCTATCCCGCGCGTAAAGCGGCGGCGTTGAATCCGATTCAGGCGCTGCGCTACGAGTGACCTGAACCCTATTGCCTCGCCGCGAGATTCGCGGCGAGGTACGTCGGATCGTTCGTCCCGTTGTCGTTCATCGTCGCGTACGCGCCGAACAATCCGCTGATCGGCGAGACGCGGATCAGCGCCGCGGCCGGGCCGTCGCCGAGGTTGCGGGAGTGGAAGATGTCGTTGATCTGCATCCCGCCGGCGACCGGAACGTTCACCGTGAACGAGTCGATCGTCTTTCCCTTCTCGTCGACGATCTCGATCTTCGCCGACGCCTGCGTGGAAGTCGCGAATGCGGTGAGCTCGACGAGGCCGACGTTCGTTCGGTATTGCTTGCCGCCGGTGACGCCGAGGATCTCGAGCGCGTCGCCGCTCGATGCGGACTGGAAATTGTTGAGCGGCGGCATGAGGAATCCGTACGTGCCGCCGTTCTCGTCGATGCTGTAAGTGCGCGACGTGACGCGGACCGCGTTCGAATCGCTCGTCGATTGATAGCGCAGCCGCGCGATGCCGGTGCGGTTGAAGAGCTTCAGCATCACGTCGGGGATCACGCGCGCTTCGTTTGGCAGCATCGTGAACGTGAGCGTCTGATTGTCGGCGCTGTCCCACGCCTTCATCTGCAGCGTGACGCTGCGAACGAACGACGATGGATTGAAGAGATAGAGATCGCTGCGGAACTTCGAGTTGTTGACGCCGTCGACGTGGCCGATGACGGGAATCGTGCGCGTGACCGGCGACGGAAGATCGGGCGGAAAGTACGTCGGATCGTTCGTGCGGTTGTCGATCGCGATGACCGACGCGATGGCTTCGCCGCGCGCGGGCTGCACGAGGAGCGCGCCCGTTTCGGCGGATGAGAGTCCGAGCGGTTGCGAGATCGAGTTGTATTGCTGCTGGCCGTTCGCGTCGACGCTGAACGTCAGGCCGGCGTTGCCGATGGTGCCGAGGAAACCGGCGGCGCCGACGCCGGTCTCGGCGCCGCGGCCGCCGACGTCGGTGAGCACGACGTTCGTGCGGAAGTTCGATCCCGGAAACGCGCCGGAGAACGTGACGGGGAATCGCGGACTTGCCGCGCCGGCGAAGAAGTCGATGCCATTCATGCCGAAGCCGAACGTGCCTTTGTCGTTGCGCGTGTAGGTGCGGCTGGTGACGTTCACGCCGGAGTCGGGAGTGATCACGAATGCGCCGCCGCCTCCGTCGAGTTGAAAGAGTGTTGAAAGCGCGTCGCTGACGACGCGGATTTCATTCGCTTGCAGCGTGAGCGTCGTGTCGCGCGCGGCGTTCGGTGAACCGGTCGGCACGTACCGGATGCTGATGCTTTGCGGCGCGTCGAGCGGATTGTGAATGATCACGTCGGTGAGCCAATAGCTGCCGAAGAGTCCCGGCGTGCGTGCGATGCCGGGCAGCACGAGCTTCTGCTTGAACGACGCGCGAACGACGCCCCACTCCTGCACGACGTCGGCGCCGCCGTTGGTCGGCGGTGACACCGGCGGTGCCGGCAATGGCGGCGGAAACAGAGTCTGGACTTGCGGCGGCGCGCCGGAGTCGAACACGAACGGATCGCCGTTCGCGACCGCGTTCTCGACGTCGAGGTGCACGAATGCCTTCGTCGTCTGCTCGTTCATGAATAGTTCGTCGTAGACGCGAGGCGCCGGCTCGCCGGCGTGCCACAGTGCGAGCGCGGGATCCTTGAAGATGCGCAGGTCGATCTGCGGACGTGGACGATGCACTTGCACGAGCAGCGTCTTTCCCGATGCGCCGGCGTGCAGCGCTTCGACTTCGGGCGCGGTGATGTCGGTCCACTGCTCGGCGAGGCCTTTGTCGATCGTGTGAAGGTAGAGCGTTGTCGGATGGCCGGCGCTGCGCTGGAGGATCCACGCGCCGGAGTAGTCGATCGTCGGAATGGCGAAGATGCCGATGGCGTCGGAGGCGTTTTGCGCGAGGATCTGCGCACGGGAGCCGGAGCGAAAACGTGAGAAGGAGAGGTTGCCGCCGTTCTGTTCGAGGAGATACGCGTCGCCGTTCGGCGTGATCCAGCCCTCGACCGCGGACGCGCTGACGCCGCTGCCGATGGCGGTGATCGTGCCGTCCTGGTCCACGATCGAGAGCGCGCCGTTGACCGTTTGCCGGACGAGTGCGCGTGAGCCGTCGAGATTCGTCCCCACGAGCTGCGGACTGCCGTTGTTGTAGATCGTCTTCACGCTGCCGTCGGCAGCGACGCTGCTGATCGTCGCGTCCGACTGCACGAGGAACGGATTGCTCTTCGAGCCGATGCGCACCGGCGAGAATCGCGCGTTCACGAAGGGACCACCGACGTCGTTCTGAAAGCGCGCGAGATTCTGCAAGGGAAAGCTCTGCGGAAGAGCGACGCTCTTCCACGTCTTACCGCTGTCGGTCGACATCAGCCAGATGTAACTGCGCGATGCGTTCTTTCCGTTGAAGTTCGCGTTCGTGCTGATGAGAATCGTCGACACGCCGTTCTCTTCGCGCACGGCGACCGTGCTGAACGCGGTCGGCGTCGCGTCGAGCGGGAAGATGACGCGCGGCTCGACTTCGCCTTTCGAGTCGTAGAGGACGAGATCTCCGGTCGGGTATTGGAAGAAGATCGGACTGACACCGGGTGCCGACGCCGCGGCGACTTCGACGATCGCGAAGAAGCGGTTCGTTCGATGTTGTTCGGCGGGATACGAGACGCGATCGGAGTACGGCGAGTACGAGATGACGCGGGCACCGGCTGCAGAGGCGACGAACAGCAACGCGGTGACGAATGCACGAACGCGCATGATCACTTCCTCCGTGTTGAAGTACGGACGCTCATCAATGCGCGTCCAAAATTTCGCGCGCCGCGCGCTTCCCGCTCGCAATCGCGCCGCTCACCGTTCCCGTCTCCTCGCCGTTCGTCGCTTCGCCGGCGAAGAAGAGCGTGTCGTCGATCGGACGCGCGAGTGCGCGATGCGCGCTCGTGCCGCCGACAAGCGCGTACGAATACGCGCAGCGGCTGAACGGATCCGACTGCCAGTCGTGCGTGTAGGCGTCGACGAGACGATCGTCGAGCTTCGTTCGCTTCTCGCCGAACGCGCGGGCCATTGCGTCGAGTGCGCGATCGACGCGCGCGTCCGGATTCTCCGCGAGGAGCGCGTCGGCGGCGTGACCGCCGGCCCATCCGGTGAGAATCGGCGCGCGCATCGGCGCGGACGTCCACCACGTCGGCATCAGGCGGTCGTTTGTGTGGACGAAGTTTTTCTCCGCATCCCAGAACGGCTCGCGAAAACGAAAGATGATCTTCACGACGTGTCCGGAGTCGAGCTTCGTCAGCGCGCGCTCTTTATCGGCGAGCGCGGGATCGAAGCGAATCGTTCCCGATTTCCAGACGCCGATCGGAATCGTGATGACGAGCTTGCGCGCGCGGAACGTCTCGTTGACGACGACTTCGCTCTTCGACCACTGCACGAGCGTCGCGATCGTGCCGAAGCGGATCTCGCTGCGCTCGGGAGAGACTCCGGCGACGATCCAGCGAATGAGCGCGTCGTAGCCGTCGGCGATGCGGAACTGTTTGGGCGTCTCTTCAGTCTCTTCGTCGGACGTTGCGAGCGTCCGCGCGCTGATGCGATCGGCGTGCGCGGCGTGATAGCCCTCGACGAAATGCCACGCCATCTTGCGCATGCGCGGCGTCAGTCCGCGACGCGAGCGAAGGTATTCGTCGAATGAGACGTCGCGCTTCAGTCTCGCGATCGGCTTGCGGATCTTCGCCAGGTCACGCCAGAAGTTCGCGATGCGCGTGAGCTTTCCGCGCTCCGACCAGAATCGCGTGTCGGGAAGTTGATAGGCGGCGAGTCCGGCGGCGTCGACGATCGGAAACGTCGTCTCGCTTTCGCCGTGAATGAACTCGGCGCCGAGCTCGATCGGAATGGGAAGGCCGTCGATGTGGCGCGTGTCAATGCGGCCGCCGGCGCGGTCGCGCGCCTCGATGAGACAGATTCGCTTTCCAGCGCCAGACAATTCGCGCGCGCAGGCAAGTCCCGCGGCGCCCGCCCCGAGGATGATGGCGTCGAAACGACTCACTCTCCCATGATCTGAGACCACGGGAGTTTCCGCACAGCCATCACCTTCTCGTCGATCTCCACCTGCGTCGCCTTGTCGCCGAGCACGCGGCGCAGGTAGTCGACTTCCGTCGACACGAGGCGGTTGTGCTTCGGCAGGAGGCGCGTTGCAGCGCTTTGGAGATTGCGTTCGGAGACGGTGATGAGCTTGTGGGAACGAATCAGAATCTTCTCGCTCATGGAATAAAGCAACGTGAAATCACTTCGATCTAATCCTACGGCTGAGCCGGCGACCATTTTCGATGGTTGCACGGAACGCAAAAGAGTCCTGCACGAGTTCTCGTTCCCTGGAAACGCAGTCGCAGAGCGCGCACTTCACTCCGTCGGTGTGTGCCGCGCGCGAATGACCGCAGAATTCGCAGGTTTTCATGTTCGTGCTCCGCACTCATATGAGAAATCAAGAACGGTGCCGCCTTCCTTTTTTCCATCGGTCGTAGAATCGTGCTCATGAGTGAACACGACGACTTCACCGCTGCGATTCGCAACGGAGACGCTTCCCGCGTTGCCCAGTTGCTCGATTCCGATCCATCGCTCGCCAACGCGCGCAGCAACGGCGTCTCCGCGCTGCTCCTCGCGATCTACATGGGGCAGAGAGAGATTGCGAAGGCGATCGCCGCCCGCCGCACCGATTTCTCCTTCCACGAAGCCTGCGCCCTCGGCGACGTCGATCGCGTCAAGCAGATGCTCGCCGTCGATCCGTCGCTGCTGCAGAAGATCAGCGACGACGGCTACGCGCCGCTCGGCTTCGCGACGTTCTTCGGCCACGACGCCGTCGATCGCTTCCTCGTCGAAGCGGGCGCCGACGTCAACGCGCAGGCGACGAATCCGCAGCGCGTCGGTCCGGTGCACGCCGCGGCCGCGGCGCGCAATCACGCGATGATGAAGATCCTCCTCGAGCGCGGCGCGAATCCGAACGCGAAGCAGCAGCTCGACTACATGCCGATCCACACCGCCGCCGCGCGCGGCGACATCGAGATGGCGCGCCTGCTCCTCGCGCACGGCGCCGAGCGCAATCCCCTCGGCAGCGACGGCAAGTCGCCCGCCGACGTCGCGCGCGAGCACGGCGAAGGGACCTTTGCCGAATGGATTGCGTCCAACGAAGCATGAAGAATATCGCCGGCGTTCTTTTTCTCGCACTGTCGATCCCCGCGCATGCGGCGATCACCGGCAGCGTCGTCGATGACGACGGCGCGCCGATCGCCGGCGCGGTCGTGCGCGTGTTCACGTACGAGTCGCCCGTCGCGCTCGCGCAACGAATCGCGGCGGGAAAACTCGAGCGCGATCCGATCGCGCGCGTCGCGACGACGGACACCGGCGCGTTCAAGATCGAGACGAACGGAACGCCCGTCGTCACGCTGACGGCGAGTGCTCCCGGACGGCAAGTCGTCGAGATGTTCGCCGCCGACGGCGACGAGACCGGTCCGCTGATGATCGCGACCGCCGCGCCGCGCAAGATCAAAATCACGTCCGATGGAAAGCCGGTCGCGAACGCGATCGTGATCGTCGGGACATCCGCGACGAAGAGCGGCGCCGATGGAATGGCCGACGTGCCCGACGTCGCGGGATCGAACACCGGCATCACGGTCGTGCATCCCGACTACGCTCCGTCGTTGTCGCAGCTCAACTCCGCGACGAAGGAAGTGAAGCTGACGACCGGCGGCGTCGTGCGCGGACGCGTTGTCGCGCAGGACGGACGCACGGCCGTGCCGCATGCACGCGTGGCGATCGGCAACTGGAGCTCGAGCGAAACCGCGGACGACGGTTCGTTCACGATCGCGCATGTGCCGCAGCATTGGACGTTTCTTCGCGCCACCGCGGCCGATGGCGCCGTCCTCGGCGTCGTCAGCAACTCGGCCTCGACGACGAACTACAAGCTGCAGCTTCGTCCGTTCGCCGCGGTGAGTGGAACGATCCGCGACTCGAAGACGCGCGCGGCGGTCGCCGGAGTGCCGCTGCTCCTCACGCTGCGCGGCGAAGGCGCCGTGAGCGACGCGGTGACGACCGATGCGAAGGGCGCCTTCAAGTTCGATCGCGTTCCGCAAGGTCAGTACGCCGTCGTCGCGCTGCATCCCGCGTATCAGGTTGAACAGACGAACATCGACACCGCCGATCGCGAGCCGCGCGTGCTGAACGCGACGCCGCTGGCGCGCGTGCGTGGCGTCGTCGTCGATGAAGAGAAAAAGCCGGTGCGCGGCGCGATCGTCTCGCGCGCGGCGCTCGCGCAGTTCGAAGCGATGCGCTCCGCGGTGACGAACGCGCGCGGAGAGTTCTCGCTGCGGATTGCTGCGTTCGCGTCGCCGGCGATGGTCGACAACAATCTGCTGGCGTTGAAAACCGGCCACGCGGGCGGTGGCGCGACCGCGAAAGTCATCGCCGGCGACACGACGACCGGCGTCACGATCGTTCTCACGCGCGGCGTTCCGGTCGCGTTCAGCGTCGTCGATCGCGAGAAGAAACCGGTCGAGCAAGCGTCGATCGTGCTCACGCCGTGGCGCAACGATCCGTTCGCGCGCGGCGGCAGCATGACGAATCGCGGAATGACCGACGCGAGCGGAACGCTCAAGACGCGCGTTGCGCCGGGCAAGTTCGACATCGGCGTCAGCGGCGAGGGGATCGTGCCGAAGACGCTGAACGCGCAGGCGATCGATGCGAAGTCGTCGGCGTTGACGATCGTCGTGGAGCGCGGCGTCGAGATCTCCGGCCGCGTCGTCACGAGCGACGGCAACGGCGTCGCCGACGCCACGGTCGCACTCCAGCCGAGCGGCTCCGGAATGCAGATGGCGACGAGCGACGCGACCGGCGCATTCACGTTTCGCAACGCACCGCGCGGCAACGCGACGCTGCAGGCGACGCTTCAACGCGGCTCGCGCGTGACGAGCGGGAAGAAGGAAGTCTCCGCGCCGGCGACGAGCGTTGTGATCACGATGCCGCGCGGCGGCGCGATCTCCGGACGCGTGATCGATGAAGCAACGCACTCGCCGGTCACGAGTTTTCAAATCGCCGCCGGCAATCGGACGGCGCGGGCGATGCCGGCGCCGTTTCAAGCCGACGACGGCGCGTTCACCGTAGGCGATCTCGCCGCCGGATCGACCGATCTCGAAGTCTCCGCGAAGGGTTACGCGCCGGCGATCGTTCACGGCATCGAGGTCGAAGAAGGAAAAACGACGAGCGACGTCGAAGTGCATCTCGAGCGTGGCGCCGTCCTCAAGGGCCGCGTCACTTCATCGACAGGACAGCCGATCGAAGCCGCGTCGATCACGCTCGATCGTGACTTCACCCGCGGCGCAGTCGGGCCGCCGATCCAACCGAATCGCGACGTCACCGATGCGAACGGCAACTACTCGATCGACAGCGTCGCGCCCGGAACGCGGCGCGTCACGATCAGCAAGAGCGGCTACATTCCGGCGGTCAAAAGCGTCGAGGCCGTGAGCGGCAAAGAGGTCACGCTCGACGTCTCACTCGATCGCGGGCGCGAGTTGCACGGACGCGTGATCGACGAATCGGGCGAAGGCGTCGCGCTCGCCGACGTCCGTCCCGAGACTCAGAACACGCCGGCAGTGCGAACCGAAGCGGATGGCAGCTTCACGCTGAGCGGACTTCGCGACGCGCACTTGCGCGTCGTCGCGAGAAAGAATGGATACGTCGAGGCGCGTGCCGAGGATGTGGATCCGGGCGGACCGCCGATTACGCTGACGTTGAAGCGCGGCGGCACGATCACCGGACGCGTGAGCGGAGTCTCCGAAGCGGAGCTCGCGATCGTGGTCGTGAACGCGACCGGACCGAGCGGCAACACGAGCGGCCGCGTCGACGGCGCGGGCAACTTCACGATCTCCGGCGTCTCGGATGGGCGCTTCGCCATCGATGCGTGGCTCACGACCGGCGAAGGCCGCCACACGCCGCGCAAGACCATCGACGTGATGAACGGAAGCGCGCCGCCGGTTGATCTTTCATTCGCCGAAGGAGCGACGATTCGCGGTCGCGTCACGGTGCACGGACAACCGTTGGCGGGCGCGGTCATCGCGTTCACGCCGGCGGGATCGACGATGTACGGCGGCGGGGCGTCGGCACACGTCGAATCCGACGGCAGCTACGTCGCGACGAATGTCCCGACCGGTGAGGCGACCGCGTTCGTGTCGTCGTCGCAATACGGCGCGGTGTCGTCGGAGAAGGTGATGGTGACGAACAACATGAACTACGACGTCGACGTTCGCGCGTCGGTCGTGCGTGGTCATGTCGTCGATGCGCAGACGAGCGCGCCGATTCCCGACGCGCAGATCGTCTTTCAACCGGCGGAAGCCGGCGCTCCGTCGATCGGCGCGCGCGGCACGACGACCGATTTCAACGGCCGCTTCACATCCGATCTCGTGCCGGAGCGCAAGTGGCGTCTTCGCGTGCAGCGCGAGAAATACGAGACCGGGTACGCTGAGATCGACGTCGCGCCGGGGATGCCGGAAGTGGAAGTGCGACTGACGGCGGGCACGCCGACGACGGTGCGCGTTGTCGATGCTCGCGACGGATCGCCGGTGATGAACGCATACGTCGTGGCGACGGCGGCGTCGAACCGCCCAGTGTTCGGCGGGCAGACGAAAGACGACGGCACGATGCAGCTGTGGCTCACGCCCGGCAAGTACACCGTGCGTGCGAATGCGCAGCAGTACGTGGCCGCGACGGCGTCGATCGACGTGCCGGGGCCGACCGTGCAGATCGCGCTCGATCACGCCGGACGCATCGTCGTGACGTCGCCGGCGAATGCGCGCTTGCGCCTGAGCGGCGGCGGGCTGCAGTCGCCGATCATGTCGTTCAACGGCCGCTTCGAGACGCTGCGCCCCGGCGCGTACACGCTCGAGCTGCTGACGAGCGAAAACAAGGTGCTGCAGCAGAAGCAGGTCGTGGTGACGGCGGGCGAGACGACGACGGTCACATTCTGAGTGGAGGACAGGCGCCCCCGCCTGTCCGGACAGGCGAGGCGCCTGTCCCCCACTGGAAGACCGGCGGATCGGGAAACGATCCGCGCGAGAAGAACACGTGCGCGGCGAACGCGCGCAACGGCGGCGTGCGCAACATCGCGCACGCGAGCTCCATCACCGGCCGGTTCGAAGCGACGCGCATGACGCGCCGCATCCACTTCCGCGCGATGAAGCGCGTGCGGAACGCGTCCCCGGTGTAGTCGCGCAAGACGCGCGGATCGCCGCTCTCGAGATACGACGCCGCGACATTCGCCGCGAACTCCGACAAGCGTAGCGCCGCATCGAGTCCTCCCGCGGTAAGCGGCGAGACCGCGCCGGCTGCGTCGCCGATGAGCAGCCCGCGCTCGTTCGCGATGCGGCGCAGGATTCCTCCGACCGGAATCAAACCGCCGCGCCGCTCGATCGGCTTGCGGGTCTCGCCGATCGACGCGCGAAATTGCTTCAGCGACGCCGCCGGATCGAACGCGCCGCGATAGCCGGCGACGCCGATGTGCGATTCTTCGCCATCGTCGCAGACCCAGGCGATGTATCCGGGCGCGAGCTGCGGATCGAGATAGCAATGAAGTTCCGGCTCGCTGCCGCGCGAGGCGACGACTTCCTCGAGTCCGACAAGCATCTCGCGATTTTGATCGAGGCCGAGCTCGCGCGCGACGAGCGAACGTGCGCCGTCGGCGCCGATGACGAATCGCGCCGGGACGTCGTCGAGCGAGTCGATGCGCGTCGACGGCATCCAGACGACGCCGGCGCGGCTGCACTGCTCGAGCATCCAGAGGTAGATCCACTGCATGCGCCCGACGCGAAACTCGTCGTGATCCGCTTCGAGCGTCATCGCGCGCCGCGCGGGCGAGTACAGCGTGACGCGGCGAATCGGCGCGCCGAGCTGCTCCGCGGGCAGCGCGAAGTCTTCCCACGTCTTGCGAACGAAGATGCCGGTGGTCTGGACGTTGTCGGCAACGGAGCGCTTGCGGTCGATCAGAGCGACGCGCAATCCGCGCGAAGCCAGAAGCTTCGAACAGTGAAGGCCGGCGAGCCCGGCGCCGATGACGGCGATGTCGAACATGGTCATGTACTTTATGATGCAAAGTACTTGCCGTCAATGATGGCTAGCGGGTTGCGGGTGGCGGGACAGTGTCGTAGTGGCGGGCCGTGTCGCGAGCGCCGAACTGACCCGCTTGCCGCCGGCCGCTAGCCGTTCTTCAGTCCCGTCCTGATCTTCGCCGTCACCTCGCGCCGCACCCGCGCCGCCACGTCGTGCTCGTCGATGAACCGCTGCGCCGCCTTCGCGTCCTTCTTCGACGCCTCGCGCACGGCCCACGACATCGCCTTCACGACGATGTCGTCGCGGTCGGCGACGAGCAGCTTGCAGATCGCCAGTGCTTCCTTCGTCCGCTTCACGCGGCTGAGCGGAACTGTCGACACCAACGCGGCGCGGCGCCACCATCGATCGCTCGAGCGCGTCCATTTCTCGATGACGCTGGCATCGATCCGTCCGTCGCGCCACGCGGGACCGGCGAGGTACATCGAGAACATGTCGACCGCGTCCCACGAGTCGAGTGTGCGCGCCAGTTTTCGCAGCAGGCGCTCGTTCATCAGCGACGGCGCTTCGCGGTGATGTTGAATCAGCTCGTAGGCGATGAATCGCGGAAGCGTGAATGCGGCTTCGATGATTTCGCGGCCGCTCGCGTCGCGCATCTCGCGCGACAGCTCGCGCCTTTGCGCGCGAAGCTCCGCCGCGGTGCTCACTCGTGCCGCGTGAAGATCAGCGTCGCGTTCGTACCGCCGAAGCCGAATGAATTCGACATCGCGTGCTGCAGCGGCATCTCGCGCACCTTGTTCGGCACGTAGTCGAGATCGCACTCCGGATCGGGCGTCGTGTAGTTGATCGTCGGCGGGATGATTCCGCGCTTCACCGCGATCGCGGTGATCGCGCTCTCCAGTCCGCCGGCGGCGCCGAGGAGGTGGCCGGTCATCGACTTGGTGGAGGAGATGGCGAGCTTGTACGCGTGATCGCCGAAGACGCGCTTGATCGCAACCGTCTCCGTCTTGTCGCCGACCGGCGTCGACGTGCCGTGCGCGTTGATGTACTGGATGTCGGTCGGCTCGAGGCCGGCGTCCTTCAGCGCGCGCTGCATGACGCGCATCATTCCGCTGCCGTCTTCGGCGGGCGACGTGATGTGGTACGCGTCGCTCGACATCCCGTACCCCGTCACCTCGGCGTAAATCCGCGCGCCGCGCGCGATGGCGCGCTCGCGCTCTTCGAGGATGACGATGCCGGCGCCTTCGCCCATGACGAAGCCGTCGCGCTCGAGGTCCCACGGACGCGAAGCGTGCTGCGGATCGTCGTTGCGCGTCGACAGCGCGCGCATCGCCGAGAAACCGCCGACTGCGAGCGGCGTGATCACCGCTTCGCTGCCGCCGGCAATCATGATGTCCGCGTCGTCATAGCGAATGGCGCGGCAGGCATCGCCGATCGCATGCGCGCCGGTCGCGCACGCCGTCGCCGGCGCGGAGTTCGGTCCGCGCGCGTTGAAGCGAATGGAAACCTGTCCCGCCGCGAGATTGACGATCAGTCCCGGAATGAAGAACGGCGAGATCCGCGACGGTCCGCGCTCGAGAAGCTTCTTGTGCATCTCTTCGATGAGCGGCAGCCCGCCGATGCCGGAGCCGATGATGACGCCGAGGCGATCGGAGTCTTCGGCCTTCGTGTCGATGCCGGAGTCGTCGATCGCCATCTGCGCCGCGGCGACCGCGTAGTGGATGAAGGTGTCGGACTTCTTGACCTCTTTCTTCTCGATCCACTTCTCCGCATCGAACCCGCGCACCTCGCCCGCGATCTGACACGCATACGCGCTGGCATCGAACTTCGTGATCTTGTCGATGCCCGACCGCCCCTCGACGAGCCCCTGCCACGTCGGATCGTTGCCGATGCCTAGGGGGGAGATCATGCCGACTCCGGTGATGACTACGCGTCGTTTCGTCACTGAGGCTCCGTGAAACAGGACTGAGGACTGAGGACTGAGGACTGAGCTTTTGAACTCAGTCCTCAGTCCTCAGTCCTCAGCACTGGAGCGAGGCTGCTCGTTACTGCGCCTTCGTATGTTTCTCGATGTACTCGACCGCGTCCTTGACCTTGCGGATCTTCTCCGCTTCGTCATCGGAGATCTCGACGCCGAACTCTTCCTCGAACGCCATGATCAACTCGACCGTGTCGAGCGAGTCTGCGCCGAGGTCTTCGACGAAGGATGCTTCCGGTTGGACCTCGTCCGCGTCGACTCCAAGCTGCTCGACGATGATTGATTTGACCCTATCCTCTACCGACATCGGGTTCTCCTCCATCTCGGTTTGGGGGAACGAAATGCGAACTGCGTTTTAGCACAAGTCGATAAACTCTGTGCAATGCGCAAGCTGTTTTCGTTCCTCTTTCTGGTTCTCCTCGCTGTGGGCGTGTGGTTCGGCGCGCGCTGGCTCGTCCATCGCGGCGAAGTGAAGGCGACGATCGTCTTCCGCGACGCGCACGGTCTGAAGCGCGGCGATCCGGTCACCGAGAACGGCGCCGTCGTCGGTCACGTCACCAATGTCAGCGCGCTCGACGATCGCACCGCCGTCACCGTGCAACTCGACCGCGATCATCGCCGCTCCATCGTCAGCGACTCGCTTTTCGCCGTCGATCATCACGCGCTCGTCGTCACGAACACGTTCGCGGTCGGCAGTCCCGTTGACGACGGCGCGATTCTCAACGCGAAGGAAGACCGCGTCGCCACGTGGCTGGCGAAGCACGGCGGCGCCGTGAAACCGTATCTCGACGCCGCGCGCGCGAAGGCGGACGAGTGGATCGACCGCGACTTCGACAACTGGACGGAAAAGCTGCCGGAATGGAAGCGGGAAGGTTCTGACTCGCTTCAACGTCATGTGGACGACGTCAAGAAGCGCGTGGCGAAGGCGGAAGACGATCTTCGCAAGACGAATCGCGCAGACGAAGCGAAGAAGCTGAAGGAAAAACTCGATCGATGGCTGGAAGACGTGAAGAAGTAGACCGCAAGATTTTCTCGTACGAAGAGGCGGCCGCGATGCTGCCGGAAGTGCAGCGCATCACCGCCGAAGCGGTCGAGAAGGTCGAGGAGCTCGGCGAATCCGAAGAGGTCGTCGAGCAATATCAATCGATCGTCGGCGAATGGGCCGAAGCCATCATCCGCCTCGGCATCGAAGTGAAAGGCCTCTGGCTGATCGACTTCGATTGCGGCAGCGGCTACTACTGCTGGCAATGGCCCGAGCCGGGCCTGCAGTTTTTCCACGGATACGAAGAGGGCTTTCAAGGACGGATGCAGCTGACCTAGCGATGAAAGCCATCGGTCTCGATCTCTGGGAAACGCTCATCACGAACACTCCCGAAGTCGCGCGCGTGCAGCAGACGCACCGCGTGAATGCGATGGAGCGCGTGTTGATCGAACGGCGCATGGCGCACGATCAGGAGCGGCTGCATCGCGCGTATCGCGAGTCGTGGGATCTCTGTCAGGAGCGCTACTGGTCCGCCGATCTCGACATTCCGTGCCGCCGGCAGATCGAGCACTTTCTCGAGCTGCTCGCGATCGAAGTCGACGACGCGACGATCGCGGAGCTCGAAGACGTCTACGCGAACGCGATCCTCGCCGAGCTGCCGATCGTCGTCGACGGCGCGTACGACGTGCTGCGCGAATTGCGCGAGCGCGGCATGCGCGTCGGCTTGATCAGCAATACCGGACGCACGCCCGGCTCCGCGCTTCGCGAGGTTCTCGCGCGTCTCGACATCGCGCCGTCCATCGACGTGATGCTCTTCTCGAACGAGCACGGCGAGTGCAAGCCGCGCCCTTCCATCTTCAAGCTCCTCCACGAATCCCTCGGCGTCACGCCGGAGGAGATGGTCTTCGTCGGCGACAACCTCTACGTCGACGTCTACGGCGCGCAGCAGAGCGGCATGAAGGGCATTCACTTCATTCCGCCGCAGCGCGGCACGGCGATCGCGCCGCCGGTCGATCACGGATTGACGATCGTCGCCGACGCCACGATCCGCGATCTGCGCGAGCTGCCTACGGCGATTGCATCGCTGCGATGAACTGATCGAGGCTGGCGTCGTCCTGGTGCAGCGCCTTCTTGAAGAACTCGACACTCGCCTGCGCATTCACGCGCTTCGCCTCCTCCGCGACACCGGCCGCTTCGGCGCGACGGCCGAGGTTCGCGAGGACGAGCGCGCGGTAGATGAGCGGCTCGACCGATGACGGCTGCAGCTGCGCGGCGATGCCGAGCTGCTCGAGCGCGTCGACGTTGCGATTGGCGCGGCTGAGAAGCGCCGCGTAGTTCATGCGAGCGTCGTAGTGCTTCGGATCGGACTTGATCGCTTCGAGATACGCGTGCTCCGCGTTCGGGATGTCGTTCTGATTCGCGTACGCGACGCCGCGGTTGTTCCACACCGCCGCGGTCGGTCCGCTGAGCGCCAGCTTCAGATTCGCCTGCGCGCCCGGCTCGTTCGGATTCTGTGCGAGCGCCTGCTGCAGCAGCGGCACCGCTTCGTCGAATCGCTGCTCGCGAATGAGTGCGGCGCCGGCGGCGGCGAGCGGCAGCGGCGCGCCGTGACTCATTCGCGCGGCCTCGAGGTAATGCTGCGTCGCATCGTGCGTGCGGTCCTGCGCCTGCAGCGCGTCGCCGAGGGAGAGCTCGGCGAGGACGTTGTTCTCGGTGACGCTGAGCGCGTGCGTGAAAAGCGTTTCGCTGTCGCGCCAGAACGCGACCTGTTGAATCGAGAGCGCGGCGAAGATCGCGATCGCGATTGCGGCGATGCCCGCAGCGAGGCGCATCGGAAGCAGATCGGCGACGAGCCAGACCGCGGCGGCGATGAGGCCGATGCTCGGGATGTACGTGAAGCGATCGGCCATCGATTGCGCGCCGACCTGCACGATTCCGATCACCGGGATGATCGTGATCACGTACCAGAGCCATCCCATCGCCGCGTAGCGCTTGCGTATCAGCGCTGCGACCGTGATCGCGATCAGGACGATCACGCAGACCGTCACCGTTCGCGCGTCCGCGTCGACGCGATACGGATAGACGACGGCGAGATTACGCGGCACGAGCATCTTGCCGAGGTAGGCGAGGTAGGAGGTGAGGGCGGTGGAGAGACGCGTGGTGAGTGGAATGCCGCCGATCGCGTGCGCTTGTCCGATGAACGTCGGAATCAGAACGGCGACGCCGATGACGAAGAGCGGGATCTTGTCGATGAATGATGGACGGCGCTCGAGCGGCCAGTAGTCGAGCAGCAGCAGCGCGACCGGCAGCGTCAGCGCCATCGGCTTCGACATCACCCCGAGGATGAACAGGACTGTTGTCATCCCGAGCGTGAGCGAGGGAGCTGGGCGGTGGTGTGGCGCCAGGAGTTCTCGATCGTTGCGCCGCCCCGCCCGACCGGATTCCTCGCTCACGCTCGGAATGACAACCCGGCCGTTCACATACGCCAGCATCGCGGCGATGAAGAACAGCGTCGACAGCACGTCCTTGCGCTCCGCGACCCACGCCACTGACTCGACGCGCAGCGGATGAATCGCCCAGATCGCGGCGATGGCGAGGCTGCGCCAGTCGTTGCGCGTCGCTTTTGCGAACGTGAAGAAGAGAAGCAGCGCGGAGATCGCGTGCAGCACGACGTTCTCGACGAGCGGCGGTCCCGCCTTCACGCCCCACAGCGAGCAGTCGAGCATCAGCGAGAGCCATGTGAGCGGCTGCCAGTAGTACGGAGTGAGCGACGTGAACGCGTAGCGGATGCCGTCGAGCGTCAGGCCGCGCTGCACGACCGCGTTGTTCGTCACGTACTCCGGATCGTCGAACGTGATGAAGGCATGCGTCGCCACGCCGCCGAAGACGACGCCGATGAGAACGACGAGCGCGGCGAGCGCGATCAGTCGGTGCTTCATGGGCGCGATGATAGCCTTGCCCTCGCATGCGCGAAGCCGATCTCTTCACGCTTCGCACCGAGCACCTCACCATCGAAGGGCGTTCGCGCGCGGGGCACGAGTCGTACTTTCGAGTGAAGGAGCTCGGCGTGGCGCTCGACGTCGGGCGCTGTCCTGACCTCGTCATTCCGTTGCCGCACGTCTTCGTCACGCACGCGCATCTCGATCACTCCGTCGGCGTTCCGTTCTACGCGGGACAGCGCCGGCTCCAGCGAATTCCGCGCGGATCCGTCTACGTGCCGCAGGAGAACGCCGATGACTTTCGCGAGCTGATGGCGTTGCACACGAAGATGGAGCACACCGACTACGAGATCGACATCATCGGCATGTCGCCCGGCGACGCCGTGCGCATCGGCCGCAACGTGACGGCTCACGCGCATCAGGCCACGCATCGCATCGCCGCGCGCGCGTACGAGTTTCGCGAAACGCGCCATCACCTGAAGTTCGAGTTCGCGGGCCGCGACGGCGTGTCGCTCGCGAAGCTGCGAAACGAAGGCGTCCAACTTCACGAGCAGGAGGAGGTGTCGCTGCTCTTTTACACGGGCGACACCGATCGCGGGATCCTCGAGCAGAACGACGCGATGTACAAATCGGACGTGCTGATGATCGAGTGCTCGTTCATCGCCGACGGCCACCAGGGCCACGCCGCGCAGTATCGCCACATCCACTTCGACGACATCGCCGAGGTCGCCGATCGATTCGAGAATCGCTTCGTCGTGCTCACGCATTTCTCGCGGCGCTACTCGCGCGATGAGATCGTCGAGACGGTGATGCGAAGATGCCCGGAAGGGTTGCGCGATCGTGTTCGACTCGTCGTTTAGTGCACAGCGGGCAGTGCGCAGTGCGCAGGTCGCCCATCCTGCGCACTGCCTACTGCGCTCTGCGCACTAAGACACTGTCATCGAATTTGCACAAAGGTCCCGCGCCCGAGAAAGGTATTCTTCGATCCGAATGCTCCTTCGCCGTACGCGCTTCATCGCGCTGGTCCTGATCCTCACCACAGCGGTTTCCTCGAGCGCGGCGACGTCCGCGAGGAAGAAGAAGCGTTCGCGCGCGCGCAAACGCGCCGTTGCCGCGGTGCCGGCCGACGCCGCGACCGGCGCGACGCTCGAGGAGCGGCTCGCGTCACTGCTCAACGGCAACGTCGCGCGAAGTTCCGAGGCGAGCGTGCAGGTGGTGGAGGTTGAAAGCGGCCGTGTTGTGGCGGAGCACAATCCGAATCTGCCGCTCGCGCCGGCGTCGAACATGAAGCTATTCACGACTGCCGCCGCGATCGATGTGCTTCATCCGAACTTCGAAGTCACGACGATGGTCTACAAGCGCGGCAATGTCGACGCGAACGGCACGCTCGACGGCGACGTGAAAGTCACCGGTCACGGCGACCCGACGATCGGCGGACGCTTTCACGACGGCCACGCCACCGCCGTCATCGAAGAGTGGGTGACCGATCTCAAACGCGCCGGCGTCACGACGATCAAAGGGAACCTCGTCTTCGAATACGGCTACATGGACACCGACTACATCCATCCGACGTGGCCGGTCGATCAGCTCATCAACTGGTATGAAGCGCCGATCGCGGCGTTCACGATGCAGGAAGGCTGCGTCGCGGTGCGCGTGATGCCGAGCCGCCCGGGCAAGCCGTGCGTCGTGCAATTCGATCCGCCGACGAGCTACCTCGAGCTCGAGAACAGCTGCACGACCGGACGCGGCCTGCCGTTCATCACGCGCATCCGCGGAACGAACAGCGTCATCGTGCGCGGCGGCGTCCCGGCGCGATCGGGACTCACCGAAGTCTTCGTCACGATCGAGAATCCGATTCAGTACTTCGCGACAGTGACGAACGAGACGTTCGCGCGCGGCGGCATCAAGATCCAGGGACAGATCATCATCACGCCGCGCGATCCGCGGCCCGACTGGCAGCCGGTGTCGCAGCACGCCACGCCGCTCTCGATTCTCGTCTACGTCATCAACAAGAAGAGTCAGAACCACTACGCCGAGCAGGTCGTGAAGATGATCGGCGCGGAGACGAAGAAGGAAGGATCGTGGGCCGCGGGAACGAGCGCGGTGACCGAATGGCTCACGGACAAGATCGGTGTTCCCGCGAACGAATATCACCAGGCCGACGGCTCAGGGATGTCGCGCGACAACCGCGCGTCGGCGAACGCGTTCATTCATCTGTTGCGCTACATGTGGAAAAGCCCGTGGCGCGAAGACTTCGTCAGCTCGCTTCCGTACAGCGGCGATCCCGACTCGAAGTTCGGACATCGATTGCGTCAGGCGCCGTACGCGCGCCAGGTGTACGCGAAGACCGGATACATCGTCGGCGTCGTTGGACTCTCCGGCTACGTGCACTCCGCGAGCGGAAAGATCTACGCGTTCTCATTCATCTTCAATCGCTACCACGTCGGTGTGTACGCGGTTTACCGGTTGCAGGATGACTTGTTGAAAGAGATCATTCGCGGCGGATGACTCGCGACAACATCGTCTTCTCCACCTGCGGCCTCCTCCTCGGCCTCATCATCGGCAGCTTCCTGATCGGCCCGAAGCTCGCGCAATCGAAGCTCGCGGGCGCGCCTGAAGTCGCTCTCAGTGGGGCGCCGGCGCCCCCGCCGGCGACTGCCGCGTCCGCGCCTGCGAACCAGGATCAAATGGCCCTGGTCCGCCAACAACTCGAGGGCCTCAAACAAAAAATCGCCGCGAACCCCAACGATTTCGACTCGCTCGTGCAACTCGGCAACATGTACTCCGACGTCGCCAAGTTCCCGCAGGCGATCGAGTACTACGAGCGCGCGCTGAAAGTCCGCGAAGACACCAACGTCCGCACCGACCTCGGCATCTGCCTCAAAGAAAGCGGCCGTCTCGACGATGCGCTCGCGCAGTTCAAGCGCGTTGCGAACGACAATCCGCAATCGTGGCAGGCGCTCTACAACCTCATCATCATCGACGGACAGATGAAGCGGTTCGACGAAGCGCGCGCCGATCTCGTGAAGCTGAAGCAGCTCCGTCCGAACGATCCTGACGTGGCGAAGCTCGAAGCCGCGCTCGCGCAGCAGCGGTGAGTGTCCCTGTCATCCTGAACGCCGCAGAGCGCGAAGGTCCCCTTCGCGTGTGGGCGAGAGGAGCCGAATGACGGAAAGGAATCGCGAACCGGGGTGGCTGTTCCCGGCCGTTTTGCTGGCCTGCGCTCTCGGATTTGGGTGGGCATTGTCCGAGGCGTACGCAGCGACCGAGTTCCCTCTCCCGCGACGTGCCGCGTTCCTGCAAGTGCCGGAGATCGTGTTCGCCGCCGCCTTCATTCTCGCTGCCGACACGAAGGGCCGTCCTCCGTGGCTCCGGATCTCCGCCGTTGCCGCGTGCATCGGGTGGGTGCTGATCCTCGCATCGTTTTGGGTCCGGTGAAGGGACTGCCGAGCGGTTGATTCGATTCCTCAGCGCACCATCTGCTGGCTCGCCGGCGACACCTGAATCGTGTACACGCCGGTCGGGTTGCGCAGCGTTGCCACCGCTTGAAATCCGGGGAAGCGCAGCACGTTGCCGATGACTTCCGCGCTGTGGTCGGTCACGAACACGCGCACCGCGTCTTCGGCGTCGCTGGCCTCGCAATGAAAGAAGGCGAGCGCGCCGGCATCGGTCACCGGGCGGCCGGCGTCGTCAGTGAGGTGTCGCTGTTCGATCGTGAAGCGCATGAATTTCGTGCGGAAACGCTTGCAATTTCAGTGCAATGCCTCGTGTTCTATACTCCTCAAATGAGCCGGATCGATTTGCATGAAGTCGACGCTCCCGACGCGGTTCCCTCCGCGCGATTCGCAGATGGTCCGCCGCTCGCGCTCACATTCGACGACGTTTTGCTCAAGCCCGCGAAGTCGGAATTGCATCCGAACTTCGTCGATGTCTCCACGAGATTGACGCGCGAGATTCGCATCAACATGCCGATCATCTCCGCGGCGATGGACACCGTGACCGAAGCGCGACTCGCCATCGCGATGGCGCAGCACGGCGGGCTCGGCATCATCCACAAGAACATGCCGCTCGATCGCCAGGCCGAAGAAGTCGACAAGGTGAAGCGATCGGAAGCGGGGATGATCGTCGATCCCGTGACGATGCGTCCGTGGCAGAGCATCTCCGAAGCGATGTCGGTGATGGAGAAGTACAAGATCTCCGGCGTTCCGGTCACAGATGCCAACGGCAAATTAGTTGGGATTCTAACTAATCGCGATCTCCGTTTCGAGACGCGCTTCGATCTTCCCATCGCCGAGCGGATGACGAAGGAGCACCTGATCACGGTTCCGGTCGGCACGACGCTCGAGCAGGCGCGCGAAGTCCTTCATCACCACCGCATCGAGAAGCTCCTCGTCGTCGACGGCAACGGCGATCTCAAGGGCCTCATCACCGTCAAAGACATTCAGAAGGCGCGGCGTTATCCGCAAGCCGCGAAAGATCCGCTCGGCCGTCTCCGCTGCGGCGCCGCGATTGGAATCGGACGCGACGGTCTCGACCGCGCGCGCGCACTCGTCGATGCGAAAGTCGACGTGCTCGTGATCGATTCCTCGCACGCGCATTCGACGGCGGTGCTCGAGACGATCCGCCAGTTCAAGAAGTTGTTTCCCGATACGCCGCTCATCGCCGGCAACGTCGCCACTTATGAAGGCGCCCGCGATCTCATCGACCTCGGCGTCGACGCGATCAAAGTCGGCATCGGTCCCGGATCGATCTGCACAACGCGCGTCATCGCCGGCGCCGGCGTGCCCCAAGTCACCGCGATCATGGAGTGCGCGCGCGCCGCGGAGAAGTTCGATGTGCCGATCATCAGCGACGGCGGCATCAAGTTCTCCGGCGACATCACCAAGGCGATCGCCGCCGGCGCGCACGCGGTGATGATCGGATCGCTCTTCGCCGGAACCGACGAAGCACCCGGCGAAACGATTCTTTATCAGGGACGAACGTTCAAGGCGTATCGCGGCATGGGCTCGATCGGCGCGATGCAAAAGGGTTCTGCCGATCGCTACTTCCAGGAAGAGACCGACGAAGTCGGCAAGCTCGTCCCCGAAGGCATCGAAGGCAAGGTCCCGTACAAAGGCTCCCTCGGCGCAATGATCCCGCAACTCGTCGGCGGCCTCCGCAGCGGCATGGGCCTCACCGGGTCGAAGAGCATCGACGATCTCCGCACGAAGTCGCAGTTCGTGCGCATCACCGCCGCCGGACTTCGCGAATCGCACGCGCACGACGTGGTGATCACGAAGGAAGCGCCGAACTATCGGATCGAGTCGAGCGACTAAGCGGCACGCGATGCGCATGCCCCACGGGCACCATGCGTCGCGTCATTGCAGTTGCCTCTCTCCTCTTCTCGCTCTCCGCATTCGCTCAGACCGTCGAGGTCATTCCGCCGAATCCTGATTCGCAGACGGCTGCGACTGTCTTGATCGGCGCGCGCGGCGGGTGCGTGCCGCACGATCCCGTCGTCACCATCGACGGCAACCTCATCACGATCGGGCTGAAGCTCGGCGACATCTGTCCGCCGCTCACTTCGCCGCCGCCTGTCAGCGTGCGGCTTCCGGTGCTGGCGCCGGGCACGTACAACCTTCGCATCGTCGCGACCGACTTGCCGCAGGCGTCCGAAGAGAAAGCACTTCGCTTCGATGTGTCCGAGGCGAATCCGCGCTTCACGTTGTCGAGCGGCGCGTCGTCGATTGCGGGCGGCAACATCGTCACGATCAGTGCGGGACCGAATGCGACGTTCGGCTCCAACCCGCCGGTCACCTTCGGCGGCGTTCCGGCGACCATCATCGAATCCATTTCCGCGACGCAGGTGCGCGTTCGCGTTCCGCCGCACGCTGCAGGCGCGGTGACCGTGAGCGTCAACGGCTTCGACGCCGTCAACATCTTCCGTTACTACGATCCGAATGCCGCGCCTGACCCGGCGGTGTTCGAGACCGTGCTCATTCCGATTCTCTTCGACGGTCCCGGCGCATTCGGTTCGCACTTCACGACGGAGGTTTTCATCACGAACATGGGATCGGCGACGGCGACCTCGTATCGGCCGATCGCATTCGGCGGATGCCCGGGCATCGGAACGACCATCTGCGAAATCCCCATCGCGGCAGGAAGAACGACGCAGGTCTTCCCAATCAATTTGCCGACGAACGGCGTTCTCTTCCGTCCGCTTCGCGAGCAGGCGAATTCACTCTGGTACGCGGGCCGCGTTCGCGACCTCGCGCATGAAGACGACGACTTCGGCGCGGAGATGCCGATCGTGCGCGAGTCGGATCTGCATCGCGGGCAGCTCGTGCTGCCGGACGTGCTACTCGATCCGCGTTATCGCACGACGCTGCGCTTTTATTCGCTCGACGATCCGGGCACCGTCGACGTTCAGATCACGCAACTCGGCACGACCCTGGGCGGCACGACGCTCGCGCCGACGAAAGGAACCGGCGACGTGGCGTGGACTGCAACGGTCGATCTCTCGGGACTCGCCGTTCGCGGATTGACGCGAAAATTCACCGTCGTGATGAATCCCGCGTCGTCGACCGCGCGCGTTTGGGCGATGGCGTCGTTCACGAACAACACGACGCAGCGCGTGACGATCACTTCGCCGCAGTAAACACGACGCCGTCCTTCATCACGAAGCGGACGTCTTTGAGCACGTTCACGTCTTTCAGCGGATCGCCGCCGACGGCGATGATGTCCGCAAACGCGCCGCTCGCGATGACGCCGAGGTCGTTTTGCATGTCGAGGAGATCGGCGGCGCGCGAGGTGGCGGCGCGGATCGCGTCCATCGGCGACATCCCGAACTCGGTCATGCGCGCGAACTCCTGCGCGATCGGATCCTTCCACGAGAAACCGCCGGCGTCGGTGCCGAACGCGATCTTCACGCCGGCTTTCATCGCGCGCTGAAATGACGGGCCGTGCACCGCGACGCGTTTGCGATCGCGCTGGCCGGCGGGCGTGTCGGCGGGCGAGTTGTGATCGTAGTAAACCGACAGCGTCGGCACGAGCCACGTTCCCTGCTTCACCATCTGCGCGATCGCGGCGTCGTCGAGATCGAGTCCGTGCTCGATCGAGTCGCATCCGCCGTCGAGCGCGCGATGCAGCCCTTCGCCGCCGTACGCGTGACACGCCACTTTCTTCTTCCATCCGTGCGCTTCGTCGACGATCGCGCGCAGTTCCTCGACGGTGAGCGTCGGCTGCGAGACGAGATTGCCCTGCTTGTCGAGCCACGAGCGGTGCGTCATGTAGACCTTGATCCAGTCGGCGCCGTGATCGAGTTGCTCGCGCGTCGCTTTGCGCGCTTCGACCGGACCATCGATCAGTTGCGCGCCTTTCGGCACTTCGATCTCCGGCGCGTAGCCCTCGAGGTTGTAGCCGCCGGTCGTCGAGATCGCGCGCGTGACGACGAACATGCGCGGACCGGGGATGTGTCCTTCGTTGATCGCTTGCTTGATGCCGACGTCGCCGTAGCCGGCGCCTTCAGTCTCGACGTCGCGAATCGTCGTGAAGCCTTGTTCGAGCGCGCGTCGCGCCGCGACCGTCGCGCGCGCGGCGCGATACGCGAGCGGATACTTCAGCAGCTGTGCGTCGTATCCACCCTCGGCCGGATCTTCGCCCTGCAGAAAGATGTGCGTGTGCGTGTCGATGAGTCCGGGCAGCACCGTCATATTCGACAGATCGATCACGCGCGCGTTCGCGGGGACGGAATCGCCGACGCTGACGATGCGATTGCCGCGCACGACGATCACCTGATTGCGTTTCGCGTCGGCGGACCGGCCGTCGATCAGCGTGCCGGCCTTGATCGCGACGACTTCCTGCGCCGAGGCGATGGACGCGGTGAGCGTGAGGAGGAGTGCGAATTGCTTCATGGAGAAATTGTAGACTCACGCGCATGGCCCGCTGGAACGACATCAATCTCGATCAGGTCCCGACCATCGACGACTTCTCGATCGAGCTTCGCGAGCTCGAGGACTCCGGCAAGATCGTGCACTTCGTCAGCGAGAGCGCAGGCGAGCTGGCGTGGTTCCCGTCGTGGGAGCACGCCGACCGCGATCTGCGCCACTTCGTCGCCACCGACGTTCCCCTCGGTGCGATCGACGATCCGTACGACGACCGCGACGAAGGCTGGCGCATCGTGATCTTCGAGCACGCCGGCTACGTCTACGTGTTCGAAGACGATCGCCCGAACGGCACGCGTTTCCCGCGGCGCTATCGCATCCCGCGCGAGCTGTACTTCGTGATGTGGGCGAAGATCATCAACGAGCACAACCCGATGGTGTCGCTCGACGATCTCTTCACGGCGCCGGACGCGTGACCTCGTGATCCGCATCGTGCTCGTCGAGCCGCGCGAGGCCGGCAACGTCGGCGCCGCCGCGCGCGTGATGAAGAACTTCGGATTCGAGGATCTCTGGATCGCCGGCGAGCATCCGCCGCTCACTCCGCTTGCGGGATGGTGGGCGAGCGGTGCGGACGACGTCGTCGAAAAATCGCATCGTGTGCCGACGCTTTTCGACGCCATTCGCGACGCGCACGTGACCATCGCTACGACGTCACTTCGCGGACGCGCGGTCGATGCGGGACTCGCGCCGCACGACGTCGCGCGATTGCATGCGTCATTGAACGACGATCAAGTCCTCGCGCTCGTCTTCGGCCGCGAAGACCACGGCCTCACGCAGGAAGAAGTCTCACTCTGCCAGCACACCGCGGCGATTCCGACGAACGCGGAGTTTCCGACGATGAACCTTGCGCAGGCCGTCGGCGTCTTCTGTTTCGCGATGTCGTCGATCGCGCGCGCGCCGCGCGCTCGTGAGCTGCCGAATGCGGAGATGATCGAGCGGATGCATCAGCGCATCCAGTCTCTGCTGCTCGAGATCGGCTTCCTGCACGAGAACAATCCCGATCGCATCTACGACGAGCTGCGTGCGATCGTGTCGCGCGCCGATCTCGACGAACGCGAGGCCACGATCCTTCTCGGCATCGTCCGTCAGATGGAGTGGAAGTTGAGAAATTGAAAATTGAGAATTGAGAATTGAAAAAGAAGACGTGACTCGCTACTCCTTCAGGCGGAGCCAACACTCCGTGTTTTTCAATTTTCAATTTTCAATTTTCAATTCCGGATCAATGCGTCCCATGATCGCCGTTGACGCATTCGGCGATGACGTCGATGAACTTGTCGAGATCGAACGGCTTGAGGATCGCGTTGCAGACGGCGTCATCGGGGATCTTGTCGACGCCGCGCTTGCCGGCGGCGGTGAAGACGACGATGTGCGGCCGCGGCTTCTCGTCGCGCTTCGCGATCTGTTCGATGAACTCGTATCCGTTGAGGCGCGGCATCATCAGATCGAGGAGGATGAGATCGTATCCGCCGTCGCGCGACAGTTTGTCCAAACCTGCGGCCCCATCCTCGGCGAGTTCGACGTCGAACTTCATCCGCCTGAGGACGGCTTGCAAAAGCACGCGGATCGCAAGGTCATCATCAATGACGAGGATCTTGCGCCCGGTCCCGTCGAGTTTCCCGACTGCCATGCGTTTTTGCGCTACCCGCAATCTCTAGAATGCGAAAGCTATACCGAGCTGAAGCTTGGACGATTTTCTTCGCTCACAGAGTACGAGAATGGTTGACGGCGAGCAATGGGTGAAGTCGTGAAGTTCATGTTTCGTCCGTGGGTGCGGCGCGCGGGACTCTCGATCGTCCTCGTTGCGTGCGTCGCAACCGTCGGCCTCGCCGCGATCATCCGCTACGGCTGGAGCGGCGAGCGCGCGGTTTGGGCGTACATCGTCGTGCTCTGGATCGGCGGACTGAAGGTCGTGATCGGCACGCTGCGCCCGATCGCCGAGTCGGGGGAGGAATCGCTGGTGTTGCGTCCGCTGCACAACGCGAGGCAGCGCGTGATCGGATGGAGAGCCATTCGCGGCACGGAGCAGATGATTGGCGGCGATCGCCTGATCGTGTACTACGACACGCCGCGCGGAATGCGTTTCGCGGCGCTGAATCTGAATCTCGTGAAGGGACGGCGCGAGTTTCTGGCGCTCGTTGACGCCCGCCTCCGCTCGATGAACTTCATCGAGAAGCAGGCCGGCCGGTCGCGCTATCTGTCACGCCTCGATGCGCAGAAGAGCGCCGGCGATCAGGACGAGAGCAATCGCGAATAGGTAGAGCGTCGCGAGCGCCGATCCCGGCGCCGCGGCGCGAAGCGGCAATGCTGCGAGAACGAGGATGCCGCCGACAGCCCAGCGTTTCATGAAGGGTTGTTACGGGGCTCGATCGGAAAACGTCGCATTTCGCTCTCGCGATGAGAATTCAGCACGGCGCAGCCGTACCCCCGGCTGGCTTGGCGCGGCCAGACACGATGTCTGGCCCACACCGTGCCGTTCGGCGTGCCGAATCCCGTCTGGTTTGGCGCGGCCAGACACGAATGTCTGGCCCACGCGGCTAAACTTCTCCGCCGCATGACCGCGAAGCAGGAAATCGACAAGCTCCGCCGCGAGCTGGAGCGCCACAACCGCCTGTATTACGAAGGCAATCCGGAGATCAGCGACTACGACTTCGACCAGATGCTCCGCCGCCTCGCGGAGCTCGAGGCGAAGCATCCGGAGCTCGACGATCCGAACTCGCCTACTCGCCGCGTCGGCGGCGCGCCGATCGAGTCGTTCGCCACCGTGATCCACGATCCGCCGATGCTCTCGATCGAGAACGCGTACTCGACCGAAGAGCTGCGCGAGTGGGACGAGCGCGTGAAGCGCGGCCTCGGCATGGAGGACGTCGAGTACGAGGCCGAGCTGAAAATCGACGGCGTCTCGATCGATCTCCTTTACGAGAACGGACAGCTGATCCGCGCCGCGACGCGCGGCGACGGAGTCCGCGGCGACGACGTCACGCCGAACGTCCGCACCGTCCGTTCCTTGCCATTGAAAATTCCTCCGAAATTTCAACGCGTCGAAGTGCGCGGCGAGATCTACATCGCCAAGTCCGACTTCGCGAAGTACAACGAGCAGCTCGAAGAAGCCGGCGAGGAAGCGCTCGCGAATCCGCGCAATGCCGCCGCCGGCGCGTTGCGGCAGAAAGATCCGAAGCTCGCCGCGCAGCGGCGCTTGAGCGCGTATGTGTACCACCTCGTCAGCGCCACGTACTCGCAATCGCAGGCCTACGAGATCCTCGAGTCGCTCGGCTTTCCGCTCAATCCGCAGCGCGGCGTTTTCGCCAACATCGGAGAGGTTGAGCGCTTCATCGAGCAGTGGCACGAGCACCGTCACGACCTCGCCTTCGAGATCGACGGCATCGTCGTCAAAGTGAATCGCCGCGAGCAGCAGCAGGAGCTCGGCGCCACGTCGAAAGCGCCGCGATGGGCGATCGCTTACAAATACCCGCCCGAAGCGGCGAAGACGATCGTGCGCGCGATCAATCTGTTCGTCGGGCGCACCGGCACCGTCACTCCCGTCGCCGAATTTGATCCCGTTCGCCTCGGCGGCACGAAAGTCGTCAATGCGTCGCTGCACAACTTCGACGAGCTGGCGCGCAAAGACGTCCGCATCGGCGACACGATCATGGTCGAGAAGGGCGGCGACATCATCCCGAAAGTCGTCGACCTCCTCTCGCACGCGGACGACACGCAGCCGTTTCCCGTTCCCGAGAATTGTCCCGTCTGCGGCGAGCCGCTGCATCGCTTCGAAGGTGAAGTCGCGATCCGCTGCATCAATCAAGGATGTCCCGCGATCGTGCTGCAATCGATCACGCATTTCGGCAGCCGCAAGGCGATGGACATCGAAGGCCTCGGCTGGCAGACGGTCGACGCGCTGCTGAAAGCGAACCTCATCACCGACTACGCGTCGATCTACGAGCTTACGGAAGAACAGGTCGCAGCGCTGGAGCGCAAAGGCGAGAAGTCGGCGAAGAAGCTCATCGAGAACATCGAGAAGTCGAAGACGAACGAGCTGGCGCGCTTCATTTTCGCGCTCGGCATCCGCTTCGTCGGCGAGCGCGTCGCGAAAGTGCTCGCCGATCGATTCCAATCGATGCAAGCGGTGATGAACGCGACGAGCGAGGAATTGATCGACACGCCGGAGATCGGACCGAAGCTGGCCGAGGCGATTACGTTTTACTTCTCGGTGCCGGCGAATCGCGAACGCATCGAGAAAATGCTGCGCCTCGGCGTTGCGCCGCGCCACGTCGCGACTGTGACTGGCAATCGGCTCGCGGGGAAAACGATCGTCGTCACCGGCACGCTCACGCGCTTCACGCGCGACGAGATCGGGAAGCTGATCGAGCAGGAAGGCGGCAAGGCTTCGGGATCGGTTTCGAGCAAGACGGCGTTCGTCATCGCGGGCGAAGCGGCGGGATCGAAGCTCGAGAAAGCGCGCACCCTCGGCATCGACGTGTTGAGCGAGGATGATTTTGTGAAGATGCTCGCCCTACAATGACATCCATGAGGCCGCTGCGGATCGTTGCTCTCTTTCTCGCGATTCCCGTGTTCGCCCAACAACAGCCGAAGATCGGCGAGGTGACGCTCTTCGGCGAAGAGCAGGTGAAAGTCGAAGCGGCGACGAAAACCGAGATCCCGATCTCGAAGGCGCCGGCATCGGTCACCGTCATCACCGCGAAGCAGATTCGCGAGTCGGGCGCGCGCACGACGCTCGACCTTCTCCGCTTCGTCGCCGGCATCAACGCGCGCTGGAATCCGATGACGCAGACGATCGACATCCGCGGCTTCGGCGAGAATCCGTTCTCCAATCGCGTGCTGCTTCTCATCGACGGCGCGCCTTACAACTCCGGCGACACCGGCGGCTTTCCGCTCAGTCCCGCGTACGACTTCTTCCCGGTCGAGAACATCAAGCGCATCGAGATCGTGCGCGGACCGGGATCGTCGCTGTACGGCGAGAACGCGTTCTGGGGCGTGATCAACGTCGTCACGCTTTCCGGCGAAGACCTCGCCGGCGGCGACCTGAAACTCTACGGCGGCAGCTTGTCGACCGGCGTCGTGAGCGCGCTGTACGGACAGAAGAACGAAAAATTCTCGATCATCGGCGGCTTGAAGTATCAGCAGACGCAGTTCCCGCAGGAGCTGTGGCTCGATGACGACTCGAAGCTCAAAGGCACCGACGTCTTCGTCAAAGCGCAGCGCGGCGACTGGCAGGTGAGCGCGTTCCGTCACGACGACCGCATGTCGCCGGGATTCGACGAAGAGCTCGGACCGGCGGTCGGTTTTCCGCCGACGACGGCGTTCCGCTCGTCCGAGCGCATCGTGCAGACGATGACGTCGTTCGCGGTGCGCTACAACCACGCGCCGGCGAATGCGCCGATCACGTACAGCGCCGACATCTCGTACGCGCATCGCAACGGCATGCACTGCGCGGGATGCCATGCCGCGCAGGAAATCCCGAATGGCGAGTTTTCGCACCGCGCCGATCACGGTTATCAGGCGATCGGCGACTTCCGCGCTGGGCTGCACATGATCCCGGGACACGACATCCTCGCCGGCGTCGAAGCGCGCCGACTCGATCGCGCGCAGCACAAGCGCGAGCTCGATGAACCGACCGGCGTCGTCTCCGGCTACGACAAGTTCGCGCTCTACGCGCAGGATCAATTCGACGCGATCAAAGACCGGCTGCGCATCGTCGCCGGCATCCGCTACGACAACAAGACGAAGCTGTTCGACTCGAAGACGTCGCCGCGACTCGCGTTCGTCTACACGCCGAACGATCGCACTGTCTTGCGCGGCGGTTACTCGACCGCGTTCCGCTTCCCGACGTTCAGCGAGTTGTATCAGGCGAGCTGGTTCCTGACCGTGTCGTCGCAAATCGGCATTCCGCCGTTCCCACTCTCGCGCTTCAGGCCGAATGACAATCTGAAGCCCGAGGAGATCTCGACGTTCGATGTCGGCGGTGAGTATCAGATCTCGCCGACCGTATCCGCGAAAGCGGATCTCTATCGATCGCGCGTGAAGAACTTCATCGTGGTCACGCAGCACTTCGCGCCGTTGCCGAATCCGTCGTCGATCGGATGGGAGAACCAGCCCGCCGACGCGAACATCACCGGCGGCGAGCTCGAGCTGCGCGCGAATTTCACGAACGGCGTCACCGGATTCGCGAGCTACGCGCATCAGACGGAGTCGCAAGTCGGTGACGGCGTCGACTCCTCCGGCAATCCGTTCGAGTTCGTCTATTCGCCGAAGGACAAGGTGAACGTCGGCGCGTACGTCGGTCCGTTCAACGGCGTTCGCGCATCGGTCGAAGCGGCGTGGAAAGGCAGCTACACATATCCGCGCGCGTGGGCGCTCATCCGCTCCGGCTTCACCGATCCGACCGTTCATCCTGTGCCGGGCTACACGCTCCTCGACGCGCGCGTGAGCTACGACTTGCCGCTGCAGACGAAGCATCCGATCCGCCTCTCCGTCTTCGGCAACAATCTCCTCGACAAGCACCCCGACGAAACCATCCTCGGCGCCCCGAATCTCCTCGCGGGACGCCAGGTGTTCGGGCAGGTGGAGATACACTTTTAGAAACGGCATGAGGCATGGGGCATGAGGCATGAGCCTCACCCCTCTCATGCCTCATTGCTCATGCCTCATGCCTTCGTGCGATTCGCACTGATCTTCGCGCTCTTCACGACTCTTGTTCTTGCGCCGATCGCTCGCGCGCAACAGGACGTCCCCGAAATCGCGCGCACGCTGCTCGAAGAAGCGCAACACGCGCGCGATACGAAGCACATCGATGACGCGATCGCCAAGTACCGGCGTGTGATCGAAGTCGCGCCGGAGCTGGCGTCGCCGTACGTCGACCTCGGCGCGCTGCTGCACGATCAGGGGAAAGCCGAAGAGGCGTACGAGGTCTTCAAGAAGGGCATCGAGCGCGCGCCGGCGAATCGCACGTTGCTTTCGAATGCCGCAGCGACGGCGTTGGAGCTTGGCGAACTGAATCCGGCGCTGTCTTACGTCGATCGCGCGCTCGAAACGAATCCGCGCGACGCCGCACTGCACACCTTGCGCGGCACCGTGCTTCGCGCATTGAAGCGCGACGACGAAGCCGTGGCCGCGTTACAGCGCGCCGTGCAGCTCGCGCCGGGCGACGCGCGCGCGCACTTCGCGCTCGGCAACGCGCTTTACGCGCTCGGACGAAAAGACGAAGCGATCCTGTCGTATCGCAAATCCGCCGAGCTCGAGCCGACCTTCACGCGTGCGTACTACAACCTCGGCGCCGTGCTGTTCGACATGGGCCGCGACAGCGAGGCGCTCGGCGCGTACAGAGTCGCGCTTGCGCCGATCGACAAAGCGTTCGCGCGCAACGAGCCGGTCGACAAAATTCACGCGCGCGCCTACTCGAACATGGGCGCGATCTACTTGCGCCAGCAGCAGTGGCAGCAGGCCGCGGACTCGTACACGAAGGCGCTCAAGCTCGATCCCGCGAGCGCGAACGCGCACTACAACCTCGGCTTCATCTTCTACAACACGAACAAGCCGGAGCGCGCCGAGGAGGAGTATCGAAAGGCGCTGAGCATGGACCCGGCGCTGCCGCTCGCGTATCTGCATCTCGCCCAGATCGCGATCAAGAAGAAGGACAACGGCGCGGCGGTGGCGATGCTCATCGAAGGCTTGCCACGATTCGATCCGGAGACGAAGACGATCGCGCTGCGAACGCTTGGACGTCTTCAACTTGCGATGGGCAACACGTCCGCCGCCGTGACTTCGCTAAAACAGAACACGAGTGATCCTGATTCGGCTGTGCTTCTCGCGCGGATCGATCGCCGCGAAAAACAATTCGACGAAGCGGCGAAACTGCTAGACGCCGCCCCCTCCGACAATGCCGCCGTCCTCCTCGGCCGCGCCATGCTCGCGCACGACAGGAACGATTTGCCACGCGAGCAGGCCGCGCTCGAAGCGCTGCTCGAAAAGAATCCGCGTCCCGAGTTTCGCTTTGCCCTCGGCGTGAATCTCGCGCGGCAGGGACGCTTCGACGATGCGCAGAAGAATCTCGCCGGAACGAAGAATCTGTTGAGCGCGGCAGTGAAGCGCGATCTGAAAGAGCTGCAGGAGCTCGCCGCCACCGATCCGATCGCGCGCGGCGACCTCGGTCTCTTGTTGTGGCAGAGCAATCATGCCGACGAAGCGCGTCCGCATCTCGCCGCGGCGCTGACTGCGACTCCCGCATGGAGCGAGCTCGCCCTCGCCCTCGGCGACATCGCGTACAACGCGCACGACTACCCACATGCGCACGAGTTGCTGAACATCGCCGAGAAAAACTGCGATGCGAAAGCGGATGCGCTGATCATCGGAAAGACCGACAACCTCTGCGCGCGTGCGCGACACGATCTCGCGCTCGCACTGATCAGCGAGGCGACGGCGTCGCCGCGTCAGGCGCGCGCGTTGGCCGATCGCGCCGCGCAACTCGATGAGCGCCTCGCTGCCGCCGCGATGTTTCTTCGCGCGAACGCGGATCTCGCCGCGGGATCGGAAGGCGATGCGCGCGACGCGTTGCGCCGCGCGATCGATCTCGGACTTCCGAATGCCGCGGAATCGATCGCGCGAAAGTATCTTGCGCAGATCGCGGAAAACGCGCAGCCCGACGAGCCGAGCGAGCCGGTTTCCGCGACGCCGCGCCGCACCGTCGTCGTCTTCCTTCCCGACGCGCCGGCGGAAAACGAGAAGAAGCTGTTCGAGACGATGACGTCGTTCGTTTCCGCGCTCTCGTCGTCATCGAGCGTTCCGCTGAGCGTCGAGTTCTTCCGCCGCGCCGACGATGCGCGCGAGTTCATCGCTGCGAATCGCGATCGCGTCGGCATCGTCGTCACCAATCCCGAGTTCGCCGGCGACCTCAAGCCGCAGTTCCAGTTTTCGCACGACGGGCAGCGCTCGTACCGGCGCGTGATCGTCGTGCCGTCGTCGAGCACGATGAAGGCGGCGTCCGACGTTCGCGGGCACTCGCTCAGCATCGCCGAGGGTTTGCGGGATGTCAGCGGATCGTTCGCGAACGTGATGTATGCCGCCGACGATCTCACCGCGGCCGCGAACGTGCTCACCGGCAAGACCGAAGCGGCGCTCGTTTCCGAGGCGAACGTGCTGCTCGCTCAGAACCGCGGAAAGTTGCGTGTGATCTACACGAGCGGCGCGATGGCGGAGCCGGTGGTTGCATTCGCGCCGATGCCGCAATCGGATCGCGACGCGCTCACGAGCGCGCTCCGATCGATGAGCGCGACGCGCATCCTCGCGCCGCTGCAAGTGAGCGGACTCGCCGCGATCGAGCGCGAGTCGCATTCGTCCGCGAAAAAAATCGACGTCGTGGGCATCTCGCCGCGGGACCTTGGAATTGCCGCGTCCGTTGAACCGCTCCCATCCGTTGCGCTCCGCGCAACACTTCCTTCCGCGAGCGTTGCAATTCACGAGGAAATCTTCGACACTCCCTGACTCCGATGTCCGGTTCATTTTCCGCCGTCGATGCGGGACTCGTTCTCCGCGCCTTCGCCGGAGCCACGCCGGATCTCATCTACGCAGTCGATCGCAGCGGCCGATACACATTCGTCAGTGTCTGCGGTGCGCGCACGCTCGGTTTCACGCCGGAGCACATGATCGGCCGCACGTGGGTGGACCTCGGATTGCCGCTCGAGCGCGAGCAGGAGTTCGTGGTCGAACGCGATCGGGTGATGGCGACCGGCATCTCCGCGAAACGCGAGGTGACGTTTCCGGTCGCGGAAGGCGAGCGATCGTTCGAGTACGTCGTCAACCCGCTCCTCGACGACGACGGCGTGGCGCAAGGAGTCGTCGTCGTCTCGCGCGACATCACCGCGCGCAAAGCGGCGCTTGACGTCATGGACGTCTTGGCCGGTGAACGCGACATCGAGAAACTCGTGCAAGCGGTGACGGATGCGGCGACGAAGATCGCCGGCGCGGAGTTTGGCGTGTTCGCGACGACGTTCGACGGCGACGCCATCGTGCGCAGCGACGACGTTCGCAGCGATCCGCGTTTTGCGAACAACCCGCCGCGGATTCCTGACGCGAAGGGAGCGATCGTCAGCTATCTCGCCGTTCCTCTCGTCACGAAGTCGGGTGAAGTGATCGGCGGATTGTTCTTCAGCCATTCGCAGCCCGCGAAGTTCGGCGACGCGGAAGAGGATCTCGTCGCCGGTGTGGCTTCGCAAGCGGCGATCGCGATGGACAACGCGCGCCTTCTCGATGCTGCGATGCGCGCCGCGGCGCGCGTGCAACGCGAAGAGGATCGCTATCGAACGCTCGTCGAAGCGACCGCGCAGATCGTCTGGTCGGCGGATGCGAACGGCTGCACGCGCGACGACTTGTCCGCGTGGCTCGGCGGCATTCATGCAGTCGATCTCGATCGCGCCGCCGCCGATTGGCAGCATGCGCTCGAGACGCTCACGCATCTCAACAGCGAATTCCGTCTGCGCGGCGCGGACGGATCGTATCGATGGTTTGCGGTGCGCGGTTCGCCGGTGCGCGATGGCGACGGCTCCGTGCGCGAATGGATCGGCACGGCCGCGGACATCGACGATCGCAAGCGCAGCGAAGAGAAGTCGTCGTTTCTCGCCGACGCATCGGCGCTGCTCACGTCATCGCTCGACGTCGAAACGATTCTCACGCGGCTCGCCGAGCTCGCGGTGCCGCGTCTCGCCGACTGGTGCGCGATCGACGTCGCGCAGACGAACGCGCCGCGACGCCGCCTCATCATCACGCATCCCGATCCGGACAAAGCGGCGAGCGTGCGCGCCATCGACCGCGAATATCGTCTGCCGCGCGAAGTCGATCCGATCGACAAAGTCATCGCCGCGGGGAAGCCGCTGCTCGTCGAGTCCATCACGCGCGAGCAACTCGATGCGCTCGCGCAGGACGAGCGTCATCGCGACATCATCCGCGGTCTCGACATCCGTTCGTGGGTGGTCGTGCCGATCTTCGCCGGCGGCCGCGTGTACGGGACGCTCACGCTCGTGCATGGCGAATCGGGCCGCGGCTTCAGCGAGCGCGATCTGACGTTCATCGAAGACGTCGCCTCGCGCGCCGGAGTTGCCGTCTACAACGCGCAGCTCTACGTCGCCGCGCAGGCCGCGAATCGCGCGAAGGATGATTTCCTCGCCACGCTCTCGCACGAGCTCCGCACGCCGATGACCTCGATCCTTGGCTGGTCGCGCCTCCTCGAGCTCGGCGACCTCGAGCCCGACCTGCGCGTCGAGGCGCTCGCCGCAATCCGGCGCGGCGCGCGCGTGCAGGCGCAGCTCATCGACGATCTGCTCGACGTCTCGCGCATCACCGTCGGCAAGATGCATCTCCACATCGAGAGCACCGACATCTGCGAGATCGTCACGAGCGCGGTCGACTCGGTGCGCCCCGCGGCGAACGCGAAGGGTCTTTTCGTCAACGTGACGACCGAGCCCGATTGTCCGCGCGTCGCTGGGGATCCGAACCGACTGCAGCAGGTGATCTGGAATCTCGCGAACAACGCGGTGAAGTTCACGGGCGCGGGCGGAAGCATCGATGTGAGTGTGACCAGCGGCGATGACGGCGTGAGCGTTCGCGTCGCGGACAGCGGCGAAGGACTCGACGCCGAGTTTCTCCCCTTCATCTTCGATCGCTTCCGCCAGGTCGACAGCACGAGCCGGCGCCGTCACGGCGGGCTCGGCCTCGGGCTTGCGATCGTCCGCCATCTCGTCGAGTTGCATGGCGGCGAAGTGCGCGCGGAGAGCGCGGGC
>Ga0105245_10000498_pt1 | contig 35982 bp, 32 predicted proteins | sample KBSM54metaG_FD_81523 | JGI IMG/M metagenome (GOLD analysis project Ga0105245, IMG submission 81523) | Miscanthus rhizosphere microbial communities from Kellogg Biological Station, Michigan, USA - KBS M5-4 metaG | ecosystem: Host-associated > Plants > Roots > Rhizosphere > Soil | place...
CGGCAAGGTCTACCGCTCCAAGGTCTACGAGCTGCCCGAGGCCTCGCGCACCGCCAAGGGCCGGGCGCTGGTCAACGTGCTGCCGCTGCGCGACGGCGAGCGCGTGCAGTCCGTCCAGGCCACGCGTGACTTCTCCGAGCACCGCTACCTCGTCTTCGCGACCCGCAAGGGCCAGATCAAGAAGACCGAGATGCAGGCCTACAACACGCCGATCAAGGCCGACGGGATCATCGCCATCAACATCCGCGACGACGACGAGCTCGTGGCCGTGCGCGGCACCTCGGGCGACGAGGACATCATCATGGTCTCCCGCTCGGGCCAGGCGGCGAAGTTCTCCGAGCAGCAGGTCCGGCCGATGGGCCGCGACACCAGCGGCGTGCGCGGCATGAACGTGAGCCAGAAGGACAACTACGTGCTCGCCATGGACATCGCCCGCCACGACCAGGACCTGCTCGTGGTGACCGAGAACGGCTTCGGCAAGCGCACGGCGATGGACGACTATCCCCGCAAGGGCCGCGGGGCGATGGGCGTCAAGACCATCACGCTGACCGACCGCAAGGGTGTGCTGGCGGCGGCGCTCGCGGTCAAGGAGCACCAGGAGCTCGTCTTCATCTCCGAGAACGGCATGGTCCAGCGCACCTCGGTGCGGGGCATCAACCAGTACGGCCGGGCCTCGCAGGGTGTGCGCGTGATGAACGTCGCCGACGACGACCGCGTGAGCGCCGTGGCGCTGGTCATGGAGACCAACACGGACGCCGCCGCGCAGGTCGACGACGAGCCCGCGCCCGACGACGCATAGCCGTCTTCGAGGTTCGCTACATTGCCCGGACCAGAGAAAGGAGGTGGTCCGAACGTTGTCAAGTCTTTGCGGGACCCTGGAGGTGTCCGGCCGCTGACTTAGGTGGCTGGTCCGCGACAGCGGAATTCACACCGAGACACCCTCCGGGCAGGTGCCGGGCTTTGTCCCTCCGGCCGCTCAGACCGCCTCCCCGGTGAAACCAGTCGCGATGTGAAAGAAGGGCGTCCCGAAGGTCGGGGCGCCCTTCGTCTTTCTCAGACCGTGCCCAGGCGCGCCGGGAGCCCTTCGAGCAGCGCGACCCATTCCTGGGGCAGTGCGCGCTCCCTGGCGCCCCGGACGAGGAGCTCGACGTACTCGAGCCTGGGCGCGAGCTCGCGCGGCTCCTTGCTGACGACCTCGTACGTGACGGCGGTGTGGCGGGCGCCGTCGTCGGTCTCCACCTCGACGGTGCGGCGGCGATAGCCGCCCTCGGCCGCGAACTCCTTGGCGTCCAGCGCGTCGAGGTCGGCCGCCGAGACCTCGTAGAGCGCGCCCCAGGTGGCGGCGCCGTCCGCCTCGACCACGTCGGCGGCGCCGGCCTTCCAGCGCGTCGAGCGGCGCAGGAACAGCAGCGCGAAGCCGTCCAGGCGCGCCGGCGCGACGAATTGGTGGTCGGCGCACCAGTCCTCCATGATGTCGGACGCCATGTTCGACCCGTAGGCGAAGTACTTCGCTAGGCCGCTTCTGGGAGGTACTGCTTCCAGTTTTCCGGGATGGTGGGCGAGGCGACGTGGATGAAGACCTGCGGGCCCGGTATGCGCGGCTTGCGCACGGGGTGCATGCCGACCTGGCGCGGGAGGCTGTCGCCCTTGCGCCGGTTGCAGGGCGCGCACGAGGCGACGATGTTGTCCCACGTGGACGACCCGCCCTTGGAGCGCGGGACGACGTGGTCGACGGTGAGGCTCGAGCGCGATCCGCAGTACTGGCAGGTCCAGCCGTCGCGGGCGAACACGGCGCGCCGGGTGATCTTGCGCCGGTGCACGTCGCGCGGCACGTGCACGTAGGTGCGCAGGCGGATGACCGCGGGGCGCGTGAGCGTCATGCGCTCGGAGTGCAGCTCCCGGTCGGCCTGCTCGATCACGTCGGCCTTGTCCTTCAGCAGGAGGACGACGGCGCGCCGAACCGTGCACACGTTGATCGGCTCATACGACGCGTTGAGGACGAGCACACGGCCACGCTCCGATCCGCGCCGCCGGTGCTCTCCGGGCGGCGCGGACCCCACTGGGCCTGGTGGTACGACCGTGGCCATGAGACGCGCGCAAGTGTAGTCCAAGGCTCGGGCATCCGGCCCGGCCTCTGATGCACTGCGCTCCGTCCGCTCGCCTATTGCGCGGCGGGATACGAGCCCAGGACCTTGAGGGTGTCGACGTGGCTGCCGACCCCCTCGAGCGCGGCCGCCACGCGGGCGTCGTCGACCCCTCCTTCGCAGTCCAGGAAGAACATGTAGCGGCCCAGCCCGACCTTGCGCGGGCGCGACTCGATCTTGGTCAGGCTGACCTCGCGCTGGGCGAACTCGGTCAGGCAGCGAGCCAGCCAGCCGGGGCGCTCGGAGCCCGCGCCCCAGAACACGATGGTGGTCTTGGCTCGGGCGTCGGGCGTCGGGCGTCGGGCGTCGAGCGCCAGCCAGACGAAGCGGGTCTCGTTGCCCTTGGCGTCCTCGACGCCGGCCCGGAGGATGTGCGCGCCGTACAGCTCGGCGGCGATGCGCGTGCCGAGGGCCGCGATGGGGCCGTCGCGCTCGGCCACCGTGCGCACGGCCTCGGCGGTCGAGTTGACCGCGACCACGCTGGCCTGAGGCAGCTCGGTGCGCAGGAAGCGGGCGCACTGCGCGTTGGCCTGCGGGTGGGAGAGCACGGTGGCGATCCGGTCGGTGTCGATCGCCTGGCGGGCGATCAGGCACTGGTGCACCGGGTGGACGAACTCGCCCACGATGGCCACGCCGTCGGTCTCGAGCGCGAGCGTGTCCAGGGTGGCGTTGACCGACCCCTCGAGCGAGTTCTCCATCGGGACGAAGGCGCGGTCGACGCGGCCGTCGTCGACCGCCATGACCGTGTCGTAGACGGTGGCCAGCGAGACGAGCTCGAGCGCGTCGACGCCGGGCTGGGCGACGAGCGCCTCGTGCGAGAAGGTGCCCTCGGGACCGAGGTAGCCGACGCGCGTCACGCGCGCTCGGCGGCCGGCTCCTGCCGAGGCGGGGGCTCGGCGAGGGCCAGGCGGACGGCCTCGGCCTCCTCGGGCGAGAGGTCGATCTCGCCGCGGCCGTTGTGCACCTGCTTGGCGTACAGGCGCGCCTGATCGCGGTGGTGGATCGAGGACAGGACCACGCCGGAGCGGTGGGCGTCGAGCAGGGCGATGGAGGTCGACTGGCGCCCCGACATCTCGCCGTAGGCGTCGTAGCGCACGAGGGCCCGGTAGGCGATGGCGCCGTCGAGCCGGTGCTCGGCCACGTCCATGCGGTCGTGGAGCTTGGCCGCGACGTCGTCGACCCACTCGTGCAGGCCGCGGAACTGCTCGGTGATGTCGGCGGCATGGGTCACGAGGTCCCGCGCCCCGAGGTCGCCGAGCACCGCCCGCTGGGCGTTGCGCACGGTCCGCAGCCGGACCGCGAGCACGATCGCGAGGATCAGCGCGACGACGGCGACGCCCGCCGCAGCCAGCGCGACGATGCCCGTGGTGCCCGAGAGGTCGTCCACGGACGAGCAGGATACGAAGGATCCAGGCGATCACCATGCGGGTCTGGCGCCGCCGACGCGCGGGGTGCGGCGCCCCTGCGACAGGTCGCCCAGGCCGCGAAGGTAAAGATTTGCCGCGCTACTTCGTGAAGACGGCCGGGAACGACTGCGTGTTGTTGTCGACCTTCTTCTCGCCCGCCACCGGCTTGACCGTCGCCTTGATGGTCACCGGCTGGCCGGTCGGCGGCGCGGTGGTCAGCGCGAGCTCGGCCGAGCCCGACTGGCCGGCGGTCGTGTTGACCGTCTTCGTCAGGTTGATCGGTGCGCCGGCGCCGGTGATCGAGATCTGGATCTGGACGTTCTTCTCGTCGTTCTCGCCCGAGTTCGTGTAGTTGACGGTGAACGTCGCGGGCGGGCTCGAGGGGATGCGGTTGGCCGAGTCGGCCGAGAGGTCGGTGCCGCCCACGCTGACCGAGTCCAGGCTGTGGCCGTGCACGCCCGGCGCCGCCTTGCCGGACGCGGTCGTGGTGCCGCCGGCGCCGCTCAGGCGCTGCGTGACGACGTTCTTGTCCAGCCAGCTCAGCGGGTCGCCCAGGAAGCGGCTCTGCGCGATGCGCTGGCCGCCGATGCCGTTGTCGTCCAGCGCCTTGGCGATCAGCGGCGCCACGCGCAGCGAGTAGATCACGTCCGAGGCGAGAAAGGCCTGCATCTGGCCGGTTATCTGCGCGATCGCGGGGCCGGAGCTGGAGGCCTGCTTGCTCAGCGCCGCCGGCAGTTCGGAGGCGATCTTGGTCAGGGCGTCGCGGCGCAGCTCGAGGGCGAGGATGAAGTCCTGCTGGGCCTGCTTCATCTCGTCGGGCACGTCGAGCTTCTTGGCCGCTTCGACCTGCTGCTCGGCGTCGCCGCGCAGGGCGTTGACCTGCACCTGCAGGTTCTGCGGGTTGCTCCCGCCCGTCGAGAGGTCCTTGAACAGCTGGGTGCCGGCCTGGTCGGACTGGGTGACGATCCGCCCCGAGTCCGTGTTGTAGCTCTTGAGCGCGTCCTCCTTCTGCGAGGAGAGGCAGCCCTGGATGAGGACGATGAGCAGGATGACGACGACCAGGCCGACGCCGCCGGCCACCAGCCGGCGGACGAAGACCCGTTGCTCCTCGGGCGTACGGCCGCCGCTGCGGCGTGGCCGCGTGGCGGTGCCGCCGCCCTCGCGGCTGGGCTCGTCACCCTCGTCGAAGAAGGACACGATCTTGCTCCTGGTACATGAACCCGCCGCCCCAGTATGGCGCTCGGTCTGGCTGTCATTCGCCGCCAACTGCAGGGAGCCTTCATGTCTCGTGGAATCCTGGCGGGGTGGATCCGACCGAGGTCCTCCCGACCGAACCCCTTCATACCGCCCCGGCGATGCAGCCGTCGGCCCTCGTCCTGGGCCGTTATCGGCTCGAGCAGCGCCTGGGCGCGGGCGGCTTCGGCGTGGTCTGGCGCGCGCGCGACGAGCGGCTCGAGCGGCCGGTCGCGGTCAAGGTCATGCCTCATCGCAAGGGCATGGGCAAGCGGGCCGAGCGCGAGGCCCTGGCGGCCGCCCGCCTGAACCATCCCGCCATCGTCACCCTCTACGAGGCGGGCAGCGACGGGGACGCCGCCTACCTGGTCTCCGAGCTGGTCGAGGGCGAGGCGCTCGACGACCTGCTCGCCGACGGCGCGCTGTCGGACCGCGACATCGCCCGCATCGGCGCTGCGCTGGCCGCCGCGCTCGACCATGCCCATAGCCATGGCGTCATCCACCGCGACGTCAAGCCCGGCAACGTCATCGTCCCCAGCGCGCCCCACGGCGAGGCGTCCCTGGCCAAGCTCACCGACTTCGGCGTCGCCCGCCTGGTCGGCGACGACCCGCTCACGCGTACCAGCGACATCGTGGGCACGCTGGCCTACATGGCGCCCGAGCAGGCCGAGGGCGAGGAGGTCGGGGCCGAGGCCGACCTGTACTCGCTCGGCCTCGTCGTCTACGAGGCGCTGACCGGGGTCAACCCGGTGCGCGGGGGCGGCCCGGCGGCGACCGCGCGACGCCTGGGCGAGCCGCTCCCGGCGATCCGAAGGGTGCGGCGGGATCTTCCCCGCGAGCTCGCCGGCGCCCTCGACCGCGCCGTGCGCCCGTACCCGCAGGAGCGCGGCTCGCTGCCCGAGCTCGGGGCGGTCCTGGCCGGGTCGGTACGCGTGCTCGCCGACGAGCCCGGCACCGTGGCCCCGAGCGTGTTCGAGGCGCCGCGCGTGTGGCGCGAGCCCAAGCCGCCGCCCGCGCCCGAGCGCGCCCCCGAGCGTCCGGTCCCCCCGCCGCCGTCGGGCACCGTCCCCTATCCGGCGGGCGCGCCCGCCCCGGTGCCGCCGCTCGCCCCGCCGCCCGGCTACGCCGCGCCGCCGCCGGGCGCCGCGCCCGGTGCCCCGTTCGCGCCCGAGCCGCCGCGCCGCCGGCGCACCGCGCTCGAGCGCATCGTCGCCGCCGTGGGCGCGGCCGGACTGACCGCGCTGGGCGCCGCCGCCTACCCGACGACGCTGCCGATCCCGATCGCGGCGCTGGCCGCCGGCATCGGCGTCGTCGTCTTCCTGCTCCCGCGCCTGGGCTGGATGACCGCAGCCGTAGGGGCCGTCGGCGTGGCGGCCGCGCAGTCCGACGGTGCCGGTGTGGGCGTGGCCATCGTGCTCGCCGCCGCGCTGTTCCCGGTGCCGTTCCTGCTCTGGCGCGCCCCCGCGTGGTGGTCGGTACCGGTGGTGGCGCCGCTGCTCGGGCTGGTCTCGCTGGCGGGCGCGTTCCCCGCGCTGGCGGGCCAGGCCAGCACCGGCTGGCGCCGTGCGGTGGTCGGCGGGCTGGGTGCGTGGTGGCTCTTGCTGGCCGAGCCGCTGGCCGCCCGGACCCTCCTGCTCGGCCGCGCGCCCGGCGTGCGCCCGCACGGCGAGTGGGCGGGATCGGCGAGCGCCGCGGTCGAGCACGTGCTGCGCCCGCTGGCCACCTCCGGCGCGGTGGCGATCATCGCGCTGTGGGCGCTGGCCGCCTTCGTGCTGCCCTACCTGATCCGCGGGCGGGGCGGCATCGCCGCCGCCGCCGTGGGCGCAGCGGTGTGGGCGGTGGGCCTCGCCGGGGGCACGGCGCTGATCGCCAACGCCGTCCACACCCACGCCGGGACCTCGACCGCCGCGCTCCTCGGCGCCGCCCTGGCCGCCCCGCTGGCGCTGGTCGCAACCGCGGCCCGAGCGCGCTCTCGCTCACCGGACGTTTCGTAGCATGGCCGGGGGTCAAACCCCATGAGCGTGCTGAAGAGCCTGGAAAGCCGACTCGCCGGCCTCGTGGAGGGCACGTTCTCGCGCGCATTCCGCTCCGAGGTCCGCCCCGTCGAGATCGCGCGCAAACTCGCCCGCGAGATGGAGGAGCACAAGTCGATCTCCGTGTCGCGGGTATACGTGCCCAACGAGTACGCCGTGTACCTGTCGCCACAGGACCGCGAACGGTTCGAGGGCTACGAGGAGGCGTTGACCAAGGAGCTGGCGGGCTACCTGCTCGAGCACGCCCGCTCCGAGCGCTTCGCCCTCGTCTCGCGGCCTGCCGTGGAGTTCCGCACCGATGAGCGCCTCAACCTTGGAGAATTCGGCATTCAGGCCCGCCTCGTCCAGCCTCCCGAGAAGGAGGAGGTCGCGCCGCGCCAGGCCGAGCGCGGCAACACCATGATCTACTCGACCGCGGGCCGCGTCCGCGAGCCGCTGGAGGAGCGCACGGTGGCCCCGGAGCCGCGCCAGGGCACGCTGTTGCTCAACGGCCGGCGCATCGTGCTCGGGCCGGCGGGCGTGACGCTCGGGCGCTCACGCGACTGCGAGATCGTCCTCGACGACGCCAACGTCTCGCGTAAGCACGCCGCGGTGCAGCCGCACGCCGCCTCCACCTACGGGTGGGCGGTGGCCGACCTCGGCTCGACCAACGGAACCAAGCTCAACGGCCGCCGCGTGGACGAGCCCACGCCCCTCGAGCCCGGCGACCGCATCGAGGTTGGGACCACCGAGCTTCGCTTCGAGCTGGAGTGACCGTGGCCGTCCTCGAGCCGGTCTCCGTCGGACTCAAGTTCGCCTTCTTGGTGGTGCTCTACCTGTTCCTGCTCTGGGTCGTGCGCTCGTCGCTGAAGGACCTGCGCCGCGACCCGCGCGCGCAAGCCGCGCCGAGCCGGCCCGCGCCCTCGGACGCCACCGCGCTGCACTCGGCCGCGGAAGGACTCGGCCCCGGGCGGATCGAAGAGACCGAGGCGCTGCTCCGCGTGGAGCAGGCACCCGGGCTCGAGTCCGGCTCGGCCTTCGACCTCGTCGGCGGCGCCGTGCTGGGCCGTGGCGACGCGGTCGACATCCACCTGGAGGATCCTTTCGCCTCGACCAATCACGCCCGCATCTCGTGGGAAGGGTCGACGGTCATGATCGAGGACCTGGGGTCCACCAACGGCACCTACCTGAACGGCGAGCCGCTCGACGGCCCGGCGCCCCTGCACGTGGGCGACCGGATCCGTATCGGCGACAGCGAGTTCTCCCTGGCCACCTAGATGCTGCGCGTCGCCGACTACTTCGCGGACTCCGACACCGGGCGCGCCCGCCGGGCCAACGAGGACGCCTTCTACGCGCACGCGCCGGTGTTCGCGGTGGCCGACGGGATGGGCGGCGCGCAGGCCGGCGAGGTGGCGTCGCGCACCGTGGTCGACCGCCTGCGGCGCGGACTGCCCGACGGCGGCTCGCCCGAGGAGCGCCTGGCGCTGCTGGCCGAGGAGGCCAACGACCTCATCCACCGCAAGGCGGCCGAGGACGAGCAGCGCGCCGGCATGGGCACGACGCTGACCGCGGCCTACGTGGACGAGGATGCGGTGTCGTTTGGCCACGTGGGCGACTCGCGCGCCTACCTGTTCCGCGACGACAAGCTGCAGCAGCTCACCAACGACCACTCGCTCGTGGGGGAGATGGTCCGCCGCGGCAAGCTCACCGCCGAGCAGGCCGAGGAGCACCCGCAGCGCTCGATCATCACCCGCGCGCTCGGCCCCGAGCCCGTGGTCGAGGTCGACCACATGACGACGTTCGCGCGCGACGGCGATCTGTTCCTGCTCTGCTCGGACGGGCTGACATCGATGATCGGCGACGACGCGATCGAGCGGATCCTGCGCGCGGGACCCGACCTGGCGACCGCCGGCCACGCCCTCATCGACGCCGCCAACGCGGCGGGCGGGCGCGACAACATCACGGTGATCCTGTTCCGGGTCGAGGACGTCGGTGGTCGCCGCCAGACCGACCAGGCCACGGTCGTGGGCGAGGACGCGCCGCGGGCCGAGGACGTGCGCGCCGCCGCCGCGGCCGCCGCCGCGCAGGAGACCACCGCCACCGCCACGGTCGCCCCGCCCGAGACCACGACGGAGCCGGCGTCGCGGGCGCCCAAGCAGCCGCTCCCGCCCGGGGCCACCGCCCCGCCCCAGCGCCGGCGCAGGCGGCGGCTCCCGTTCGCGCTCGTGGCCATCGTCGCCGTCGTCGCCGTCCTCCTCGTGGCGGGGTACTTGGCCAGTCGCGCCGTGTTCTTCGTCGGAACCGATTCCCACGGCGTCGTGACGATCTACCAAGGCCTCCCCTACGAGCTGCCCTTCGGGCTCAAGCTCTACGAGCGCTACTACAGCTCCGGCGTGGTGGCGGCGCAGGTGCCCAACAGCCGTCGGCGCACGCTGCTGGACAACGCCCTGCGCTCGCGCAGCGATGCCACCGACCTGGTGCGCCAGCTCGAAACCGGGCAGCTTCGATGAGCGCCCGCAACCGGGAGTTGTTCGGCCTGATCCCGGCCGCGCTGCTGCTGACCGGCGGCTTCGCCGCCGTGTTCATCCAGCAGCAGAACGTGCTGAGCGACGTCTCGCTCACCTACGGCGCGATCTTCCTCGGCCTGTGCCTGGCGGCGCACATCTTCCTGCGCTTCACGCTGCCCGACGCGGATCCGTACCTGTTCCCGCTCGTCGCGCTGCTGGCCTGCTTCGGGCTCGTCGTCATCTACCGCATCGACGACACGCTCGCGCGCGAGCAGGCGCAGTGGTTCGTGGTCGGGCTGATCGCGTTCGCGGCGGTGATCCTGTTCCTCCGCGACTACCGCGTGCTCGAGCGGTACCGCTACACGATCGCCTTCATCGGGCTGGGGCTGCTGGTGCTGCCGCGCCTGCCCGGCATCGGCGCGCAGGTCAACGGCGCCTACCTGGGCATCAAGATCGGGCCGGTCACCTTCCAGCCCGCCGAGCTGGCGAAGATCTGCCTGGTCATCTTCGTGGCCTCCTACCTGCGCGACACGCGCCAGGTGCTCGTGCTCGGGGCGCGCCGGTTCATGGGCCTGACCATCCCGCCGCTCAAGCACTTCGGGCCGCTGCTGGTCATCTGGGGCGCGTCGATGCTCATGCTCGTCCTCATCCGCGACCTGGGCTCGTCGCTGATGTTCTTCGGCGGCTTCCTGGCCATGCTCTACGTGGCCACCAACCGGGTCTCGTTCGTGCTCGTGGGCCTGATCCTGTTCGCGCTGGGGGCGTGGTTCCTGGGCAGCCACATCGGCCACGTGCACGACCGTGTGGAGACCTGGCTGGACCCGTTCCGGACCACGCTCTACAACAAGCCCGGCGGCAGCTACCAGATCGCGCAGTCCCTGTTCGCCCAGGCCGACGGGGGGCTGATCGGCACCGGCTTCGGGCAGGCCTTGCTCAGCCTGCCCAACGGCACGCCGATCCTGCCCGCGGCCCACACCGACCTCATCTACGCGGTGATCACGAACGAGCTCGGGCTCGCAGGCGCTTGCGGCGTGCTGCTCGTCTACCTCCTCTTCACCGAGCGCGGGTTCAAGATCGCGACGCTCGCGCGCGACTCGTTCTCCAGCCTGTTGGCGACCGGCCTGACCGCGGTGCTCGCGCTGCAGGTCTTCGTGATCGTGGGCGGGGTGACGAAGGTGATCCCGCTGACCGGCGTGACCTTGCCGTTCGTGTCCTACGGCGGCTCGTCCATCGTGGCCAACTTCATCCTGCTCGCGCTGCTGCTGCAGATCTCGGACCGCGCGCGGAGGGACCGGGCAGCGTGAACACGCCGATCACCCGCCTGTTCGGGCTCGTCGTGCTGCTGTTCGCGGTCCTCGTGTTCGCGACCTCGTGGTGGACCGAGTTCGGCGCGCAGCGCCTGCGCGACAACCCCCTCAACCGGCGTCAGCTCCTCGAGGACGCCAAGGTCAAGCGCGGGCGGATCCTCGCCGACGACGGCTCCGTCCTCGCGCGCTCGGTCAAGGCGCAGGGCGACACCTACACCCGCATCTACCCCTCGAACATCTTCAGCCACGAGGTCGGCTACTCGTTCACCACCCTCGGGCGCGCCGGCCTGGAGGAGTCGCGCAACCCGGCGCTGACCGGCCAGGGCGGCGAGGTCGACACGCTCATCGACCAGCTCTCGGGGCGCAAGAAGGCCGGCGACGACGTGGTGACCAACCTCGACCCGGCAGCGCAGAAGGTGGCGCTGCAGCAGCTCGCCGGGCGCAAGGGCTCGGTGGTGGCGATGGAGCCCTCGACCGGCAAGGTGCGCGTCATGGCCTCGGTCCCGGGCTTCGACCAGAACCAGGTGCCCAAGCACTTCAAGCAGCTCAACCGGGACACGGACGCGCCGCTGCTGAACCGCTCGACCCAGGCTGGCTACCCGCCCGGCTCGACCTTCAAGGTGGTCACGGCCACGGCGGCGCTCGACAGCGGCAAGTTCAACCAGGACTCGACCCTGAACGGCGACTCCGGGGTGGAGATCTCCGGCGTGCCGCTGGCCAACGACGGCGGCGAGGACTTCGGCCCGATCAACATGACCGACGCGCTCACGCACTCGGTCAACACGTACTGGGCGCAGATCGGCGAGAAGCTCGGCAAGGCGACCATGGCCAAGTACATGAACCTCTACGGCTTCGACCGCAAGCCGCCACTCGACTATCCGAACGCACAGAAGCGCGCGTCGGGTGAATACTCCAAGCGGGGGCGGTTGCTCCCCCCGACCTCGAATCAGGTGGACGTTGGACGCATGGCCATCGGCCAGGACAAGCTCGCGGTCACGCCGCTGCAGATGGCGGAGGTCGCCGCGACCATCGCCAACGGCGGCGTGCGGGTCAAGCCGCGCCTGACCAGCAAGATCGTCGACCCGGACGGGCGCACGACCCAGCGCATCAACCCGCAGGACGTGACGCGGGTGATGAAAAAGTCGACAGCGGTGCAGCTGGCACAGATGATGAGCAAGGTCGTCCAGGAGGGCACCGGCACGGCGGCCGCGCTTCAAGGCATCGACGTGGCCGGTAAGACGGGAACGGCCGAGATCGACGTCGCCAACAACATCACCCAACCCTGGTTCATCGCCTTCGCCCCGGCGAAGAACCCGCGCATCGCGATCGCGGCCACCGTGGAGCGGTCGCAGGGCGGGTTCGGCGGCACCGTCGCCGCGCCGATCGCGAAGGCCGTGATGGAGCAGCTCCTGCAGGGGGGCTCTCAACAGTGACCGACCCGCGCCTGCGCGAGGCGATGGGCGAGCACGACGACGAGCTGATCGATGGGCGCTACCGGTTGCTGCACCGCGTCGGGTCGGGCGGGATGGCCGACGTGTGGTGCGCCGAGGACGTTCAGCTGGGGCGGCAGGTGGCGCTCAAGCTCCTGCACCGCCGCTTCGCCGAAGACCCCGAGTTCGTGGAGCGCTTCAAGCGCGAGGCCTCCAGCGCCGCCTCGCTCACCCATCCCAACGTGGTCTCGGTCTTCGACCGCGGCGAGTGGGAGGGCACCTACTACATCGCGATGGAGTACCTGGACGGGCGGCCGCTGAAGCAGATCATCCGCGAGGAGGCCCCGCTCGACCTGCTGCGCGCGATCGACCTGACGATCCAGATCCTGCGCGCGGCCCGCTTCGCCCACCAGCGCGGCGTCGTGCACCGTGACATCAAGCCGCACAACGTCATCGTCGACGCCGAGGGCCGGGCCAAGGTCACCGACTTCGGGATCGCCCGCGCCGGCGCGTCGGACATGACCGAGACCGGCTCGATCATGGGCACCGCCCAGTACCTGCCGCCCGAGCAGGCCCAGGGCCACGCGGTCTCGCCGCAGTCCGACCTCTACGCGATCGGGATCGTCCTCTACGAGATGCTCACCGGCCGGGTGCCGTTCGACGGCGAGAGCGCCGTGACCATCGCGCTCAAGCAGGTGTCGGAGGCCCCGCTGCCGCCCTCGGCGTGGAACCCGGCGGTGCCGCCCGAGCTCGACGCGATCGTGCTGCGCGCGCTCGAGAAGGACCCGGCCGCCCGGTTCACCAGCGCCGACGAGTTCATCGCGGCGCTGCAGGCGGCCGCGGACCGGATCGCGACCGGCGCGGCGCTGGGCCCGGGGACGGTGGCCTTCGGCGCGGTCGGGTCCGACATCGCGCCGCCGCTGGCCGACGGCGCCGGCTACGTGCCGCCCCAGGACGGCCAGCCGGGCGATCCGGAGGACGGGCGCAAGCCCAAGCGCTGGCCCTGGATCGTGGCCTCGATCGCGCTGCTGTGCATCGCCGGCGGCCTGATCTGGTTCGCAGCCGACGGCGGCTTCGACTCCAGCAAGCCCCAGGTGGTCGTGCCCAGGGTCGTCGGGCTGCAGGCGACCACGGCCCAGACCGTGCTGACCCGCGCGGGCTTCCGTGCCGACATCCAGCGCTTCGTCAACAACGCGCCGCCCGACCAGGTCTTCGGCCAGGAGCCGGGCGCCGGGGTGAAGGCCGACAAGGGCGCGATCGTCACGGTGCGGGTCTCGGAGGGCCCGGCGCAGAAGGTGGAGCCCGACGTCAACGACGACTCCGAGAAGGACGCCAAGAAGGCCCTCAAGCAGGAGGGCTTCAAGGTCAAGACGACCAAGCAGTTCTCCCAGACCGTGCCCGACGGCTCGGTGATCCGGACCATCCCCGGCGCGGGCGAGAAGGCCGACGCCGGCTCCGAGGTCACCCTCGTGGTCTCCAAGGGCACGCAGCCGGTGGCGGTGCCCAACGTGGTCGGGCAGTCGCGCGACTCGGCCACCTCGACCCTGCAGGGCCAGGGCTTCGCGGTCGACGTCACCGAGCAGGAGTCGACCGACTCCACCGCGGGCAACGTGATCAGCCAGAACCCGACTTCGGGGACGTCGGCGGGCAAGGGCTCGACCGTGACCATCACCGTGGCCAAGGCGCCGCCGCAGGCCGACGTGCCCGACGTGACCGGGCAGCGCCGCGGTCCCGCGACCTCACAGCTGCGCGCGGCCGGGTTCAAGGTCGCCGTCGACGAGCAGCCGGTGCAGGACGAGACCCAGGACGGGACCGTGGTCGCCCAGGACCCGGGCGCCGGCAAGGCCGCCCAGGGTGCGACGGTGACCATCACCATCGGCCGCTTCCCGAACCAGACGGGGCCCAACGGCTAGCCCCGCATGCGCGTCGCGGTGGTGATGGGCGGACGCTCGTCCGAGCACGAGATCTCGATCGCCTCGGGCCAGTCGGTGGCGGCGGGGCTGCGCGCGAACGGCCACGAGGTGGTTGAGGTCGAGATCGACCGCGAGGGCGTGTGGCGGGCCGGCGGCGACGAGGTCGCGGTGCGGCCGGCGCGCGGGCTCCTGGATTGCGACGTGGTCTTTCCGGTGCTGCATGGGCCGTTCGGCGAGGACGGCACCGTCCAGGGGCTGCTCGAGTGCCTGGACGTGCCCTACACCGGGTCCGACGTCGCCGCCAGCGCCCTGTGCATGGACAAGGTGCGCTTCAAGGACGCCATGGCCCACGCCGGGCTGCCTCAGGTCGCCTACGTGGGCGTCAACCAGGCCACGCGGGCCGACGACGTCGCCGGCATCGCGGCGCTCGGCTTCCCGTGCTGGGTCAAGCCGGCGCGGCTGGGCTCGTCGGTGGGGATCGTGCGGGTGGAGACGCCCGCGGGGATCGAGCCGGCGCTCGACGCCGCCTTCGCGCACGACCCGCGGGCCATCGTCGAGGCCGGCGCGACCGGGCGCGAGATCGAGTGCTCGATCCTGGGCCCGACCGACGCGCCCGAGGCCAGCCTGCCGGGCGAGATCCTGCTCGGCGGCGGCGAGGACGCCTGGTACGACTACGAGGCCAAGTACACGCCCGGCGGCATGGAGCTCGTTGTGCCGGCGCGGATCTCGGCCGCGGCCATCGAGCGCGTGCAGGCGCTGGCCCGCCGGGCGTTCGCCCTGGCCGGCTGCAGCGGCTTTGCGCGCGTCGACTTCTTCGTCGATGGCGAGGAGGTCACGCTCAACGAGCTCAACACGATCCCCGGGTTCACGGAGACCAGCGTGTTCGGGAAGCTGTGGGACGCCTCCGGCGTGCCGTATGCGGAGGTGCTCGAGCGGCTGGCCCGCTACGCCTCCGACCGGCGCGAGCAGGAGCACGCCTACCGCTTCTGAGCTAGGACCCGTTCCGGTAGAGCGAGAGCTCGGAGACCTGCACGTTCTGCTGGTTGGGCGGCAGCGACGTGATCCAGAGCATGTAGTAGCGGTAGCGCTTGCCCCGGGTGCTGAACAGCCAGCGCTCCTTGGAGCCGCCGACGGTCCGGTTGGGCGCGAGCTGCGTCCAGCCCTTCAGGTTGCTGGGCGGGCCGCCGTTGGCGCCGTAGATCGAGGCCGCCCAGCCGCCGTGCGGCGTCGTGGCCTGCATGGCCGCCGCGGCCACGCCCGGGTTGGCGTCGACGTAGATGCCGACGCCGGGCTTGTTCATGGTCCCGCCCTGGTAGCTCTCGGTCGACCACGTCGTGGACTTGTCGCGGTCGACGGCGAACGCAACCTGGTCGGAGTGCTCGACGCCGTCGCCCGGCGGCGGGTCGAAGGCGTGGGCGGAGTCGTCGGCCAGCGAGATCGGCTGCAGGCCCGGCGTCGGTGCCTCGGCCGGCGGCGGCCCGGTGCCGCGCTGGGTGTTCTGGCCCAGGCCGAACAGGATCACCGCGACGACGGCGGCGACGGCCAGCAGGGCGGCCACGAAGAGCCAGGCCGGGTGGCGCAGGCGCAGCGGCAGGCGGCGGCGCTTGGGCTCGGGCAGCGTGCGCAGGACGCTCGTGGCCTCGGCCGTGGCCTGGCCGGCGCGGGCAGTCTCGACCGTGAGGGCGTCCTCGAGGTCGATCTCGACCTCCTGCGCGGTCTGGTAGCGGCGCCCCAGGTCCTTGGCCGTGAGCCGCTCGACGATGGCCGCGGTCTGGGCCGAGGCCTGCGGGCGGCGTGTCTGTACGTCGGGGACGGCCTCGCGTACGTGCTTCATGGCCACGGCGACCTGGTTCTCGCCCCGGAACGGGACCTCGCCGGTGAGCATCTCGTAGAGCACGATCCCCAACGAGTAGAGGTCGGACTGGCCGGTGACCGCGTGGCCCAGGGCCTGCTCGGGCGAGACGTAGTCGGTGGTCCCGAGCACGCGGCCGTCGGCGGTCAGGCCCTCCTCCTCGAGCGAGCGGGCGATGCCGAAGTCGGTGACCTTGGCCGAGCCCTCGGGGTCGATGAGCACGTTCTGGGGCTTGACGTCCCGGTGCACGATCAGGGCGGCGTGGGCGGCGCCGAGCGCGCGCGAGATCTCGACCGCGTAGGCCAGCGACTCGTCGATGGGCAGGCGGCCGCAGCGGCGGATGCGGTCCTTCAGCGTCTCCCCGCGGACGTACTCGAAGACGATGTAGGGGCGCCCCTCGTCCTCGCCGGCGTCGATCACGCCCACGATGTGCGGGTGCGAGAGCTGGGCCACCGCCCGCGCTTCGCGGCGGAAGCGCTCGAGCTGGTCCGAGTCGGTCGCGATCTCGCGGTGCATGAGCTTGATCGCGACGTCGCGCTCGAGGGTCCCGTCGACGGCCCGGTAGACCGTCGACATGCCGCCAGCACCGATCAGGGCCTCCAGCCGGTAGCGGCCGTCGAGTTCGGTGCCAACGAGGGTGCTCATGCCTACGCGCCGTTCGTATTGTGCCGCCCGTGCCACAAGTCCGTGCGAGCTTTTACACCGATCCGGGGGATCCGTGGTCGTGGGCGCTGGAGCCATCCGTGCGGCGCATGCAGGTGGAATTCGGCGCCACGGTGGCGATCACCTACGTGATGGGTGGACTCGCGCGCGAGATCACCGACCCCGTGGGGGCCGCTCGGACGTGGCTCGAGGCGGGTGAGCGGTCAGGCATGCCGGTCGATCCGCGCCTGTGGCTGGATGGTCCACCGGCCTCCACCTACCCCGCCTGCCTGGCCGTCGAAGCGGCCTCTGAGCAGGGTGATCCCGCGCCCTACCTGCGCCGCCTGCGCGAGGGCTTCGCGCTGCGCGGGCGCAAGCTCGACACGACCGAGGCCCTGGTCGAGGAGGCGCGGGCCACGCCGGGCCTGGACGTCGAGCGGTTCCGCATCGACCTGGCGTCCAACGCGATCGTGGAGCTGTTCGGCTCCGACCTCGAGCGGCTGCGCGCCAAGGAGCTCGCCGTGCCGGCGATCGAGCTCGGAGACGTCGTGCTCGAGGGGTTGGTGCCCTACGACGTCCTGCGCGAGGCGGCGCTGCGCGCCGGGGCCGAGCCCGACGGCGCGGCCCCGCCGCCGGTCGAGGACGCCCTGCGCCGCTTCGGGACGATGGCGGCCGCCGAGGTGGCGGCCGTGTGCTCGCTGCCCGGGCCCCGCGCCCCAGCCGAGCTCTGGGCGCTCGCCGCCGAGTGGCGCGCCCGCGAGGACCACGGGCTGTTCGCGCCGGCCTAGCGGTAGCGCAGGCCCAGCGGCGGCACGGTCACCGTCCCCGGCGCGTCGACCACCCGGCCGATGGCGCGCGTGCCCGGGTGGTGAGCGCCCAGCAGCGCGGCCGCGGCGTCGGCGTGCGCCTCGGGCACGACGACCACGAACCCGCAACCCATGTTGAAGACGTCGTACATATCGGCGGAAGGCACGTCGCCGGTGCGCGCGATGAGGTCGAACACCGGCGGCACCGGCAGCGGGTCGGTGATCTCATAGCCCACCCGCGCGTGCAGGCGCAGCAGATTGCGCAGGCCGTCACCGGTGATGTGGCCCAGCCCGAGGACGGGGACGTCGGAGCGCAGGAGCTCGAGCGCCGCGCGCACGTAGATCACCGTCGGCTCGAGCAGGACGTCGGCGATGGTGGCGCCGCCGAGCGCGGGCGGCCGGTCGTCGAGGCCGTAGGCGCCGAGCAGCACTCGCCGGGCCAGGGTCAGGCCGTTGGCGTGCACGCCGCTGGAGGGCAGCCCGACCAGGACGTCGCCCGGCGCCGCGCGCTCGCCGGTGACCATGGCGTCGAGGCCGACGAGGCCCACGCAGGCGCCGGTGAGGTCGAAGCCGTGCGGCGACGGGTGGCCCTGGATGAGCTCGGGGAGCTGGGCCAGCTCGCCGCCGGGGATCTCGACCCCGGCCGCCTCCGCCCCCGCCTTGAGCCCGGTGGCGATGTCCCGCAGCACGTCGGGGTCGGCGCGCTCGACGGCCAGGTAGTCGAGCACGGCGATCGGCTCGGCCCCCACGCAGACGACGTCGTTGACGTTCATCGCGATGCAGTCGATCCCGATCGTGCCGTAGCGGCCCGCCTGCTCGGCCACGATCACCTTGGACCCGACCCCGTCCGTGGACAGTGCGAGCCCGAGGTTGGGCGCGATCTCCAGCACCGCCGCGTAGTGCCCCGAGGCCAGGCGCGAGCGGCTCGGGCGCCCGAGGTCGACGGTGCGCAGCACCCCGACGAGGGCGTCGATGGCGCGGGCCGACTCGGAGGTGTCGACGCCGGAGTCCGCGTAGGCGTCGGTCATCGCGCGGGACTCTAGGGCCGACGGCGGCGCGACGGTCTCTTGCACTTGCGAAACGGTACGGTACAGTTTCGCAACCATGACCACCGTCGACCAACCCCGCCAGGCCGCGATCGACGCCACGCTCGATCTCATCGCCGAGCGCGGCGTGCCCGGGCTGACCACCGACGCGGTGGCCGAGCGCGCCGGCATCAGCAAGGCGACGATGTACCGCCGCTGGCGCTCCAAGGAGGAGCTCATGCTCGACGCCGTGGCCTCGCTCGTGGGCGAGATCGCGGTGCCCGACACCGGCTCGTTTGCAGGCGACGTGCGCGCGCTGCTCCGCAACGCGGTCAAGCTCTACGCCGACGACCGCCCGAGCCAGCTCTTCCCGCACCTCGTGGGGGAGATGGCGCGCAACCCGGCGTTGGCCGACGCCGTGCGCACGGGTTTCCTGGCCCAGCGGCGCAGCGCGCTGTGCGCGATCGTCGAGCGCGCCCGCGCGCGCGGCGAGCTGCGGCCCGAGGTCGACACCGAGCTGTGCCTCGACCTCTTCGCGGGCGTCATCTACTACCGCTTCCTGATCACCGGCGGGCCGCTCACGCGGCGCGTCGCCGACGACCTCGCCGACGTGATCGTGCGGGGCGTAGCCACCTAGGAGGGCACGATGCGCATCCACCCGATCCAGACCGGGACCGTCGCCGTCAAGGAGCGCCAGCGGGCGGGCAAGGGCCCGGGACCGACGCGGCTCCTTGCGACGCTGGCCGACCGGAACTTCACCGAGCCGCTGCCGATCCTGGCCTGGCTCGTCGAGCACCCCGACGGGCTCATCCTCGTCGACAGCGGCGAGACCGCGCGGGTGATGGAGCCGGGCTACTTCCCGGGCTGGAACCCGTACTTCAAGCGCAGCGTGCGCATGGCGGTAACGCCCGAGGACGAGATCGGCCCGCAGCTGCGGGAGCTCGGCTTCGACCCCGCCGACGTGCGCCACGTCGTGCTCACCCACCTGCACACCGACCACGCCGGCGGCCTGCACCACTTCCCGGCCAGCGCGGTCCACGCGTCGCGCGACGAGCTCGCGCTCGCCACCGGGCGGCTGGGCAAGGTGTACGGCTACCTGCCCCACCGCTGGCCCGAGTGGCTGCAGCCGCGCCCAGTCGACTTCGACGGCCCCGCCTTCGGCCCGTTCGCGGCCAGCCACATGCTGGCCGACGGCGTGACCCTGCTGCCGACCGCGGGCCACACGCCCGGCCATCTCTCCGTCGCGGTCCGCAACGGCGACGGGCTCGTGCTGCTGGCCGGCGACACCTCCTACACGGAGGCGCTCATGCACGCGGGCACCGTGGACGGCGTCACGACCGTCCCCGGCGTCTACCGGGAGACCACCGGGCGCATCCAGGCCCTCGTGCGCTCGGAGCCGGTCGTGTACCTGCCGACGCACGACCCCGACTCGATCAGCCGGCTGGCGGCAGCGACCCGCGAGTAGCCTCCGGCGCCATGCTCATCCGCCCCGTGCAAGACGGCACGCTGGCCATCGGCCAGCTCTCGCACGCCTGGCTGGCCGGGCAGCTGGCGCGCGGGTGGGGCAACGAGCGCTTCGGGGGCGTGGAGCCGCGCGAGGACGTGGCCCTGGGCGCCGAGCAGCACGACGTGGGCTGGGCGCTGTTCGACCTCGCGCCGCGTTGGAACCCCGACACGGGCCTCCCGCGCAGCTTCCTCGAGCTCACGGTCGACGACCACCTGCAGATCTGGGGCGACGCCCCTACGCACCTGATGACCACGAGCCTGCACGCCGCCCTCGTGCTCTCGATGCACGGCGCGGCGCTGTCGGAGGCGCGCAAGGCCCGCGACGCCGGCGCGGCCGCCAAGCTGCAGGAGCACATCGACACCGAGCACGCGCGCCAGAGCGAGCTGCGCGACAGGCTCGGCGTGCCGGTGGAGCAGGCCGAGCGCACGCGCCGCCAGATGTGGACCTGGGACGGGCTGTCGCTGGCCCTGTGCCACGGCTGGGACGGGTTCGTCGCGCGCCACGTGCCCGACGCCGACGGCGAGCTCATCGACGTCGCGCTCGACGTGAACGCGGGCACGGTGGATCCGTGGCCGTTCTCGACCCCCACGCTCGAGGTCGTGTGCGAGGCGCGTCGCCTGGCCGTGCGCTATGCGACCGAGCAGGACATGCACGCGGGCTTCCGCGCGGCCCCGGTCGAGACGCTCAGGTTCGCGCTCGCGCCCGCAGCGTGACCAGCGCCGCGAGCGCCAGGCGGTAGAGCGCGTAGGGCGCGAGCGAGCGGTCGCGCTCGACCTGCTGGATCAGCCACGTCGAGCCCAGGGTGGAGACGAACGCCGACGCCGTGCCGGCCACGAAGGCGCTTCGCAGCGGACGCGGCACGCCGCGGCGGGCCAGCCGGGTGCCCTTCAGCGCCGTGGCCCCGAGGATGATCGGCAGCGCGACATGGCGCGAGAGCGCGTTGGCGTCCTCGCGCGTGAACGCGCGCGCCCTTGCGGCGGCCAGGGTGGCGCCGTTGCGCGAGACGCCGGGCATCAGCGCGCAGGCCTGGGCCAGTCCGAGCAGCAGGGCGTCGAGCGCGCCGGCGTCGTCGCGGTGGCGGCGCTGGGGGGCACGGTCGGCAGCGAGCATGGCCAGCGACCCGACGGCCAGGCCGGCGGCGATCGTGGGCGGCGTGCCCAGGTGCTCCTCGATCGGGCGCTCGAAGCGCTTGCCCACGAACGCCGGGGGCGCGAAGGAGAGGGCGATCAGCTCGAGGCGGCGCAGGCTGACGCCGGGGATCTCGTGGCGCAGCGCGATCAGCAGGGCCGCGGCGGTGCCGGCGTGCAGCGCGACCTCGAAGGCCTTGCGCAGCTCCGGGTCGAGCTCGGCGTAGGGCCAGCCCAGCAGCCACGGGACGAGCGTGATGTGGGCCGACGAGGAGACCGGCAGCAGCTCGGCCGGCCCGTGCAGCAGGCCGAGCGCGACGGCGTGCCGGAGCGGGAGCGCCTCAGCCGGTGGAGGCATCGGTCGCCGGCTCGGTCCGCCCGCGGCGGCGCCACCAGCGCACGACGAGGTAGACGATGCCCACGACGATGGCGGCGGCCACGGCGTAGTCGACGTAGCTGAGCGCGTCCTTCCACTTGTGCCACTGGCCGCCGACCTGCTCGCCGATGAACGCGAGCAGGAACACCCATGGGATGCAGCCCAGCAGGGTGGCGATGGTGAAGCGCCAGAACGGCATCCGCGCCGCCCCGGCGGGCAGCGAGATGAAGGTGCGCACGATCGGGAGCATGCGGCTGAAGAACACCGCCCACACGCCCCAGCGCTCGAACCAGCGGTCGGCTCGGTCGAGGCTCGACTTGCGGATGTGCAGCCACTTGCCGTGCTTCTCGAGCACCTCACCGCGCCCGAAGTAGCCCACCGCGTAGGCGATCCACGAACCGACGAGGTTGCCCGCCACCCCGACCGCGGTCACCGCCAGCAACGAGAAGTCGCCCTCGCTGACGTTGAAGCCGGCGAAGAGCATGGTCGCCTCCGACGGGATCGGGATGCACGCGCTCTCCGCCGTCATCAGGCCGAAGATGCCGGGCAGGCCGAGGTCGCGGACCACATCGGTCGCCCAGTTGGCGACCGTGTCCGTGATGGAGGCAACGACGAACACGAGCCGCTCTAGGGTAGTGCGCGCCTTGCCGGTCTCCCTGTTCGATACCGCAACGCCCCTGGAGCCGCTGCGCGAGCGCCTGCACGCTGCGGCGGCTCAGGTGCTCGACTCGGGCCGCTACATCCTCGGCCCCGAGGTGGCCGCGTTCGAGCGCGAGCTCGCCGACCACCTCGGCGTGCGCCACGTCGTCGGTGTGGCCAACGGCACCGACGCGCTCAGCCTCGCGCTCATGGGCATGGGGGTCGGGCCGGGCGACGACGTGGTGGTGCCGTCGTTCACCTTCTACGCCTCGGTCGAGGCGATCGCCGACCTCGGCGCGCGGCCGGTGTTCTGCGACGTCGACCCTGACACGGCGTGCGTGACGCCGCAGGCCGTGTCGGCCGCGCTGACCGCGGACACGAAGGCGGTGGTGACCGTCGACCTGTTCGGCAACGTTGCCCCCAACGAGGAGATCGAGGCGCTCGGCGTGCCCGTGCTCGAGGACGCGGCCCAGGCGATCGGCGGCAGCCGCAACGGCCGGGCCGCGGGGAGCTTCGGCACGGTGGCGACGCTCTCGTTCTTCCCGTCCAAGAACCTTGGGGCGTTCGGCGACGCCGGCGCTGTGGCCACCGACGACGACGCGGTGGCCGAGCGGGTGCGCATGCTGCGCTTCCACGGCTCGCGCGACAAGCAGACGTTCGAGCTCGTCGGTCGCAACTCGCGCCTGGACGAGCTGCAGGCGGCGCTCCTGCGCGTGCAGCTGCCCGAGCTCGACGGCTGGGCGGCGGCGCGGCGTGCGGTGGCGCGGGAATACGCCGAGGCGGGACTGGGGGAGCTGGTGGCGCTGCCGGCGCCGGTCGCGGGCGCCGAGCCCGCCTGGCACCTGTACGTCGTGCGCTCGGCGCACGCCGAGGCGCTCGAGGCGGCGCTGAACGCCGCCGGGATCGGGGCGCGGCGGTACTACACGGTGCCGGTCCACCGTCAGCCCGCGATGGCCGGGGTGGCGCCCGGGCTCGAGCTGCCCATGACCGACGAGCTGGCCCGCACCAACCTCGCGCTGCCCATGAGCCCGGCCCTGCAGGCCGACCAGGTGGCCGAAGTCGTTGCGTCGGTGAGAGCGTGCGCGTCTGGGTCGACCTGACCAACTCGCCCCACGTCCTCGTCCTCCGTCCGGTCATCGCCTCGCTGCGCGCGCGGGGCTTCGAGGTGGAGGTGACGGCGCGGGACTTCGCCCAGACGCTGGCGCTGTGCCGGCGTTTCGGGATCGCGCACACGCCGATCGGCGCGCACGCCGGCCGCGGCGTCGTGGGCAAGGCGGTCGGCCTGGTGCGGCGATCGGCGGCGCTGCGGCGCTGGGCCCGCGGGCGACCCCCGTTCGACCTGGCCCTCGGCCACGGGTCCAACGACGTCACCGTGGCGGCGGCCGAGCTGCGCGTCCCCTCGTCCACGATGTTCGACTACGAGTGGGCCACGCTGCAGCACCAGGTCAACTGCCGCCTGGCCCGCGCCGTGGTCGTCCCCGAGGCCATCCCGCCCGAGCGGCTGCGCCGCTACGGCGCCACCCACAAGCTGCAGCGCTATCCGGGGCTGAAGGAGGAGTACTACCTGGCCGACTTCGAGCCCGACCCCGCCGTGCTGGGCGAGCTCGGGCTCGACCGCGGCGCCCCGCTGGCCGTCGTGCGCACGCCGCCGGCGGTCTCGCTCTACCACCGGTTCGAGAACTCCCTGTTCGCGGGCGTGCTCGAGCGCCTGCGGGGCGAGCAGACCGTGGTGCTGCCGCGGACGCCCGAGCAGGAGGCCGAGCTGCGCGCCGCCGGTGGCTTCATCGTGCCCCGGGCCGCGATCGACGCGCAGTCGCTGATCGCCTTCGCCGACGTGGTCATCTCCGCCGGCGGCACGATGAACCGTGAGGCGGTGGCGCTGGGCACGCCCGTGTACACGGTGTTCGAGGGCCGGCCGGGGGCGGTGGACGAGCGCCTGCTCGCCGAGAGACGGCTGCGCCGGTTGGGCGCGGCCGACGAGGTCGTGCTGCGCAAGCGCCCCGAGGCCGACCGCCCGGCGCGCCTGCGTCGTGACCCGGGCCTGCTGGCCGATCTCCTGCTCTCGCCCGTCAACGACGGCTTTGGCGCCTAGAATCGCGGGCCATGCGCCGACGGATTCCGTCCGCGGCCTTGCGCGTGCACCGCTACTCGCTCCCCCAGATCGTGGTGGACGGGCTACTGGTGGTGCTGGCATGGCGCCTCGCCTTCACGCTCCGGTTCGACCAAGGCGTCCCGGCGCGCTACGACCGCCTGCTCGACTCCACCTACCTGCCGGTGCTGCTGGGCAGCCTGGTCCTGTTCTACCTGTTCGGGCTCTATCAGCGGCGCTGGAGCCTGCTCGGCCTGCGCGACTACGAGCAGGTCGTGCGCGCCGTCGTCGTCGCCGTGCTGGCGATGGTCGGCTACATCGTCCTGCTGCACCCGGTCGAGGTCACGGCGCGCGGCGGGGTCGGGCGGGCCGCGGTGTCGCCGCCCCTGGGCGTCATCGCCCTCTACTTCCTGCTGCTGCTCGCCTTCACCTGCGGCGCCCGCTTCGTCGTGCGCGCCGTGCTGGAGCGGCCGCTGCGCGGCTTCCGGGCCGGGCGCGACGCGCGCGACGTCCTCATCATCGGCGCCGGCGACGGCGGCCGCTTGGTCCTGCGCGAGATCCTGCGCAACCCGATGCTCAACTACCGGCCGGTGGGCTTCGCCGACGACGACCCCACCAAGCGCGGGCTGCGCATGGAGGGCGGGGTCAAGGTGCTCGGCGCCACCGACGACCTGCCGCGGATCCTCGAGGAGACCGGGACCGAGGAGGTCATCATCGCGATCCCGTCGGCGCCGGGCACGCTGCGGGCCCGGGTGGTCAGCGCGTGCCGCGACCGGGGCATCCCGGTGCGGACGCTGCCGACCGTGTTCGAGCTCCTGCAGACCGGCGGGGCGATGGTGCGGCAGGTGCGCGAGGTGCGGGTCGAGGACGTGCTCGGGCGCGAGCCCGTGCGCATGGAGCTCGAGCGGGTGGGCGCCTACTTGTCCGGTCAGGTCGTGCTGGTGACCGGCGCGGGCGGCTCGATCGGCTCCGAGCTCTGCCGCCAGATCTCGCGTGTGGCGCCGCGGCGGCTGATCCTGCTCGATCACGCCGAGGACAACCTGTTCGAGATCACGCGCGAGCTCGAGGAGGATCGCCACGTGCGCGTGGCCTCGCCGGTCCTGGCCGACTGCAAGGAGGAGGAGCGGATGCGGGAGGTGTTCGCCGAGCACCGGCCCGACGTCGTCTTCCACGCCGCTGCCTATAAGCACGTCGCGCTGATGGAGTGGAACCCGGTCGAGGCGGTGCGCAACAACGCGCTCGCCACGCGGCTCATGACCCGCGTGGCCGGCGAGGCCGGGGTCAAGCGCTTCGTGCTCGTCTCCACCGACAAGGCGGTCACGCCCAAGACGGTCATGGGCGCCTCCAAGGCGCTGGCCGAGTGGGGCCTGGAGGCGGCCAGCGGCCACTTCCCCAACACCCGCTTCGCCAGCGTGCGCTTCGGCAACGTGCTCGGCTCGTCGGGCTCGGTGGTGCCGATCTTCCGCCGCCAGATCGCGTCCGGCGGCCCGGTGACCGTGACCGACCCGCGCATGACCCGCTACTTCATGACCATCCCCGAGGCGGTCCAGCTCATCATCCGCGCCGGGTCGCTGGAGGCGACGCCCGGCCGCAGCGCCCTCTACGTGCTCGAGATGGGCGAGCCGGTCGGGATCATGGAGCTGGCGGAGCAGATGATCCGGCTCTCCGGCCTCGAGCCCGAGCGCGACATCGCCATCGAGGTGGTGGGCCGCCGCCCGGGCGAGAAGCTGCACGAGGAGCTGTTCAACCCGTATGAGCGGCCGCAGCCCACGCCGGCCGAGAAGATCCTCCTGGCCGGGTGCGCTCCGAGCGACCCCGAGTGGGTCGCCGGGGCCTTCGAGGAGGTCAACCTGCTCGTCCTCGAGGACGATGCCGCCGCCCTTGCTGCCAAGGTCTCCGCGCTCGCGTCCGCGCGAGCTGCGGATGCCGTACGGACCGCTCCCTAGACTAGGCCGGCTCCATGGACTTGATCATTGCCCTCAGTACCTCGGGCTTCATCGAGAAATACGGGGCGTACGCGGGCTTGGCCGCAATTCCCGGCCTTGCCGTGCTTTCGCTCCTGTACTTCGCCCAGGCCCGCGAGGTCAAACGCCTGCGCGAGTGGGCGGGCCGTGCGCCCGAGCGCGACCTCGAGCGCTCGACCTCGGGCGTGCACGTCGCGCCTACCGGCGCGCGCGATCCGGTCAGCGTGGTCCGGCGCTCCCCGCCTCCGGGTGCGGCGCGGCCCGCCGGCCGTCCGGTGGCTCCGGGCGCCGCGGCGCCATCCCCCGCGGCCTCCGCCTCCCCGGCTGCCCGGCCCGCGGGGAGCCCGGCTGTCCCGGCCGCGGCCACGGCCGCCGCAGCAGCGGCCGCCGCCGGCGCGGGTGCCGCGCACGCGGGCGAGCGCAACGACAAGCCTTCCGAGGGCGAGGGCGAGGGCGAGGCCGCCGCGCCCGGCGAGGGCGGCCCGGCGGCCGAGCCCACCGGCAGCCCGGTGGCGTCGCCCGCCGCCGCGCCGCGCCAGAACGGCCCCGGCAACCCGGCGCAGGTCGAGAAGCCGAGCGAGGAGCCGGAGGCGGCGCCGGCCGAGCGCCCGGCCGCCGCGCCCTCCGCCGCTCCAGCTGCGGCCACGGCCGCCGGCGCTGCCGGCGCCCGTGCCTCCGCCGGCCCGGCCGCGCCGCCGCGCCCGGCGCCGCGCGACCGGCCCTCCACCGGCGCCGCCGCCGCGCCCGGGCGCGCCGCCACGGCCGCCGGCGCGGGCGCCGCTTCGCGCGCCGCCCCGCTGCGCGCCGACCGCCCGCGCGCCTCCGCGCCGCGTGGCGGCGGGCGCGATCCCGTGCCCCCGCGCCGTGACGGCGGCGGCGGGCGCCCGCGCCGCGCCGCCTACATCGCCGTGGCTGCGGTGCTGGTGATCATCCTCGTGGTCGTCATCGTCGCCGCCACCAGCGGCGGCAGCAGCAAGCCCAAGGCGCCCAACACGATTGCGCCCAACCAGCAGGCCAAGGGCGCCGCGCCGAAGGCCAAGAAGGCTGCGCCGGTGCAGCGCGGCGACGTCAAGGTCGCGGCGCTGAACGGCACGACCCAGGCCGGCCTCGCGGCCACGGTCGAGAACCAGATCACGGCCAGCGGCTTCGCGAAGGGCCAGGTCACCAACGCTGCCGACCAGCAGGCGAAGGAGACGATCGTCTACTACACCTCGGGGCAGAAGAAGGCGGCGCAGGAGGTGGCCAGCATCATCAAGGCCGGCCCCGTGCAGCCGATCGACCCGGACACGCGGGCGATCGCGGGCAACGACGCGAAGGTCGTGGTCCTCGTCGGCGCGGACAAGACATGAGTTGTCCTTCCTCGACCTCCCCTCTCGATCCGCAAAACCCCGCCAGCAGGGGCTGACCAACGTCCTCGACAAGGGCCTGTCGGTCGCTCAGGTGGAGGGGCTGGTCGAGGTGGCGGGCGGGTTCGTGGACGTGGTCAAGCTCGGCTGGGGCACCGCCGTGGCCACGGGCAACCTGCGGGAGAAGCTCGACCGTTACCGCGCCCACGGCCTGCCGGTCGTGCTCGGCGGCACGCTGACCGAGCTGGCCATCGCCCAGGGCCGGGTCGAGGGCTTCGTCACCTGGCTGAAGGAGCTGGGGATCGGCCACGTCGAGGTCTCCGACGGGACCATCGCGCTCGCGCACGAGGACAAGCTCGACCTGATCCGGCGGCTCGCGCGCGAGTTCACCGTCTTCTCCGAGGTGGGCTCCAAGGATGCCGACGTGATCATGGCCCCGTACCGCTGGGTCGAGCAGATCGAGCAGGAGCTCGAGGCAGGCGCGTGGAAGGTGATCGCCGAAGCCCGCGAGTCGGGGACCGCAGGCATCTACCGGCCGGACGGCGAGCCGCGGATGGGGCTCGTCGACGAGATCGTCCACGAGGTCGACCAGCACGCGATCGTGTGGGAGGCCCCGCGCAAGGAGCAGCAGGTGTTCTTTCTCAAGCGCTTCGGCTCCGAGGTCAACCTCGGAAACATCCCGCCCGAGGAGGTGCTCGGCCTCGAGACCCTGCGCCTGGGGCTGCGCTCGGACACCGCCGACCTCGCCCTGCCGCCGACGTGATTCGCCTCGCCCAGGTCCTCTTCGCCGTGCTCGTCCTCGCCACCGGCGCGGCGTTCCTGCTCGCCCAGCGCATCAAGCAGCAGCCCAAGGCGGTGGACGCGCAGACGCTGACGCGGGTGTTCTCGCCCAACGGCGACGGCGTCAACGACACGGCGCGGTTCTCGATCCGGCTCGAGCGCGGCGACGATGTCGACGTCACCGTGCTCGACCGCCAGACCGGGCGCGAGGTGCGCCACCTGATCGTCGGCCGCCACGTGCCCGCCAAGCAGACGTTCGCGTTCTCCTGGGACGGGAAGACCGATTCGGGTGCGCCGGCCCCCGACGCCTACTACAAGCTGCTGATCACGCTGCGCGGCCAGGGCCGCTCGTCGATCGCCAACAAGCGCTTCATCCTCGACCGCACGCCGCCACGCCCCGCGGTGGCCGCGGTGGGCCCGGGCAGCGGGCCGTTCGTCATCCCGGCGCGCGGGGCGCGCCCGGGCGTGACCCTCCGGGTGGCCGACCCGGGGACGCAGCCGACGCAGTGGACGATCTGGCGCACCGACGTGCCGAAGCCGATCGCCGTGGCGCACATCGGCGCCGCTCAAGGCGCGCGCCAGACCTACTGGGACGGCCGCGTCAACGGCCACCCGGCGCCCGCCGGCACCTATCTGGCGCAGGTGCGGACGCGCGACCAGGCCGGCAACGTGGGCCTCAGCCCCTCCCAGGTCCCGCCGCGCAACCCGGCACAGGCGCCGGGGCGGCCCGGGATCACCGTCCGCTACCTCGGCGCCCAGGTCCCGGCCGAGCCGCTGGCCCAGGGCAAGGTGGGCGAGGTCTTCGTCGACGCGCGCGGCAAGCCGTACCGCTGGCGCCTGCGCCGGGTGGGCGGCACGCGCACGGTGGCCACGGGCGCGAGCTCGTCGGCCCGGCTGCGCCTGCGCGCGCCCAGCGGAGCGCCCGGCGTCTATCTGCTCACGCTGACCTCGGCCGGGCACGTCTACCGCACCCCGGTCGCGGTGGCGGCGACGAAGGTCACGAAGCCCGTGCTGGTGGTCCTGCCGGTGATCTCGTGGCAGGGCCGCAACCCGGTCGACGACAACGGCAAGGGCGCGCCCGACACGCTGCTGACGACGGGGAGCGCGCGCCTGGAGCGCCCATTCGCAGGCGACGGCCTGCCGCTCGGGTTCTCGACCCAGGAAGGCGCGCTGCTGGCCTGGCTGCAGCGCCATGGCACCGGCTACGACGTGACCACCGACGCGGCGCTGGTCGCCGGGCGTGGGCCCAAGCTGTTCGACCACGACGGCGTGGTGCTGGCCGGCGACCCGGAGTGGATGCCGTCCTCGCTGGGCCTGTCGCTGCGGCGGTTCGTGGCGCGGGGCGGCACGGTGGCCTCGTTCGGCACCGACGCGCTGCGGCGCGGCGTGCAGGTGTCGGGCGGCCAGCTCAGCCACGCGACCCCGCCGCAGGCGGCCGACCTGTTCGGCTCACGGATCAAGCCGATCCAGCACCGGCGGGCCGAGCTTCTGACCTACCTGGACAAGATCGGCCTGTTCGCGCCCACGGCGGGGTCGATCACCGGCTATGACGCGTTCGAGCAGACGGCGTCGACAGGTGGCGGCAAGGTCGTGGCGGCGGCCGGCCAGCAGGCCGGTCAGCCGGTGATCGTCGCCTACCGGATGGGCAAGGGGCTGGTGATCCGGACCGGCCTGCCGCAGTGGAGCCAGCGCGTGGGGTCCGACCAGGAGACCGCGGCCGTGACGAGGCGGATGTGGACGCTGCTCTCGCGGTAGTCATGATCGTCGACGCGCTGCTGGCGGGCGTCGCCGTGCTCGCACGCCCGCCGCGCACGCGGGCGCTGGCCACGGCCGGGGCGCTGGTGCTCACGCCCACGCTGCTGCTCGTTCAGGTGTGGGACACGCCGCAGCTGCACCCCCTGCGCAACCACCCGCTCTACACGGCGGTGGGGGCGGTGCTCGCACTGATCGCGGTGGGCCTGGTGGCCTGGCTCTTGTATCGCCGCCCGCGCCTGTTCCCGGTGCTGGCGGTGGTCGCGCTGCCGTTCCGGCTGCCGATCGAGACCGGCGGCCAGACCGCGAACCTGCTCGTGCCCCTGTACTTCGTGATCGCGGCCGGGGCGCTGGCCTGGCTCGTGCCGCGGCTGCGCGGCGGCAGCGTGGATCCAGACGAGCGGCCGCGCGGGCGCCTGGAGTGGGCGCTGCTGGGGTTCGTCGTCCTCTACGCGGTGCAGGCGACGTACTCGCTGGACTTCGACAAGGCGCTGAACCAGATGGTGTTCTTCTACATCCCGTTCGCGCTGCTGTTCATGTTGTTGTCGCGCGTGGACTGGGACCGGCGGCTGCTCATGCAGTGCTTCGGCGCGCTGGTCGCGCTGGCGATGGTCTTCGCGGCGATCGGCTTCGTGGAGTGGGTCACGCGCGACGTGCTCTTCAATCCGAAGGTGATCCGCACGAACGAGTTCGCCTCCTACTTCCGCGTGAACTCGCTCTTCTTCGACCCGAACATCTACGGCCGCTTCCTGGCCATCGTCGCCATCCTCACGACGGCGGTGATGCTGTGGTCGCGGCGGCAGCGCGACGTGCTGCTGTGCGCCGGTGCGCTCGTGGTCCTGCTCGTGGCGCTGCTGACCACGCTGTCGCAGTCCTCGCTGGCGGCGCTGCTGCTCGGGCTCGCGGTGCTGGCCGCGCTGCGCTGGAGCGTGAAGTGGACGATCGCCGTGGCGGTCGGGGTGGCGGTGGTCGGGGTCGTGGCGGTGCTCGCGCTGCCGGGCGTGTTCCACGTCAACCTCTCGACCAAGCGGCTGGACAAGATCTCCACCGGCCGCGTGACGCTGGTCAAGGGCGGCGCGACGCTGTTCGGCGACCGGCCGATCGCGGGCTGGGGGTCCGCGAGCTTCTCGAAGGCGTTTGACCGCGAGCACCTGGGCTCGCAGGCCGAGTCCGTGTCGGCCTCGCACACGATCCCGCTGACCGTGGCGACCGAGCAGGGGGCGATCGGGATCCTCGTCTACCTCGCGCTCATCGCGTGCGCGCTGGGCCGGCTGTTCAAGGGCGCCCATGAGTCGCTGCCGCGGGCGGCGATCGCCGCCGCGTTCGCGGCGCTGCTCCTCCACACCATGCTCTACGCGTCGTTCCTGGAGGACCCCACGACGTGGGCGCTGCTGGGCATCGGCACCGCCTACGCGCCGGTGGCCGCGCGGCGCATGCGCCCGGCGCAGCGGGCCCAGGCCGCGGCGCAGGCGCGCGCACGCGTGCCGGCCCCCTCGTAGGGGCGATGCGCCGGATCGAGCTCGCCGTCGTGGCGGCGGCGCTGGTCGCGGTCACGGTGTTCTGGGCGCTGGTGCCGACGTATCCGGCGCTCGACTCCTACTACGCGCTGGTGTGGGGGCGGGAGGCGTTCGGAGGCCACTCGCCCACGTTCTCGGGCTACCGGGCGCCGACGCACCACCCGCTGTGGGTGCTCGTGTCGGGACTCCTGTCGCTGGCCGGGGGCGATGCCGACCGCCTGCTCGTGCTCGTCGCGCTGTGGTGCCTGGTGCTGTTCCTGTGGGGGATGTACCGGCTCGGGACGGGGCAGTTCGGGCCCTGGGTCGGGGTGGTGGCGACGGTGTTCGCGGCGTCGAGCTTCGCGTTCCTGCTCTACGCGGTGCGGGCGTTCGTGGACATCCCGTTCCTCGCCGCGGTGGTGTGGGCGGGCGCGTTGGCGGTGCGCCGGCGCACGCTGGCGACGGCGGTGCTGCTGCTCGTCGCGGGGCTGTTGCGGCCCGAGGCGTGGGTCCTCGCGGCGCTGTGGTGGCTCTGGACGGTGCGGAGCGCCTCGCCGCGCGACCGGGTGTGGCTGACCGTGCTGACCGCGGCGGCGCCCGTGCTCTGGCTGGGCGTCGACCTCGTGGTGACCGGCGACGCGCTGTTCTCGTTCCACAGCACGAGCGCGCTGGCCGACGAGCTGCGCCACTCGGGCGGAGCCGCGCAGGTGCCGGGCGCGCTGGTCACGTACGTCGCGGGGACGATTCGCACGCCGGTGGCGCTGCTCGGGCTGGTCGGCGTCCTGCTGGCGTGGCTGCGCTACGGGCCGCGGCGCCTGGCGGTGCCGCTGGCGTTGCTGCTGGCGGGGAGCCTGATCTTCGTGCTCGCCGGCCTGGCCGGGTTCTCGCTCATCGAGCGCTACCTGACGGTGCCGTCGGCGGCGCTGTGCCTGTTCGCGGCCTACGCGCTGGTGGGTTTCACGACGCTGCCGGCGACCGACGGCTGGCGCCGGCCGTGGACGCGCCTGGCGGCGGTGGTGGGCGCGCTCGGGGTGGTCGCGGCGGTGGTGCTGGCCGCGACGAGCGTGGGACGCGTGCGCACCGAGCTGACCTTCGTCCGCACGAGCCACGACGACCTGGTGGCGATCCTGCGCGACCCGGCGGTGCGGGCGGCGCGGCGCTGCGGGCCGGTGGTGTTCCCCACCGATCGCCTGATCCCGGACACGCGGTGGATCCTGGACGCGCCGAAGTCGGCGGTGCTGGCACGGACGGCGCCGGGGCACCGGCCCTACGGGGTTGAGCTGTTCGTGTCGGGGCGGCGGGCGCTGGAGCGGTTCGGGTTCGCGGCGGGGATCCCGGCGAGCACGAACGTCCCAGCGCCGGGCTTCCGGGAGGTGGCGCGGAACCGGACGTTCGATGCGTGGGTGCGGTGTCGGTGAGCGGCTTTCGCGCGAGCCCACCGCGCCCGGCGACCGAACGCCACGCCGCAAGCCGGCTACCGCCCGAGAGCCACCCCCAGCTGCTCCAGCCGATCCCACAGCGGCCCGTTGACCCGGAACGCCGTCTGGGCCGTCGCCCACTTGCGCAGCTCGAGGTCGGGGCGGGCGCGCGCTCCCGCGAACGAGCGCAGCGCCTCCACCCACGCGGACGCGTCCGGCGCACGCACCACCGCGCGCTCCCAGGTCGCGATCCCCGGAAGGTCGGGGGCAATCGTCCTCCGGCCCAGCCGCGCGTACTTGAGGATCCGGTACGGCAGGGCGGCGTCGTTGAACGGGGACCGCTCGAACGGGAGCAGCCCGACGTCGGCGGTGAGGATCAGCCGTGCCGCCTCGTCGTCGCTGCGGTGGCCGAGCCACACGATGTTCGGCGCCTCGCGGCACGCGACGTAGTCCGGATCCGACCCGCTCTGGTCGTCGCGCCACGCCCCGATGAGCAGCAGCACGAGCTGGTCGCCGAGCTCCTCGGCCACCTTGCGCACGAGGCCCCAGTCCATGCGCCAACCCTGGTGGCCGAGCGACACACCGACGACCGTGCCGGTGGGGTCGGGGGCAGGGAAGGAGTCGGCAGCGAGCGAGACGAGCGTGGGCGTGCGGCCCTCCTCGCGCTCGAGGCGCTCGAGCTCGGTCGAGGCCACGAAGGTCAGGTCGGACCGGTCGGCGGCGAGCCCGTGCAGCTCGACCAGCCGCTCCTTCGTGCGCCCCTGCGCGTCGTAGGCCTCCTCGTAGCGGTCCCAGCGCCCGTACCAGAGCTCGCTGCCCGGGTTGCGGTCCAGCAGGGCCCGCGCGAGCGGGTACTGGAACGGGTGGAAGATGACCACGACCTTGACCGTGCCGGGCAGCTTGAGCCGCCGCGCCTGGCCCACGGCCAGCGCGGACCCGAACCAGTCCGGCAGCCGCCCGAGGACCCCGTAGCGCACCCGCGGCGCCTCCACCGCGACGACGCCGGGGGCGCGCAGGAGGTCCTGGGCCTGGTCGCGCAGGATGAACTCCTCCAGCGTCCGCGGGAGCAGGAGAACCGCGAGGGGACGGCGATCGTCGTCCTTCACGCGGCGGACAGTAGTGGGGGTGAAGATCAGCCGGACGGACGACGGCGAATCGTCGCGTACCGCGGTGCTCTACCTTCAACCCGCCTTGTACGGGTATCTCAAGCGCCTTCTCCGGACGGGGGCCGCCTACCAGGCCTCCGACGTGGTGTCCGCGGCGTTCGGGCTCCTGCTGCTCCCGGTCTACACGCGGGCGCTCACGCGCTCGCAGTACGGCACCGCCGAGGTGCTGCTGACCGCGATCCTCACCATCTCGATCATCGTTCGCCTGGGCGGGATCGAGGCCCTCGTCCGGTACTACTACCTGCACGACGACCCCGCCGAGCGCGACCGCGTCGTCCGCACCGCGACCGCCTGGATCTTCGTCGCCAGCACCGCCGCCGCGCTGCTCATCGGCGCCTTCGGCGAGCCGCTCTCCAAGCTCGTGCTCGGCTTCCACGACGCCACGCTCATGTGGCTCACCGCCCTGGGGATCTGGGCCTACACGAACCTCGAGGCCGCCTACGCCGTCCTGCGCGTGGACGAGCGCGCCCGCCCGTACCTGATCGCCTCGATGACCAACGTGCTCCTGACCATCGGCCTGACCGTGGTGCTGGTCGTCCCGCTCGACCAGGGCGCCCGCGGCATGCTGCTGGGCAACTACGGCGCCAGCACCGTGGTGCTGCTGGGCCTGTGGTTCCTGCTCCGCGGACGCCTGGGCGTGCCGTCGGTCCGCGGGCACATGCCGCCGATGCTGCGCTTCGGCCTGCCCACCGTGCCGGCCGAGGTCTCGGTCTTCCTGCTCAACGTCATCGACCGCTTCTACATCTACCGCACCGGGCCCGGAGGACCGGGAGCCGCCGGGCTCTATTCGCTGGCGGTCAAGTTCGCCGCCGTGATCATCATGGTCGTGCGCGCCTTCCAGTACGCGTGGCCGCCGCTGGCCTACTCGGTCAAGGACGACCGCGAGGCCTCGCGCCTCTACGCCACCGTCACGACGTACTACGTGCTCTTCACCGGGTTGATCGTCGCCGGCATGACCCTGCTCGGCCGCTGGATCCTGCGCGTGTTCGCGGCGCCCGCGTTCTTCGGCGCCCACGAGGCCCTGCCCTGGGTCACGCTGGGCTGGGCGCTGTACGGCCTGTTCCTCATCCTCACCGTCATGGCCGGCCGGGCGAAGATCACGACGCGAAATTTCCCGGCCGCGGCGCTTGGGCTGGGGGTCAACGTGCTCGGGCTGGTCCTGCTCGTCGACCCGCTCGGCATCGCCGGCGCCGGCATCGCCCTGTGCGCGGCCTACGTGGCCATGGTCACCGCGATGTACCTGTTCGCGCGCCGCCTGTTCCCGGTGGCGTTCGAGTGGGGCCGCCTCGCCCACCTGGTGCTCGTGATCGGCGGCATCACCGTCGCCGGCGAGCTCCTGCTGCCCACCGCCGGCGCCGGCGGGTTCCTGGGGCGGCTGGTCGCGCTGGTCGCCATCCCGGCCGTGCTGGCAGCCACCGGCTTCCTGCGCGCGGGCGAGACGCGGCGCCTGCGCGCGCTGGTCTCGCGCGCGGGCGCGGCGCGTGCGGCGTAGGGCGGCGCTGGCCGCGGCGGCGGCCGTGCTGGCGCTCGCCGGCTGCGGTGGCTCGAGCAAGCCCGCGCAGCGCACGCTGCACGCGCAGCGGCTGCCGTTCACGTTCTCCTATCCGCCCGCCTTCCGCGCCACCGCCCCGGCGCAGGGGCCGATCTACGCCCAGGTCGCGCTCGGCCCGCGCGACGCCCTGGCCGTGCGCCGCACGAGCGCCCGCGAGCTCGACCCCGACCAGTACCTGGACGGCCTGCGCGCCGGGTTCGCGCGCCAGGGCCTCGTCGTCGTGCAGCGCCGCGAGCGCCATTCCGGCCGCGACATGGGCGTGCTCGCAGTCGACGTACCCGCGTCCAACCCGGCCGCCGGCGGGCGCACGCCGCTGCACACGACGAGCTACTTCTTCGCCGGCGGGGGCGGGACCTGGCAGCTCGAGTGCCGGGCCGCGAGCCGACGCGCGGAGGTGGGCCGGGCCTGCCGGCAGGCCCTCGCCACGCTGCGGTTCGGGTAGGGATCGGCGCTTCGCCGCCGAATCCGGGGGGCGCACGGAATGCTCCTGGCC
>Ga0105245_10000499_pt1 | contig 35958 bp, 43 predicted proteins | sample KBSM54metaG_FD_81523 | JGI IMG/M metagenome (GOLD analysis project Ga0105245, IMG submission 81523) | Miscanthus rhizosphere microbial communities from Kellogg Biological Station, Michigan, USA - KBS M5-4 metaG | ecosystem: Host-associated > Plants > Roots > Rhizosphere > Soil | place...
ATCTTCGGGGCCGCCGTCTTCCCGATCTTCGGCGGCATGTACTACTGGTTCCCGAAGGTGACCGGGAAGCTCTATTTCGAGCGGCCCGGGCAGATCAGCTTCTGGGTGCTCTTCGTCGGGACGAACCTGCTCTTCTTCCCGATGCACGTCGTCGGCCTGCTCGGGATGCCGCGTCGGGTCTACACCTACTCGGACGGCCTCGGCTGGGCCGCGTACAACTTGGCCGAGACGATCGGGGGGTTCATCACCGCCGCCGGGATCGTGCTCCTGCTCGGCAACCTCTTCGTCAGCTACTTCCGCGGCGCCGCCGCTGGGCCCGACCCGTGGCACGGCCCCACGCTCGAGTGGTCGACCAGCTCGCCGCCGCCCGAGTACAACTTCGCCGTCGTCCCGAAGGTCTCCAGCGCCTACGCGAACTGGGACCATGCGGACCGCGAGGAGGACCGCCGACGGCTGGAGAGCGGCGTGCTCGTCCTCGACGAGGGGCACCTGCAGCCTGCGGTCACGCCGGTCGACGGCGACCTCTCGGAGGTGGTCGAGATGCCGCACGGGTCGCCGTGGCCGATCGTGCTTGCGTTGGCGCTGTCGCTCGTGTTCGCGATGCTCGTGCTCGAGAAGTACGGCGCAGCCGCGATCGGCGGCATCCTCTGCATCGCGGCGCTCGCCGGCTGGCACTGGCACGAGCCGGAGGAGGCGACGGGGTGAGCGGGTACGTCGACGTCTCTCGTGTGCTCGCCGCCCGACGCGGACCGCCGGCCGCGCTGCTCGGGATGGCGATCCTGATCGCCAGCGAGGCGTCGCTCTTCGCCGCGATGATCGGCACCTACCTCTACCTGCGCTTCGAGACCCCGGTCTGGCCGCCGCGCGGGGTGCCGGAGCCGGAGTGGCTCGTCCCCACGATCCTCGTCGCGGTGCTCGCCCTGACCAGCATCCCGGTGCAACTGGCGTGGCGGTCGGTTCGGGCGGGTCGGGTGGCGCGCGCCAGGCTCCTTCTGCTGGGCGCACTGGTAGTCCAGGCCGGCTACTTCCTCTGGGCGGTGCACGACTTCGCCGACCAGATCCGGCGCACCCCGATCACCGAAAACGCATACACCTCGATCTACTACACGCTGCTCGGCGCCGACCACGCCCACGTCTTCGTCGGCCTCCTGTTCAGCGTCTGGCTCCTGCTCAAGCTGATGCGGGGGCTGACCCTCTACCGGGCGAACGTCACGCAGGCGATCACCTGGTACTGGCACTTCGTCAACCTGCTCACGATCGTCGTGCTCGCGACGATCCTCTCGGCCCGCGGATGAGCCTCCGGACGCTCGGCATGCTGCAGTGGGTCGGGCTCCTGCTCGGGGCGGTCGTCTGGGCGGCGCAGCACGTCGTCGGGTCGGGTATCACGCAGGCCGACTGCGGCGTCGGCGGAGCCGGGTGGGGGATCTCGAACGACCTGTGGCAGGCGACACTGACGGCCTGCGCGGCCGGGCTGGTCGTCCTCGCCGGGGCAGCGGCGGTCACCGTCTTCGCCCGCACCCGCGATGCCGGCTTCGGCGACGAGCCCGCCGAGGAGGCAGGGGACGTGCGCCGCGCCCGCCTCCACTTCTTCGCCGCCGCCTCGATCGCGGCGAACACGATCTTCCTGATGATCATCCTGCTCGACGGGGTCGCGTCCCTCTACCAGCTCGGGTGCCGGCAGTCGTGATCGCGCGCTCGATCCTGTGGAGGAATCGTCACGCTTCTGTAGGGGGTCTGACCCCCGACGGAACCGTCACGAATTCTCCACAGCCGTCGTTTCCGGTCGCGGCCCTGCTGGCCGTATGCGGCGCTCTCGTCCTGCCGCTCGCCGCCGGGGCTGCTTCGCCGTCGAAGGTCGAGCAGGGCAGTCACCTCTACGGCCGCTACTGCCTCGCCTGCCACGGTCTGGACGGCTCCGGCGTCGGCGCGCCCGGACGCACGATCGGAGCCGGGCCGCTGCGGGTCCAGGGGCAGCAACGTGCGACCGCTCCCTCACTGCGAGGGGTCGGGGCGCTGGCGGCCGACTTCTACCTACGGACGGGCTACATGCCGCTTCGCCGGGTGGGAGCGCAGCCGCGGCGCTCGCGCGTCTTCTTCGACGAGGACCAGATCCAGGCGATCACGGCGTATGTCGCCTCGCTGGGACGCGGGCCGGCGATCCCGGCGCCGCAGCCGTCCCGCGGCGACGTCGGCGAGGGGCTCCACCGGTTCACGGAGCACTGCGCCGGCTGCCACCAGATCGTCGCCGAGGGCGGCTACGTCACGGGAGCGGTGGCGCCCCCGCTGGAGAACGCGACCGACGTCCAGATCGCGGAGGCCGTGAGGATCGGCCCCTACCTGATGCCGCGGTTCTCGAAGCAGCAGATCTCCGACCGCGAGCTCGACTCGATCGTCGCCTACGTCCGCTACGCCAAGCATCCCGATGATCCGGGCGGCTGGTCGCTGGGCCACATCGGGCCAGTGCCGGAGGGGCTCGTCACCTGGTTCATCGCAGCCGTCGCGACCGTCGGCTTCTGCATCGTGATCGGAACGAGGTTGCGGAGCCGATGAAGGACCGGCTGAGGACGCTCCTCGTGCTGGTCGTCCTGTACGTCCTGCGGCGGCGTCTACCGCGGCGCGCGCCTGCGGGGGAGCACGCGCCCGGCCCGCCGGCCGAGCGGATTGTCCCCGCCGGGACGCCGGAGCCGCGGGCGGAGCTGCTGGCGATCGGGCTGCTCCTCTTCGGCGCGCTGTGCGCGGCCGCCTTCGTCGCCGTCTACGTGCTCGACCGCCTGCCCCGGCAGACGCAGCTGCTCGGTCTCTCGCTCGGACTCGCCCTGCTCAGCATCGCGGCCGCGCTGATCGTCACCGGGAAGCGGCTGGTGGTGACAGAGGAGTTGGAGCACGACTACCCGCCGGAGGAGCATCCGGGAGAGCAGGAGGCGATCGCGCAGACGGTCGCCGAGAGCGCCAGCCGACTGACCCGGCGGCGCCTCTTCGCGCTCGGGCTCGGGACGGCCGGCGGCGCGCTCGCGGTCGCGCTGCTCGCACCGCTCGCCTCGCTCGGGCCGGGCATCGACCTCGACTCGTTCGTCCGGACGCCGTGGCGGAAAGGACGGCGCCTCGTCGACGAGGAGGGCAGGCCCTACCGCGCCGCCGACATCGAGCAGGACACCTTCTATACGGCGTTCCCCGAAGGCGCCGACCTCGAGCAGATCGCCTCGCCGCTCGTCGTCGTCCGGCTTCCGCCTCGCGACCTCGACCTTCCGCGCGAGAACGCCGGCTACGCCGCCGCCGGGATCGTCGCCTTCTCGAAGATCTGCACGCACGCAGGCTGTGCGATCTCGCTGTACCGGACGCCGCTCTTCCCCGATGCCGAGCCCAAGCCGGCACTCGTCTGCCCGTGCCACTACTCGACCTTCGACCCGGCCACGGGCGGAACGGTGATCTTCGGGCCCGCCGGCCGGAAGCTGCCCATGCTGCCGCTCCGGATCGACGGGCGGGGCTATCTGCGGGCGGCGGGGAACTTCGACGGGCCGGTCGGCCCCTCGTGGTGGGACGTCCGCGCGCGGAGGCCGTTCGCGTGATCCGGAAGCTCGTCCGCTTCCTCGACCGGCGCACCGGAACGGCGCCGTTCGCGCAAAAGACGCTGCGCTACCTGTTCCCCGACCACTGGTCGTTCCTGCTCGGCGAGGTCGCGCTCTACTGCTTCATCGTCCTCGTCGCCACCGGGACGTACCTCGCGCTCTTCTACTCCGACAGCACCGCCGACGTCGTCTACCACGGGCCGTACGTCCCGCTCCAGGGGCAGCACATGACCGAGGCGTACCGATCGGTGCTCGACATCTCCACGTCGGTCAAGGCCGGGCTGCTGATCCGGCAGACCCACCACTGGGCGGCGAACGTGTTCGTCGCCGCGATCGTCCTGCACCTGCTGCGCATCTTCTTCACCGGTGCCTACCGCAAGCCGCGTGAGCTGACGTACTGGCTCGGCCTGACGATCCTGATGGTCGCGCTGCTGGAGGGCTACCTCGGCTACTCGCTCGTCGACGACCTGCTCTCGGGCATGGGCCTCGCGATCGGCAACGGTGTCGCCCTCTCGATTCCGTTCATCGGCGCCAGCCTCGGCGCCTTCATCTGGGGCGGGCCGTTCCCGGGCTCGAGCGCCTTCTTCCCGCGGATGTACATCGGCCACGTGTTCCTGATCCCGGCGCTGATCGCGGTGCTGCTCGCCGCGCATCTCGCGCTGGTCGCCCTGCGCCATCACACGCAGTTCAGGCAGGGCCGGGAGACGGAGCGGAGGATCGTCGGCGTCCCCACCTTCCCCGGCCAGACCCCGCGCTCGCTGGGGCTGCTGCTCGCCGTCGCCGGCCTGCTCGTTCTGCTCGGCGGGCTCGTCCAGATCAACCCGATCTGGCTGTGGGGGCCGTTTCACACCTACTCGTCGACGAACGGGGCGCAGCCCGACTGGTACCTCGGCTGGCTGATCGGCGCCTTGCGGCTGATGCCGAGCTGGGACTGGACGATCGGCAACTACACGCTCGTCCCGAACCCGTTCTGGGGCGGCGTCCTGTTCCCGCTCGTCGTCTTCGGTTTCCTCTACGTCTGGCCCCTGCTGGAGCGGCGCTTCACCGGCGACCGCGCGTTCCACAACCTGCTCGACCGGCCACGGGACGCGCCCGTCCGCACGGCGATCGGCTTCGGGCTGCTCACCTGGGTGCTGCTCGTCTTCCTCGCCGGCGCCTCCGACCGCGTCTTCGTCTTCTTCGGCCTCAGCTACAGCACGCAGATCTGGTTCTTCCGGGTGGCGTCGTTCGTCGTCCCGGTGGTGGTTGCGTTCGTCGCCCACCGCGTCTGTCTCGAGCTCCAGGCGGGTGAGCGGGTCGAGCGGAGGCGAGAGCTGGCGATCGGGGAAGCGCGGGCCGAGGCCCGGCGGCCGCTCAGCTGAGCCCTGCGGCGAAGCCGCCGACGATCGCCCCGTACGCGAGGTGCAGCACCGTCGTCAGCACGACGGTGCCGATGCCGTAGTTGACGAGCATCAGGCCCGGCGGCTCCAGCAGCGGCGTGTCGCGTGCGTCCGACCACGTCCGGCCCATCCGCGGGTGGATTGCCGGGAGGATCAGGTTCGGCAGCGGGCCGCCGGCAAACGCGGCGTGGACGGCCCCGAGCGCGAGGCCGAAGAGCCAGCCTGCATGTCCGACTGCGGCGAAGATCGCCGCGTAGACGAGCGAGAAGAGCAGTCCGAGCACGAAGTGAATGCCCCAGCCGATCGCCCGCGCACGGTCGCGATCTTCCGAGTAGATCGTGCCGAGCAGGAGGGGCAGGTCCATCCTCGACCAGCCGATCGCCTGGCCGAAAGCGAGGCCGACCGAGATCACCATCGTCCCGACGAGGCCGCCGGCGAGCGCGCCCCAGACGCTCATCAGACCTTCCCGGCCAGTGCGCACGCGGCGCTGATCAGCGCGAGGTGGGTCAGCCCCTGCGGGAAGTTGCCCAGGAACTCGCCGCTCACGGGATCGAGCTCCTCCGAGTAGAGCCCGACGTCGTTCGCCGCCGCGACCAGTTGATCCATTAGTTCGGCCGCCTCGTCGCGTCGGCCGAGCCGGGCGAGGACCTCGACCAGCCAGAACGAGCAGGCGAGGAACGCGCCGTCGCGTTCGGAGTCGAGGTTGCGGGCGAGGAACGGGCCGTCGCCGAGCTGCTCGCGGACCGCGACGACCGTGCCCTCGAGGCGCTCGCCGCCGACCGGTGTGCAGCCGAGGACCGCGAGCGCCAGAACGCTGGCGTCGAGCTCGTCGATGCCGGCCGCGCGCACGAAGGTGCCCCGGGCCGGGTCGAAGCAGCGCTCCTCGAGGAAGCGCTGCACCTCGCCGGCCTCCCGCAGCCAGCGGTCGCGGTGCTTCGCGCCGATCAGGCCGCGTTCGGCGAGGTCGGCCGCGCGAGTCAGCGCGACCCAGCACATGCCCTTCGAGTGCGTGTGGTGCCGGAGCGTGTCGCGCGACTCCCAGATGCCGGAGTCCGGTTGCCGCCAGGTATCGGCGACGAAGTCGGCCAGACGGACGACGTGCTTCGCGGTCATCCGGTCGAGCCGGCCGATGTCGGTCGCGTACACGGCGATCGCGCCGACGAGATCGCCGTAGACGTCGAGCTGGAGCTGGTTGGCGGCGCCGTTGCCGATCCGCACGGGCCGCGCACCGCGGTAGCCCTCGAGGTCGAGCGTTTGCTCGCGGACGTGGGGGCTGCCGCTCACCCGGAAGAGGTTGCGGAGACGGCGCCGCCGCAGCCGGGCCGATCGAAGCAGCCACCAGAAGAACGAGTGCGCCTCGTCGTGGTAGCCGAGCTCGGCGAGCGACTCGAGGCTGAAGCTGGCGTCGCGGAGCCAGCCGAGGCGGTAGTCCCAGTTTGCCTCGCCGCCCGGCTCCTCGGGCAGCGACGTCGTCGGCGCCGCCACGATCGCGCCGGAGGGTGCGAAGGCGAGCAGCTTCAGGACGAGGGCGCTCCTGATCACCATGTCGCGCCACGGCCCGTCGTAGCTCGCCCGGGCGCTCCACTCCTCCCAGAAGCGCTGCGTGAGCTCGAGCCGTTCCTCCACCCGCCAGCGTGGTGAGAGGACCACCGGCTCCTGATGCGCTGCCGCCAGCGCGAGCAGGGCGGTCGAGCCCCCCTCTGCGACGAACTCGCCGGTGACCGCGCCCGCCTCCGTGCGGGGCGTCCCGGCGCCCCAGCTGTGGAGCGCGAGCGCGTCGTGTGCACCGAGCGCGAAGGTCCAGCTCGCCCGATCGACGAGGCGCGCCTCAAGCTGTCCGTACCGGAACCGCGGCTCGAAACGCCAGCGCATCGACACCCGGCCCGCCAGCCCCTCGACTCGCCGGACGACCTCGCGCAGCGGCGAGAGCCCGGACCGCGTGAGCGTCATCGCGTCGGTGACCCGGACCACGCCGTCCGCGGTCCGGAAGCTCGTCGCCAGTACGTTCGAGTCACGCTCGTAGGAGCGTTCGACCTCGAACGGCGCTGACGGCCGGAGCTCGAAGCAGCCGCCGCGGCGGTCGAGCAGCCGGCCGAACACCGACGGCGAGTCGACGTCCGGGAGGCAGAGCCAGTCGATCGAGCCGTCGCGCGCGACCAGCGCCGACGTCCGGCCGTCACCGATCGATGCGTAGTCCCTGATCGGCGCAAAGCCGTCCTTGCGCGAGTCCACGGCTATTCGTTGTTGCCTGTTCGCGCGACATTCGAACATGGCTCGGTAGACGCCGGCCGCGAGGCCGGCGTTTCGAAGCCGGCCGCCGGGGAACCGACCAGCCGTGCTCCTCGTCGCCGTCGCTCTCCTCGCCCTCCTGATCGTCGGGATCCTGCTCGCGCCGCTCGGCGCAGGGATCGTCGTCGTTGCCACCGTGATCGTGGTTGCGATTGTCGGCTTTGCGGTCTGGGGGCTGTTATTTGCGCGGTCGAGGCGCGGCAGCCGCGAGGCGGTCGAAGGCGGCCGCGGCCTCGAGACGCCCGAGCTCCTCGGCCCGGGCGGGCCCGACGACCCCGACCGCGACGCCCCCGAGGCGGGCGCCGACGCCGAGCAGCAGCGCGTGGACGTCGGCACGCGAGCCTGAGTAGGGTAGGGGAATGGCGACGCAGACCGACAAGCCGCCTCGCAGCTCCGTGCTCGTCAAGACGCTGACCGACAAGGAGCTGCGCAAGCACGCGATGCGGCTCGCAGCGGACGCGATCGCCCTCGCGCGGATGACCGAGCGCGCCTACGCCCGTGCCGAGCAGAAGAAGGGCTCTGGGAAGCGGAAGGCGATCGTCGCGGTCGGGGCGGTCGTGGTCGCGATCGGCCTAGCGAAGGCGACGAAGTCGCTGCTCAGCCGCTCGTAGGCGTTTGGCGACACTGCGGGAGGGGTAACTGACGCGCCATGGGTATCACGGTTTCGCTGCTACTGGCCGCTGCCGGCGCGATTCTCATCTGGGCGGTCGACGCCAGCACATCCGGCTTCAACATCCACACGGCCGGCGTAATCCTGCTGGTCGTCGGGATCATCGGCTTCGTCGTATCCCTTGTCTTCTGGTCGAGCTGGGGCGGCTTCGGCGGCCCTCGCCGGACCGACGGACGCGACACCACGACGATTGTCCACTGAGTCGTCAGTGACCTACGGCCCGGATGAGCCGCGCGAGGTCGACTTCGACCTCGTCACCCAGGAGGTGGGTGACGGCACGTTCGTCGTCGCGCTCACCGGCGAGGTCGACCTCTACACCGCCCCCGAGCTGAAGGCCGCCCTGCTGCGACTGGTCGCCGAAGGGCCGTCGCGGATCGTGGTCGACCTGAGCGGCGCCACCTTCGTCGACTCGACCACGCTCGGTGTCCTGCTCGGCGCCGTCAAGCGGCTCCGGCTGATCGGCGGCGAACTCGTCCTGGTCTGCGCCGATCTGAACATCCGCCGGATCCTCTCGATCACCCTGCTCGACCGGGCGTTCACGATCTACGACACGCTGCAGGAAGCGCTGGCCGATCCGCCGCCGGCCCCGCTCGCGTCGCCTCAGAGCTAGCCCTGCTCAGACCGGGTTCGGGCTCCGCTCCGAGAGGCATTGCCGCGCCCAGCGCTCGGCCTGGTCGACGAGCCAGCCCTCGAGCTTCTCGGGCGCGTCGGCCTCGTGCGCCGGAACCTCGATGCGCACCTGGTGAACGGCCGCCTCCGAGTGCCGGTCGATCTCGTGGCGGACCTCGGAGACGATCGTCACGTGCGGGACGCGGTCGAGCAGCGATGCGGCCAGCCGGTCGATCTCGGCGAGCGTCGCCTCGCGTCCGGTGAACACCCCGAAGTTGACGTGGACGGCGACTCCTGGCCCCGGCCGCTCTTGCTCCACCTCCGCGGCGAACGCGATCTGCGGTGAAGGGAGGTTTCCCATACGACGACCCGTGCCCGCCTGCGCAGCCGCCGAAACCGTTTCGGCCGCGGATCGACTCCCGAGACGGGCCTTGCGCTGATCTCGCTGCGGGTGATTCAGCGGCGGCCGTCCGGCGGCCGCTCGACGATCAGGCGGGCTCCTCGGCCGCGGGTGACGAAGCTGATCGTCCAGCGCAGGAGGACGAGCAGCCTGTTCTGGAAGCCGATCAGGTAGACGATGTGGACGGAGAGCCACAACGCCCAGGCGGGGAATCCGGCGACGTGCAGGCCCTTCAGGTCTGCAACGGCCTTCGAGCGGCCGATCGTGGCGAGATTGCCCTTGTCCACGTAGTGGAAGGCGCCCGGTACGCCACCCTCGAGCCGGGTGCGGATCGCACGCGCGGCGTAGCGCCCCTCCTGCATCGCGACCGGGGCCAGCCCGGGTAGCGGGGCGATCGTCCCGTCGGGCGCCTTTACGCGCACCATGTCGCCGAGCGCGAGCACCTCTGGATGCCCGGGCAGGGCCAGGTCGGGGGAGACCGTGACCCGTCCTGCGCGGTCGATCTCCGCGCCGGCAGCGCGGCCGAGCTCCGCCGCGAGCGGCGATGCGTTGACCCCCGCCGCCCAGACGGCTGTTCGGGCGGCGACGTGCTCGACCTCTCCGTCCTGCCGCTGGATCGCGACCGAGCCTTCCTCTACGCCGACAACGGTGTGGCCGGTCAGCGGCGTGACGCCGAGCTGCTCGAGCGCGTGTGTCGCCTTCCGCGAGAGCGACGGCGGAAAGGTGGCGAGGATGCGGTCGCCCGCCTCCACGAGCAGCACACGCGCGGCCGTCGTGTCGATCTCGCGGAAGTCGCCGCGCAGCGCGTCGCGGGCGACCTCGGCGATCTGCCCCGCCATCTCGACGCCGGTCGGCCCGCCGCCGGCGACGACGAACGTCAGCCAGCTGCGGCGCCGTTCCGCGTCGGGCTCGACCTCGGCTGCCTCGAATGCGCCGAGGATCCGGCTGCGGATGTCCAGGGCACCGGCCAGCGACTTCAGCTCCGGCGCGTGCGTCTCCCAGTCCTGGTGGCCGAAGTACGAGTACCGCGACCCCGTGGCGACGACCAGCGTGTCGTAGCCGAGGCGCATCTGGCCCGCCCCGTTAGGGAGGTCGTCGAGCACCACCTCCCGCGCGTCGAGATCGAAGCCTTTGACCTCCGCCAGGACGACCCGGGCGTTCCGCTGACGCCTGAAGATCCGTCGCAGCGGCACCGCGATCTCTGCCGGCGACAGCGCGCCGGTTGCCACCTGGTAGACGAGCGGCTGGAAGAGCGTGTAGTTCTGGCGGTCGACCAGCGTCACCTCCGCCGGCGCGTCCGCCAGGCCGCGCACCGCCTGGACCCCGGCGAAGCCGCCGCCGACCACCACCACCCGGTGCGCCGCCGACCCGTTCATGCCGCTACCGCCACTTCTACCCGTCTACCCGATGCGACGAGGTGTGTCACAGCGCGCGGGCGGGGAACGTCCAGGGAGCAACGACCAGGGAAGGAGCTCACATGCGGGTCTTCGTGGCGGGTGCGGGCGGAGTGATCGGCCGGCGGCTGGTGCCGCAGCTGCTGAAGCGAGGGCACGGGGTGGTGGCATCGACGCACGACGCGGGCAAGGTGGACGGGCTGCGCGCTCTCGGTGCGACGCCGGCCGTGATGGACGGGCTCGACCCCGCGTCGGTGGGCGAGGCGGTGGCGCGGGCCGAGCCGGACGTGGTCGTCCACCAGATGACCGCGCTGGCCGGCTTCGCCGACCTGAAGAGATTCGACCGCGGGTTCGCCCGGACGAACGAGCTGCGGACGCACGGGACGGACAACCTGCTCGCCGCCGCAGACGCGGTCGGCGTCCGGCGGTTCGTCGCGCAGAGCTTCACCGGCTGGCCCAATGAGCGGAGCGGCGGGCCGGTGAAGACGGAGGACGACCCCCTCGAGCCGAACCCGCCCGCCCACCAGCGCGAATCGCTCGAGGCGATCCGCTACCTCGAGCGCGCGGTCGTGGACGCGCCGCCGGTGGGGCTGGTGCTTCGCTACGGCAGCCTCTACGGCCCCGGCACCAACGTGGCCGACGAGTTCGCGGAGCTGATCCACCGGCGCAAGTTCCCGCTCGTCGGCGACGGTGGCGGGATCTGGTCGTTCGTCCATGCAGACGACGCCGCCGCCGCGACGGCTCTCGCCGTCGAGCAAGGCGACCGCGGCGTCTACGACGTCGTCGACGACGATCCCGCCCCGGTCGCGGAGTGGCTGCCATACCTCGCGGAGGTGCTGGGCGCGCCACGGCCGCGCCGCGTTCCCGTCTGGCTCGCACGGTTCGCCATCGGCGAGGTCGGAGTCGAGATGATGACCAGGATCCGCGGCTCGTCGAATGCGAAGGCGAAGCGCGAGCTCGGATTCGAGCCGATCTGGCCGAGCTGGCGCGAGGGGTTCCGGGACGGATTGCTCGACCGGGCTCTCCGACCTGCTGCCTAGGTGGCCGCCAGCGCAGTGCGCAGGGCCTGCGCCATCGAGCTCGGCAGGTTCGCGACCAGCTGGTCCCGCTGAGCCGCCGTCAGCCCTCGAGCGAGCGCGCTGCCCAGGACGACGGGCTCGCAGCGGTGGCTACGGAAGCGGGCGAGGTCGTCACGGACGATCACGTAGTTGAGGTCGGCGGGGTACGGCCCGGCGCGCCCGAGGTGGGCAAGGAAGCCGTGCGCGTCGTCGACGAGCGTCGCGGCATCCGCTCGGCAGACGGCGGTGGACGCCGGCGCCGTCGTGGCGGTTCTCTCGGGGGTGACGCCGTAGGCTCCCACCGAGATCGGGCCGGTGGTCTCGGCACGGCGGGACGAGCTGCCACAGCCGGCCAGAACGGCAGTAGCGAGGACCACGGACACGAGCTTCCCCCTCACGCGGACATTGTTCCTTCGCCGACCAGGGCGATGGAGGAGTTCGGGCGCGCGATTCGAACGAGTCGTCATGCCACGCCGCAAGAAGGACACCGACTTTTACGCAAGGGATCTCCGGCTCCTGCACGACCTCGCGGTCTTCCACGGGGCGATGGCCCGGGACCGCGTGCCCGCGCAGGAGCGCCTGGAGCGCGAGCTGGGCGTTGACCTCGCCCGCGCACTGCGCTCGTCGCTGGCCGACTCGGCCGCGAAAGCCGCGTAGCGGGCTCCGGCGGCCCGACCGGTAGTGTCCGGACATGGGTGCCGGACGCGAGGGTGGCTGCGCCTGTGGAGCGGTCCGCTACCGGCTCGCCTCCGATCCGATCTTCGTCCACTGCTGCCATTGCCTGAACTGCCAGCGGCAGACGGGCAGCGCCTTCGTGGTCAACCTGCTGATCGAGGCCGACCGGCTCGAGCTGCTCGCCGGCGAGCCTCGGCCCGTCGACGCGCCGCGCGACGACGGCAGCGTGCAGAAGGTCTACCGCTGCCAGGACTGCCAGGTCGCGGTCTACAGCGAGTACGGCCGGCCGGAGGTGCTCTTCGTCCGGGGCGGCACCCTCGACGAGCCGAGGGAGATCGAGCCCGACGTACACATCTTCACGAAGTCGAAGGTGGGCTGGGTGACGATCCCGGAGTCGCAGGCTGCGGTCGAGATCTTCTACGACCGGGAAGAGCTGTGGCCGGCCGAGAGCCTCGAGCGGCTCGACGCGGTGCGGTCGCGCGAGACCGCCTCCTGAGCTCAGGCTGCACGTAACGCCAGGAACTCGTCGACGTCGATCAGCCCGAGAATCCACCGCGCGGGGATCGGCACGGGCCCGCGCGTCGGGTCGGTGAAGCGCTCCGGCTCGGCGAGCCGGAGCGTCCTGCCGCGTGTGCGGATCTCGCACCCGCCCGCCGCGACGACGTTGCGGACCCACTCGGCGCCCGGTCCGTAGGTGAGCGCGAACACGTAGCGGTCCCCGTCGCGGAAGACGTTCACCGGCGTCTGGTAGGCCTTGCCGGAGCGACGCCCGATGTGCGTCACGATCGCGAAGCCGGGCAGCCAACCGGCGAACGGGCCGGTTAGGTGGTTCGTCACGTGCTTGTTGAACCGCGCGACCCGTCGTGAAAGCGGCATCCGTGGTGCAGGATACGGAGCCAACCCGGGCGGGCTCGCACGAAAGGAGAGCGTCATGGCGGAGAAGTCGAAGGTCGTGATCAATCTGGCGACCGGGCTCGAGGATGCCGAGCGCGTCATGGTCGCGTTCCTGGTCGGCGGTGCCGCTGCCGAGCAGGGCAAGCAGGTGACCATGTTCCTGACCAAGGAGGCTGTGCGCCTGGCGCTGCCGGGTCATGCCGACGCGGTCGCGTGCGACGGCTGTCCACCGCTGGCCCGGCTGTTCGAGCAGTACGCCGCGAGCGGCGGGCAGCTGCTCGTCTGCCCGATCTGCTTCCAGGCGCGCAAGCTGGACGAAGGCGCGCTCGTCGAGAACGCCGAGATCGGCGGCGCGACACCGCTCTGGAACTGGATCGGCGAGAGCGCCACCGTCTTCAGCTACTGATCCGGAGCGGAGGTCGTACCGCGAGCATCGACCGGGCTTGACCTTCCCCCTGGGGCAACCCGCAACATGGGTGGATCCGATTCTGGAGGACGATGGCGTGACCTACATCACGATCGGCGAGTTCGCGGAGCGGACGCGTCTGTCGCCGAAGGCGCTCCGGCTGTACGGAAAGCTGGGGCTCGTGGTGCCGGCACGGATCGACCCGGACTCGGGATACCGGCTCTACCGCGAGGACCAGGTCGAGGAGGCCCGGCTCGTCGGCCTTCTGCGCCGTCTCGACATGCCGCTCGCGACCATCGCCGCTGTGCTGCCGCTCGACGGGCCCGACGCGGCACAGGTGGTCGCGGACTGGTGGGCAGGCGTCGAAGCGGCTGCGGACGAGCGGCGAGGTCTTGTCGACTACCTCCAGGTCCGACTACGAGGGGAGGACTACCCGATGTACGAGATCGAGCTTCGCTCCATCCCGGAGCGCACCGTGCTCTCGATCAACCGCCACGTCGACCTGCCCGGCACCGAGCGCTTCTTCAGGGACGCGTTCGCGTCGCTGCGCGCCGCGGGGCCCGGCCTCGAGGGAATCGCCGGGGCGCCGTTCCTGGTCTTCTACGGCGAGGTCAGCGAGGACAGCGACGGTCCGCTCGAGCTCTGCCGGCCGGTGGCTGCCGTCGCCGAGGGCGCGGAGCCGCAGGGCGACGTGCGGCGCCGCGTCGAGCCGGCGCACGAGGAGGCGTACATCCGTCTCCGGATGAAGGAGATGGGCTGGCCCGCGCTGCTGCCGGCCTGCGACGCGCTCGAGCGCTGGGCGAGGGAACAGGCGCGCGAGCCGGCAGGCCCGCTCCGCCAGGTCCTGATCGCCGACCAGCGCACGGCCGCGCCCGAGACGCCGGTCTGCGATCTCTCCGTGCCGCTTCGCTAAGGAGTGGCCGAAGCGTCCGAGTCCGGCGCGGAGCGATCGCCGCCTGCGCGGCTGCGTCGGAAGCGCGGGACCAGCCACATGATCAGGGCGCCGAGGGCCATGCTCAGCAGGACGAGGAAGAACACGCGCGTCCTGGCGTGGAAGAACACGAAGTCGACCTTCACCTGCTTCGAGTTCAGGATGATCAACACGAACGCGTAGATCGCGAGGACGATCAGGACGATCGTCTTCCAGCTGACGCCGGACTTCCCGTCCCCGCCCTTGGCCGCCTTCTGCCCGTCCGCCATGTTCGGAATGTAGCGCCGGCCCACGACGCCGGTCGCGGGCCGTCTGTCCGGAGCTGCCCGTTTCGGGTTTTCCGCACCCTCGAACGGTCGGCTCGCCCCACTGGCAGGCGATTTCGCGCCTGGCAGCCTACGACGTGTGACTGATGAGCAGCGACGGACGAGGATCGTCAGCCGCCACGAGCGCCTGATCGCCTCGTCACCGGAGCGGCTGGCAGAGATCGTCGGGGACTTCGACCGCATCTGGCCGACCGGGATCGCACCCGCGCCGCAGGCGGTCGGCGACGCCCTGTTCGACGCCGGCCCGATGCTCTGGCAAGAGGTCGACCGCCCGGGCGCCTCGCGCGCGTTTGTTGTCGCCGGCCCGGGAGGTCTGCGGGCCGAGCACTGGTTCGAGGTCGAGCCGGTGGACGGAGGGGCGCTTCTCTGCCATACGGTCGAGGGCGAGGCGCTCGGGACGTTCGAGGCCGTCTGGGCGGAGCGGGTCGAGCCGCTGCACGACCGCGTCCTGGAGGCCCTGCTCGACAACGTCGAGGAGGCGGCGGTCGCCGAAGCTCAGATGGCGCGCGCGGACTGACCCGACCGGGAATGCGCGGCGGCTCCTCGGTGTCTGAAAGAGGAGAATCCGTTCTTTTACCTGCCGAGGATCACACCTCGGCTCCGGCTACGATGGCTTGGAGAAGCCTGATGCGACCCCGTTCCGAGAGCGAGCCGCGCGAGGAGGAGCTGGCCGCGCTTGCCGACGGCTCGCTGCCGCCCGAGCGCCGGGCCGCGGTCGAGGCTCTGGCCGAGAGCTCGCCCGAGCTCGGCGTCCGTCTCGACGAGCAACGTCGTGCGCACGACCTCGTCCGCGAGGCGGCGGCCGGCGTAGAAGCTCCGGCGGCTCTGAGGGAGGGGATCGAGGCGCGGCGCCGGCCACGGGCCGGGGCCGGTCGCCGGCGCAGGTATGCCGTCGGAGGGGCGGCCGTCGCGGTCGTCGCCGCGGTTGCGCTCGTGCTCGCCCTCGTGTTGCCGTCGAACGTCCCCGGCGGGCCGACCGTCGCCGAAGGTGCGGTCCTCGCCACCAGGCCCGCAACGGCGCCGCCGCCCGCGGCAGTGAGCCCGACGCTCCTCGACCTCGCGGTCGAGGGCGTGCCGTTCCCTCACTGGGCGAAGAAGTTCGGCTGGAAGGCGACCGGCGTGCGGACGGACACGGTCGGAGGACGACGGGCGACCACGGTCTTCTACGAGAAGGCCGGTCGCAGGATCGCCTACACGATCGTCGCCGGAGACGCGCTGAGGACGCCGAAGGGGTCGACCTCGCTGGAGCGAGAAGGCACCGATCTTCGCGTGCTGACGGTCGACGGCCGCACCGTCGTGACGTGGGATCGCCTCGGCCGGACCTGCATCCTCTCCGGAAGCGACGTCGACGTCGCCACGCTCGCCAAGCTGGCTGCCTGGAAAGGCAAGGGCACGGTCCCCTTCTAGGGGCTCGAGCCAGGCCCGCCCAGGCGGCGCGCGACCTGCTGCCGGCCGCGGTAGAGGCGGCTCATCACGGTTCCCTGCGGGACGCGGAGAGCGCTTGCCGCCTCCGCGTACGAGAGCCCGACGACGTCGACGGCGACGACCACGTCACGGAAGTCGTCGGCGAGCGCCGCCACCGCCTCGAACACCTCCTTCGTCTCGAGCACCCGGTCCGGTCGCGTCGAGACGCGCTCCTCGACCGGCTCGAATCCCTCGGCGATCGGCTGGGTGCGCGGGCGCCGCTGCTCCGTACGCTTCGTGTTCAGGAACGTGTTCCGGAGCACCCGGAGCAGGTAGCCGAGGTCGTCCTCGCGCCGCAGGAACCTCGGCCTCGCCAGCACGCGCGTGTAGGTGTCCTGGACCAGGTCCTCTGCATCCTCGCGCGACCCCGTGAGCGCCCAGGCTGCCCGGTAGAGCCGATCGAGGTGATCGCCGAGCGTGGCCGTATCGAGCCGACGCGCCATCCAACGCTTCCCCCCAGATCGCCGTGCGTGCTGCCGCCGAGCATAGAACGGCGCTCGTCGATCGGTGGGAATAGATCCGCGCAGCCGGTGTCCCTGGGGAGGAGCAGGCAAGACGACCGAAAGGAGCACCGATGTCCCGCAGGATCACCCACAGGCGCTCGCTGTTCGCCGTGGTCGCGGCCGCACTCGTGGTCGCGGCCATGTCCGCCGTCGCCGCCTACGCGGCGAGCGGCACTACCAAGACGAGCTTCGACCTCGTCCCGAACCCCAAGTTCGTCAACTGTCTTGCGCGATATCCGGGCGATCCGTCCCGGCCGCCGACCGCCAGCATCGACGTCCAGAAGGGCGACCTGAACGATCGCCTGACGCTGCACCTGAAGAACATCAAGCCGAATCTGGCATTCGACCTGTTCACCGTGCAGCGCAGCACGCTCGATGCACAGGGCAACCCGATCAGCCCGGCGCCGAGCTTCGGGCTCGCCTGGTACCAGTCGGACGTGCAGGCGGACGGCCACGGGGGCGGCAGCGTGAAGATCCAGACGATCCTGGCGGATCAGATCTTCGGCATGAACCTCGACCAGTCGCCCGTGACTCCGATCAACACGTTCCACGTCGGCTTCTGGTTCAACGATCCGAACGACGCGGCCGCGTGCGGGTTCGACGTCACCAAGCCGACGCCGTTCAACGGCGAGCACCGTGCCGGCCCGCTGGCGATGATCAGCCTGCCGGACGCGACCACGGGCCTCGGCCCGCTCTGCCTCAACCCGGACGCCTCGCAGCCCAGCGGCTGCGACGCCTGATCCGGCCTTTTCACCACCGGGGGCGCCGCTCGCGCGAGCGGCGCCCCCGTGCTTGCTCGCGGCCGTGCTCGGAGCTAGGCCTCGGCCGCGAAGGCGCGGTCGAGCAGTGCGGTCATGTCCGACCAGATGCTCCACGAGCCGAGGACGACGCCGATCACGTCGCGGCCGCCTCGGTGCTGGGCGACGATCAGGCACCCACCGGCGCGCGTCGTCCAGCCGGTCTTCAGGCCGAAGACGCCCGGCGTGGTGCCGAGCATCTTGTTGTGGTTCACCCAGACCTTGGCATACGTGGGCGCGGACCAGCGCGTGCGGTACTCGCGGGTGCCGACGATCCGTCGCAGGGTCGGATTGGCGAGGGCGTAGCGTGCGAGGCGGGCCTGATCCAGCGCGGTGGAGAGGTTATGGGTGTCGTCGAGCCCCGACGGGCTGGCGTAGGTGGTGGAGGTCATCCCGAGCGCCCGCGCCTTCGCGTTCATCAGCGTGTAGAAGCTCCTGAGCGACCCGCCGCCGGCGTCGATCGCCAGCGCCGTGGCCGAGTCGTTCGCCGATACGAGCATCGCCGAGTAGAGCAGCGTGATGCGGCGATAGCGCTTGCCGACCACGAGCCCTTCCTTCTCGGGCTCGACGGCGGCAGCGGCCGGCGTCACGAGGACCCGGCGGTTCAGGTCGCCGCGCTCCGCGACGAGGAGGCCGGTCATCACCTTGGTCAGCGACGCGATCGGCCGTCTCGCGGTATCCGCCTTTGCCACGAGCACCCTGCCGGAGGCGCTGTCGACGGCGACGTACGACGCGGCGGTGATCTTGACCGGCGGCGAAGCCGTGGAAGAGGGCTGCGCGGAGATCGCAGCGGCGGCGACGGCCACGAGCAGACAGGCAAACGCTCTGCGGAGACCCACGTCAGACAGTTCGGTCGCGATCGTGCCTATCCTGCCGGTCTGGTCGGACCGCGATGATTCGCCGCCGGCCGCACGGTCGATACTGACACGATGCCGCTCCAGGATCTGCTCGAATCGGCTGTGACCGACGGCACGGTGCCGGGGGCGGCGGCGCTCGTCGCGCGCGGCGACGAGGTCGAGACCGCGAGCGCCGGCGAGTTCGCACCGGATTCGATCGCCCGGATCGCGTCGGTGACCAAGCCGATCATGGCGGCTGCGGTCATGCTGCTCGTGGACGAGGGGCGTGTCTCGCTCCACGATCAGGTCGCGCGCTGGCTGCCCGAGCTGGCCGCGCCGCACGTGGTGCGCACGCCGGAGAGCCCGATCGAAGACGTCGTCCCGGCCGCGCGGGAGATCACGATCGAAGATCTCCTCACCTTCCGCGCCGGCTGGGGCTTCCCGTCCGACTTCTCGCTGCCGGCGGTGATCGACCTCTTCGCGAAGCTCCCAGTGTTCGGGCCGGGGGAGGCGCCCGACGAGTGGCTGGTCACGCTCTCGCGGGTGCCGTTGCTCCACCAGCCGGGCGAGGCATGGCTCTACAACACCTGCTCCGACATACAGGGCGTGCTCGTGGCGCGGGTCTCGGGGCGGTCGCTGCCCGACTTCCTGGCCGAGCGCATCTTCGAGCCGCTCGGGATGGTCGACACCGGCTTCTACGTCCCCTCGGAGAAGCGAGACCGCCTGCCCACCCAGCACGGCTGGGACTTCGTGGTGCCGGACGAAGGTCTCTGGCTGGAGCCGCCGATCTTTCCCTCCGGCGCCGGCGGCCTCGTCTCGACCCTCGCCGACCTGCACCGCTTCGGACGGATGCTGCTCGCGGACGGCGGCGGGCTGCTGTCGCCGGAGTCGGTGCGCCTGATGACGACCGACCACCTGACGCAGGAGCAGCGCGATGCGTCGAACCTGTTCCTGGAGGGCGCCGGCTGGGGCTACGGCGGGGCGGTCCGCGACGACGGCCGCTACGGCTGGACCGGCGGCACCGGCACGACGGCTCACGTGGTGCGGTCGACCGGAACGGTGGGCGTCCTGCTGACCCAGGTGATGATGACCGGCCCGACGTCGACGCCGCTCATGCGCGAGGTCTGGCGGTACGCGTTCGGCGAGTCGTGACCGCGCGTCGCACACTTTTCGTGGCTGTCCTGGCCCTGGCTGTGCCCGGAGTCGCCGGCGGCGCGGCCGGCGACCGGCACCACTCGCAAGTCGCGCGCACGCCGGCGCTCAGCGCCAACTTCTCGTACGTGGAGACGGGCGGACAGCTACCGCATCACTACAAAGACGGCCGGGTCACGATCGTCCGAGCCGACGGACGGCGGTTCGCGTTCTCGCTGCGCCCGCTTCGTCCCGGCTACGACGTCGCCCCGACGTTCGCCGGCCCCGACGAGAAGGCGATTCACATTCGTCGCCTGGACAAGCAGGGCGATCCCGAGGTCGTCGTCGACCTGTACTGGGGCGGCGCGCACTGCTGCTTCTACACGGTGGTCTTTCGGTACGACCCGGCGGCGAAGACATACCTTCGCGCCTCGCACCTCTGGGGCGACACGCCTCCGCGCCTTCGCGAGTTGGGCTCGGACGGCCGCGTCGAATTCGTGAGCGGCGACGACCGATTCGCATACGCCTTCACGAGCTTCGCCGACAGCGCCTTTCCGGTCCAGGTGTGGACGTTCGCCGACGGCCGGTTCGTCGACGCGACCAGAAGCTTTCCGGCGCTGATCCGGGCGAGCGCGAAGCGACACCTGGCCGAATACCGGTCCGAGCAACGCTCTGATCGTTCCGTGCGCGGCATCCTCGCCGCCTACCTCGCGGAGCGGTACCTGCTCGGCGAGGCCGACGGCGGCTGGGCTGTCGTTCACCGGGCCGCCGCCCGCGGGGAGCTCGCTCACACGTACGACGGCTCCGACACGGCCGCTACGTACCTCCACCGCCTGCGGGCGTTCCTCGCCAGGAACGGCTACAGCCGCTGACAGGTCCGGCTCACGGGATGGTCTTCTCCGCCGGGGGTCACGCGATGACGGGCAGGAGCACTGCCCCTGATGCCGCCGCGGCGCACAGTGCCGCCCCCGCCAGGGCGAAGCGCAGGCGCCTCCGGGTGGGGGCAGGCGCCGCCTCGCATGCGACGAGCGCGGTGGAGGCGAGACCGTAGGTGACTCCGACGAGCGTCTGGACGGCGTAGAGGACGAGCCCGGCGGCGATCGCGGCCGTCGGGTCGACCCCTGCCCGCTCGAGTGCCAGGGCGACCGCTGCGCTCGTGACGCCGACGTTCCCAGGCGTGAACGGGAGCAGGCCGGCGAGATCGAGGGCGGCGGTGACGATCAGGGCGACGGTCAGCGGCGAGTGGACACCGACCGAGGCTGCGACCGCGGCCGCGGCGGCGATGCGGCAGCTCGTCGCCGTGAGCTGCCATCCGAGCACCCGGGCGCCACGCCGCCGGTCGCGTAGCAGCGCATCGGCTCCTTCGAACAGGCGCCGGATCCGCCATCGCTCCAGGCGGCCCCGCAGGAGCACTGCCAGGGCGATGAGCCCCGCGGCGGCTCCGGCGGCTGCCGCGACCGGCACGAGCGGGAGCCCGTAAACGGCTGACGCCACCGCGACGAGCATGGCCTGCACAGCGACGTGAGCGACCTCGATCGCCGCGAACGCGCCCGCGCTGACGAGCAGGACGCCGTCGCCGGCGGGAAGCGTCCTGGCGAAGAGGGTGACGCGGGCCGCATCGCCGAGACGGGCGGGCAGAAACGAGTTGAGCAGCGAACCGACGCCGTAGCGGGCGCAGGCGTCGAGGCGGCCGACGCGGCTGCCGCAGCCGCCGAGGGTGGTCCGCCAGGCGCCGGCGCTCGCCACGAGCGAGCCCAGGAAGGCGACCGCCGCGAGCCAGAGGTACGCGAGGTTGGGGTCCTGGATCAGCGCGACGCTGCCGGTCAGCTGCTCGCGGTGCAGCAGCACCATGACGCAGGCGGTGACCACCAGGGCGCCTCCTGCGGCGACTGCGGCCCCGCGCGGGAAACGCCGACGTTCCCGAAAGAGCGCCTGCGGACGGAAGGCAACGAGCGTCGGAGCCAAGCGGAACGACGGTAGCGCCGGCAGATGAGGAAACGATGAATGCCGACGTGACCGGTTGAGTCACCGGCGAAGACCCGTCTAACATCGCCCGCGCGGCGTCGACCCCGTCGAGCGGCGATCCTGGACCTGTGCACCGCGACCTGCCCACCGGCACCGTCACGTTCCTCTTCACGGACGTCGAAGGCTCGACCCGCCTGCTGCACGAGCTCGGCGCGGAGGAGTACGCGGCGGCTCTCGCCGAGCACCGGCAGGTGATCCGGCGCGCCGGCGCCGCGCACGGGGGCGTCGAGGTCGACGCACAGGGCGACTCGCTCTTCGCCGCCTTCCCGACCGCCGCGGGCGCGGTCTCGGCTGCGGCCGAGATCACCCGGGGCCTGGCAGCGGGGCCGATCCGGGTCCGGATCGGGCTGCACACGGGCACGCCGCTCGTGACGGACCGAGCCTACGTCGGCCGGGACGTTCACCTCGCAGCCCGGATCGCCGCGGCCGGCCACGGCGGACAGGTCCTCGTCTCCGGGACGACCGCTGCCCTCGAGCCCGGGGCAGAGCTTCGCGACCTGGGCGAGCACCGGCTGAAGGACTTCGACGGCCCGGTGACGATCTTCCAGCTCGGGAACGATGCCTTCGCGCCGCTCCGGACGAGCTCAACGACGAACCTCCCCCGGCCCGCCGGAGCGTTCGTCGGCAGGGACAGCGAGCTCGAAGACGTCCTCGCACGCGTCGGAGGCGGTGCGCGCCTCCTCACCCTCACCGGCCCCGGCGGCTGCGGCAAGTCGCGGCTCGCGATCGAGGCTGCCGCCGCGCTCGTTCCCGCCTTCGCCGCAGGCGTCTTCTGGGTCGGGCTTGCCCCGCTCAGGGAGCCGGCGCGCGTGCTCGGCGCGATCGGCCTGGCGCTCGGCGCTAGGGACGGTGTCGCCGAGCACGTCGGCGAGCGCGAGCTGCTGGTCGTTCTCGACAACTTCGAGCACGTCGTCGCAGCGGCCCCCGACGTGTCGGGTCTCGTGTCCGCGTGCCCGAACCTGACCGTGATCGTCACGAGCCGCGAGCGGCTGAACGTCACAGGCGAGGCCGAGCTGCAGGTGCCTCCGCTCGCCGAGTCGGAAGCGGTCGCCCTCTTCTGCGAGCGCGCGCAGATCGACCCGTCCGCGGAGATCGCCGAGCTCTGCCGGCGCCTCGACGCGCTGCCGCTCGCCGTCGAGCTCGCCGCCGCGCGGACGAAGGCGCTTTCGCCACGTCAGATCCTCGAGCGGCTGTCGCAGCGGCTCGACCTGCTCGCGGGCGGCCGCGACGCGGACCCGCGCCAGCAGACGCTCCGCGCGACGATGGAGTGGTCGTACCAGCTGCTCTCCGACCCGGAGAAGCGGCTCTTCCCCCGCCTTTCCGTGTTCTCGGGAGGGTTCGGCCTCGACGCGGCGCTGGCGGTGGCAGGCGCCGACCTCGACACGGTTCAGTCGCTCGTCGAGAAGAGCCTCCTCCGCTTCTCGAACGAGCGCTACGCCATGCTCGAGACGGTGCGCGAGTTTGCCGCCGAGCGGCTCGACCCGGAGGAGGCGGATGGAGTCCGCCGACTGCACCGCGCCTACGTCGTCGCACTGGCGGCGGCGAGCGCCCCGAGGCTGTACACGGCCGAGGAGGCCGCCGTCTCCGCACAGCTCGCGCCGGACTACGCGAACGTGCGGGCAGCGGTGTCTCACGCGCTCGCAGAGCGCGAGCCCGACGACGTCGGGCGGATCCTGGGCGCGCTCTATCCGTTCCTGATCTCTCACGGCGACCTGGCGGAGGTGCGTGCGTGGGGCGAGGCGGCCCTGGAGGCTCGCGACCGCCTCTCGGAAACCGGCCGTGCCGAGACGCTGGTCGGGACCAGCGAGATCGCACGCTTCGGAGGCGATCTCGACCGCGCGCGCGAGCTGAAGGAGGAGCTGGCGACCGTGCAGGTCGAGCTCCAGCGTCCGAACTGGAGGGCGGCGACGCTCGCCGACCTCTGCGAGCTGGCACTCGACCAGGGGAACTTCGCCGCGGCGCGGACCTATGCCGAGCAGAGCGCCGCGGCGGGCGCCGGCGCCCGCGCAGAGCTGTGCTTCGCGGAGCTCGCTCTCCGCACGGGAGATGTCGCCTCCGCCGAGTCGCACGGCCTTGCCGCGCTCGGCGGCCTCGCCGAGGGGGCGTTCAACCACGCGACGACGCTCGAGCTCCTCGGCGAAGCCGCGCGGCGAGCCGGAGACGTCGAGCGTGCCCGCGAGCGCTTCGCCGACGCGCTGCACGCCTTCGCTGCGCTCAACGACGGCGGCGGCATCGCCGACTCGCTCGACGGGCTCGGCCGCATCGCGGCCACCGTCGGTGACGCGACGCGCGCGGGCCGCCTGCTCGGTGTCGCGGAACGCCTGCGCGAGACGCGCGGGCGCAGGCCGATCCGCGCCGACCTCCCGCTGCCGGAGGTTCCGGCGACGGCACGGGACGAGGGGCGTGCGATCGCTCTCGAGGACGCGCTCGCCTACGCGCTGGGGATCGGCGCGTGAGGGCCGGCGCGAGGGTCCGACGCTACGAGTGGGGTTTTCCGCACCTCCGAATGTCGGCCCGCCCCACTGGCAGGCGGCTCCCTGGCCGGCAGCCTGCGTCGAGGAGATGGAAAGCCAAGGCAAGGAGGGTGCGATGGCGATCGAGAGCGAACATCCGGAACTGCGCGAGCTGGACCACCGGAGCGGCGACGGCTTCGACGTGACGCTCCTCTGGAGCGCGCGCACGGGTCGCGTGTTCGTCGCGGTCGAGGACACGCGGACGAACGACGCGTTCCGGATCGCCGTCGACCCGCGCGACGCGCTGGAGGCGTTCCATCATCCGTACGCGTACGGGTGCCGGCGCGGCCGTCCGATGACCGTCGCCGGCGAGCGGAGGGCAGCGGCCGAATCGCACGAGGGATGAGCAAGCGGCTGCGTCGAATTGTCGATCGACCATCTAGGCTGCCGTGGAAGGGGGTCGCGATGAACGTGGCGCACCGGGCGGCGGGCGAGCAGCTTCGGCCGCCACGGCGCGTCCTCGTCGTCGACGACCATCCGAGCTTCCGCCGCAGCGCGAGCGCGCTGCTGGCAGCCGAGGGGTACGAGGTGGTCGCTGAAGCAGAAGACGGTGCATCCGCAGTCGCTCTCGCGAGCGAGGTCGGACCGGACCTCGTCCTCCTCGACATCCAGCTTCCCGACCTGGACGGCTTCGCAGTTGCGGAACGCCTCCTGGCGAGCGATCCGGAGCTCGAGATCGTGCTCGTGTCGAGTCGTGACCGTTCGTCGTACGGATCCCTGATCGAGGCGAGCGGGGCGCGCGGCTTTCTTTCGAAAGGTGACCTTTCCGGGGCCGCGTTGGGAAAACTTCTGGAGTGACCGGGATGAGCCACGCTCGCGACGGGCCCGCCGCGGTGACCTGGGGGGAACCGGCACTCCTGTTCGCCGTCGGGCTCGCCGCCACCGGCGGGGCGGTCTACGCGATCGCCGTCAGCAAGATCTCGCCGCACCCGGTTGCCCAGTCGCTGGTCACGGCGGTCGTGTGCCTGACGTTCGTCGGCACGGGAGCAGTCGCGTTACGGCTGCAGCCGTACGCGCGCTTCGGTCTGCTCCTCGCCGCGGTCGGCTTCGCGTCGCTGATCAGCGTCCTGCACGAGGCGAACGGCGCCGCGCCCTACACGATCGGCGTGCTCGCCTCGAACGTCGTCTTCGCCCTGCTGGTGCACGCTTTCCTGGCGTTCCCGAGCGGCCGGCTGCGCTCCCGGAGCGCCCGGCTGCTGGCGGTCGCGGCGTACCTCGACGTGCTCGCGCTCCAGGTGATCGCCGTCCTCTTCGACCCGCTGACCCGCTACCACAGCGACCATCCGCGGAATCTCGCCCTCGTCGACGCGCACGCAGCGCTCGCAACCGGCCTCGAGGAGCTCGAGGCGGCGATCGCGGTCGCGATCGCGCTGGCGGTGGTGATCGTTCTCACCCGTCGTGCGCGCGCGGCGACGCCGGCCGCGCGGCGACAGCTGGTGCCGGTGCTCGTCGGCGGCACGTTCGCGCTGCTGTTCTTCTCCCTCGGGCTCTTCCTCGCGCCGCTCTCGTCGCACGCCGGCCTCGTCGGCTTCGGGCTGGGGCTGCTCGCGGCGCTCGCGCTTCCGGGAGCCTTCCTCGCGATGCTCGTGCGGGAACGGCTCTCGCGGGGAGCGGTGGGCGACCTGCTCCTGGAGCTCCGTGACCCCGACCGGCCACCCGACCTCGAGGATGCGCTGCGGCGAGCCCTGGGCGACCCCTCGCTTCGCTTTGGCCGCCTCGGGCCCGAGGGGGGGTACGTCGACGGCGCCGGCGCGCCGCTCGTCCTTCCGCCGGCGGGCGTCGTCGAGGTGACGACGCCGATCCTGTACCAGGGAGAGGCGATTGGGGTGCTCGTCCACGACCGCTCTTTGCGGTTGCGCCAGGAGTTGCTCGACGCGGTCGGCGCCGCTGCCGGCTTCGCCCTCGCGAACGAGCGCGCATTGCACAATCTCCAGCTCGTCGAGCAGCGGAACAGCGCCCTGCTCGACGCGATCCCCGACACGATCCTCCGCTACGGGCGCGACGGCACGTACCTCGACGCTCGCCCGGACCCCACGACGTTCTCACTGTTCGCTCCGGACGAGTTCATCGGCCGGAATGTCCGCGACGTGCTCCCGGACGAGCTCGCTGGCACCGTCCTCGCCTGCATCGACCGCGCGCTGGAGACCGGCAGCTTGACCACGATCGAGTACGACCTGGAGATCCAGGGAGTGGTGCACTGGCGGGAGGCCCGGATGGTTCCGGGCGGCGAAGAGGAGGTCGTGGCGATCTTGCGTGACGTCACCGAGCAGCGTCGCGCCGAGGAGGGGGAGCGGCGCCTCGCCGCTGAGCAGGCCGCGCTCCGGCGTGTGGCAACGCTCGTGGCCGGGAACGCCGCCCCCGAGCAGGTGTTCCAGACGGTGACGGAGGAGGTCTGCCGGCTGCTCGAGCTGCGGACGGCGGTGCTCCACCGCTTCGAGGACACGCAGACGTCGACGATCGTCGGCAAGTTCGGCGAGCCCACCGGCCGGTTCGAGCTCGGTAACGTCGTCGAGCTCGAAACCGGCGCGGCGCTGGAGGTGCTGCGGACCGGAGCTCCGGCGAGGTCCGACTACACCGGGCTGGCCGGCACCGGCGCGGTCGAGCTGCGAGCACTCGGCTTCCGTGGCAGCGTCGGCGTGCCGATCGCGGTCGCAGGCGGCACCTGGGGCGCGCTGGTCGTCGCGCTCCGCGAGGAAGAGGTGCTCCCGCTCGAAACGGAGCGGCGGCTCCAGGCGTTCGCGGAGCTGGTCGGGCTGGCGGTCGCGAGCGCGGACGCACGAGACGAGCTGGCCGCCTCGCGGTTGCGGATCATCGAGGCGAGCGACACCGAGCGGCGCCGGCTCGAGCGCAACCTCCACGACGGGGCGCAGCAGCGACTCGTCGCGCTGATGGTGGGACTCCGGCTCGTCCAGGCCGAGCTGAAGTCGAGCCCGGACGAGGCGGGGCGGCTGGTCGAGACCCTCACCGAGGAGCTCGGCGAAGCGCTGACGGAGCTGCGCGAGATCGCACAGGGAATCCACCCGGCTGTGCTAACCGAGCGAGGTCTCGAAGCGGCGCTCGAAGTCCTGGGCGCGCGGACGCCGCTCCCCGTTGCCCTTGACGTCCGGCTACCCGAGCGCCTGCCCGAGCCGGTGGAGACAGCTGCCTACTACGCGGTCTCGGAGGCGCTCGCCAACGTCGTCAAGCACTCCCATGCGTCTCGCGCTTCGGTTCGCGTCGCGCGCCCCGACGGGCTGGTGACGATCGAGATCTCGGACGACGGTGTCGGTGGTGCCGATGCCGATCGTGGGTCCGGGCTCCGTGGGCTTCGAGATCGAGTGGACACGCTCGACGGCGTCCTGCGGCTCGAGAGTTCGCCCGGTCGCGGCACGCTGATCAGGGTCGAGCTTCCCGTCCGGACGGAAAGCCTTGCGGCGGTCGAGCTGGAGCGATGACGCTCACCTTCCTCTTCAGCGACGTGGAGGACTCCAGCGGTCTCGCCGATCGCCTGGGCGGAAGCTACGCGGAGGTGCTTGCCGAGGCACGCGAGCTGCAGCGCACTGCGATCGCGCGAGCGGGCGGCGAGGAGGTCGACTGCCGCGGCGACGAGCTCTTCAGCGTCTTCTCCGAGCCCGGTGCGGCCGCCCTGGCCGCGCTCGACATCCAGCGTGCGTTCGCCGCCCGCTCGTGGCCGGACGAGGAGCGCGTTCGCGTGCGGATCGGCCTCCACAGCGGCGAGGCGGAGCGGGCCGCCGACGGGTTCGTCGGCCTCGACGTCCACCGGGCCTCGCGCATCTGCCAGGCCGGCCACGGCGGGCAGATCCTGGCTTCGCGGGAGGCGACGTCCGAGCTCGGCGTGGCTGCGCGGGAGCTCGGCGAGTTCGAGTTCCGGGGCCTGCGTGACGCCGAGCGGATCTTCCAGCTCGTCGCCGACGACCTTCCGGAGGAGTTTCCGCCCCTCCGGAACGTGCGGCTGCGCGAAGGAGGGCTGTCCGCGGTGGTCGCCGACGACTCGACCCTCCTGCGGGAGGGGCTCGCACGGCTGCTCGAGGAGGCCGAGATCGAGGTCGTCGGGCAGGCCCGCAACGCCGACGAGCTGATGCTGAAGGTGCGCAGCTACCACCCGGACGTGGCGATCGTCGACATCCGCATGCCGCCGACGCAGACCGACGAGGGAATCCGGGCTGCACGCGAGATCCGGGCCAAGCATCCGGAGACGGGCGTCCTCGTGCTCTCCCAGCACGTCGCGCACACGTACGCCGTGGAGCTGCTCTCCGAGAGCGCGCAGGGGCTCGGCTATCTGCTCAAGGATCGTGTGGGGGACGTGGACGAGTTCATCTCGGCCGTCCGGCGCGTGGCAGAGGGAGGCTCGGCGCTCGACCCGCTCGTCGTCGCGGAGCTGGTGGGTCGCGACCGCGGCGACGACCCGCTCGAGTGGCTCTCGCCGCGCGAGCGGGAAGTGCTCGAGCTGATGGCGGAGGGCAGGTCGAATCAGGCGATCGGAGCGCGGCTCTTCATTTCCCCGCGTGCCGTCGAGAAGCACGTGACGAGCATCTTCACCAAGCTGCGTCTCCCGGCTGCGCGCGAAGATCACCGCCGCGTGCTGGCCGTCCTGCGCTTCCTCGGCTCGTAGCGCCTTCGGAAGTGCGGATAACCGTACCCGTGAAAGCCTGAGCACCGTACGCGGGGACGACGGCGACTGAGCGACCCTCCAGGGGTGGCTGCAACCGGACCCACACGGCGCGGGCCCCGCGGAGAGCTCCAGGCCTGGTACCTGTCGAGCCTCTACCCGAAGCTCGCCCGTGCCGTGGGCGGCGGCGCCGTCACGCCCGCCGCCGCCCGCGAGCTCGACCGGCAGGTCCGAGACCTCCTCGACCTGCGCGGCGATGCATCCTCCGAGGCCGCCTGACCTGGCGGCGTCGCGACGAACGACCGATGATTCGCGGACCGGGAAGCAGTCTGAACCGGCATGGCGAAGCTGATCTACTCCGCGATCACCTCGCTCGACGGCTTCGTCGAGGACGCTGACGGGAGGTTCGACTGGGCGGCGCCGGACGACGAGGTGCACGCGTTCGTGAACGACCTCGAGCGGCAGGTCGGGACGTACCTCTACGGGCGGCGCATGTACGAGACGATGGTCTTCTGGGAGAGCCCGCCCGGCCTGGCCGAGCGGCCGCCGGCGGTGCAGGAGTACGCGGAGATCTGGCAGGCGGCCGACAAGATCGTGTATTCGAAGACACTGTCGAAGGTCGCGAGCGCGAGGACGCGGATCGAGCCCGAGCTCGACCCCGAGGCGGTGAGGCGGCTGAAGGCGAGTGCGGGCCACGACCTCAGCATCGGCGGCGCCGAGCTGGCCGCCCGCGCGATCGAGGCCGGGCTCGTGGACGAGCTCCAGCTGTTCGTCGTCCCCGTCCTCGTCGGAGCGGGGAAGCCGGCGCTTCCGAAGATCCGCCGGAGCCTGGAGCTGCTGGACGAACGGCGCTTCCGGAACGGCACGGTGTATCTCAGGTACATCGACGCCTGACCGTCCACGAGTACCGCTCCGGATGCACCCCCTGACCTGGATCCGCGCCACGGCGGATCGCGCCATCGCGCGCCTGGCGCTCGTCGGCGTAGACCCTCGCGACGACGAGGACCTCGCGGCCTAGTGATCGAGGACGGTGAGGTCGAGCCGGGCGACGCGCTCGGGGTCGGCGAGGAAGTCGATCTCGACGATCTTTCCGTCCTCGACGGTGAACGCGCCGACCGAGAAGGGCTTGCCGTTGCGGATCGCGACGACTCCAGGGATGCCGTTGACGAGCACCCGCCGCAGGGTCAGATCGGCCTGCTGTTCCCAGAACAGCGCCTGGCCGGCGACGGCCTCCGCCCCCTGCACGTGCCGCGAGAGGCCGGTCGTGCCGCCGTCCGCTCTGAGCACGACGTCGGGGTCGAGGACGGCGACGAGCGCGTCGAAGTCGCCCTTCCGGGCGGCCGCCTGGAACGCCTCGACCACCTCCCACTGGGCCCCGAGGTCGGCGTCCGGCACCGGGGCGGCACCGCGGACTCTGCGGCGTGCACGGCTGGCGAGCTGGCGCGTCGCCTGGGGCGAGCGCTCGACGATCGGCGCGATCTCCTCGAACGGGACCGCGAACATGTCGTGCAGGACGAAGGCCAGCCGTTCGGCCGGGGTCAGGGTCTCGAGCACGACCAGGAGGGCGAGCCCGACCGAGTCGGCGAGCAGCGCCTCGTGCTCCGGGTCGGTGCCGTCCGCGGGATCGACGATCGGGTCCGGAACGTGGACGTCGAGCGACTGCTCGCGCCGGGTTCTGCGCGAGCGGAGCATGTTCAGCGCCACCCGGGCAACGATCGTCGTCAGCCAGGCACGGAGGTTCTCGACCTCGCTCGTGTCGGTGCGGCTGAGCCTCAGCCAGGCGTCCTGGACGGCGTCGTCGGCCTCCGCGAGCGAGCCGAGCATCCGATAGGCGACTGCGCGGAGGTGCGGCCGCTGATCCTCGAATTGTCCGGCGAGCCATTCCTGCTGATCCATGTCACATACCTCCCGAGCAGCGTGTCACCAAGGTAGACCCGCGAAACCCGCGGGCTGTGACCGAAGGGGGACACGATGCGTGTTTTCGTCACAGGTGCGAGCGGTGCGATCGGCAGCAGGCTCGTTCCACAGTTGATCGACGCAGGCCACGAGGTGGTCGGTACCCACCACTCGCCCGCGAGCGCGGCGCTGCTGCGGACGCTCGGCGCGAAGCCGGTGCTGCTCGACCTGCTCGACGCGCGCGCGGTGCGCAACGCCGTGCTCGAGGCAGAACCCGAGGCGATCGTCCACGAGGCGACCGCTCTGGCGGACGTCAAGTTCTCCCGCAAGATGGACCGGGTGGTCGGCACGACCAACGAGCTGCGAACCACGGGGACCGACGCCCTGCTCGGGGCCGCCCGCGAGGCCGGCGTGCGCCGGTTCGTCGCGCAGAGCGTCGCCGTCTTCTCGCGGTACGCCCGCGAGGGCGGGCCTGTCAAGACCGAGGACGATCCGGTCGAAACCGCGACGCCCGCCAGCTTCCGGCAGAGCGCTGCCGCACTGGACCACCTCGAGCAGGCGGTTACCGACTTCGGCGGGATCGTCCTGCGTTACGGCGCCTTCTACGGCGCCGCCAACGACGGCTTGATCGAGCCGGTCCGCAAGCGGCAGTTCCCGATCGTCGGCGACGGCGGCGGCATCTGGTCCTGGATCCACCTCGACGACGCCGCCGCCGCAACCGCTCTCGCTGTGGAGCACGACGGGCCGGCGATCTACAACGTCGTCGACGACGATCCGGCGCCGGTGCGCGAATGGCTGCCGGTGCTCTCCCAACTCCTCGGAGCGAAGCCGCCGCGGCATCTGCCGGTCTGGCTCGCACGGCTGCTCGCCGGCGAGTTCGTGGTCGTGCTGTCCACCGAGGCGCGCGGAGCCTCGAACGCGAAGGCGAAGCGCGAGCTCGGCTGGACGGCGCGCTATCCGAGCTGGCGGACCGGGTTCTCGGCTGCCTATTCGGCGCTTCTGGTCGCCGACCGGCCGGAGCCTCGCCCGGCCGCACGTGCGAGCCACTCGCACGGGTAGTCGCTCGAGCATCGGGTGGCCGAGGGCGTCCGGTGGGCCGCCGGGCGCCCTCATCGGGCACCCTTGTCCGATGCTCACCGTCGGGCATTCGACGCATCCCATCGAGGAGTTCCTCGCGCTGCTGCGTGTCGCCGAGGTCGAGCAAGTGGCGGACGTGCGCCGGTTCGCGAGTTCGCGGCGGCATCCGCAGTACGGGGCGGAGGCGCTGTCCGCCGCGCTGGCGGAGCAGGGGGTCGGCTACGAGCATCTCGCTGCGCTCGGCGGCCGACGGCCGGTTCTGCCCGGGTCGTGCAACGACGGCTGGCGGATCGCGGGTTTCCGCGGCTACGCAGACCATCTCCGTTCGGACGAGTTCGCCGACGGCCTGGCGAGCCTCGAAGAGCTCGCCGCACGCGGAAGTGTGGCCGTCATGTGCGCGGAGGCCCAGTGGTGGCGCTGCCACCGCCGCGTGCTTGCCGATGTCCTCGTCATGCGGGGCTGGGAGGTGCGTCACCTGATGACCGGCGGGCGGTCGATGGATCACCGGCCGCCGGACTTCATGGTCGCCGCCGACGACGGCCTGCCGTGCTATCCGGCCGAATCGGCGGAACCGGCTGAATCGACATGATCTCGATGTGGTCGAGGCGTCTGGCAGCGTGAGGGACGAGCGGCCCGCGATCGTCGCGGTCGATCCGGACGAGGATGCGATCCGTAGGATCGCCGGCGAGCTCGGGCGGTACGAGCGCGACTACCGGATCGTCTGTGAACGCTCGGTCGAGAGCGCGCTCGGCGAGCTCGAGGCGATGCGCCACTCAGGAGACCGCGTCGCCGTGGTCCTGGCCGCCCGGGGAGACGAGCGTCTCCGCGGCGAGGCTCTGCTCGAACGGACGAGCGACCTCCACCCGCATGCGAAGCGCGGCCTGCTGATCGAGTTCGGCGCCTGGGGGGACCACGAGACAGCCGTCGTGATCCGCGAGGCGATGACTCGCGGGCACATCGACTACTACGTGCTGAAGCCGTGGAGCGAGCCCGACGAGCTGTTCCACCGGACGATCTGCGAGTTCCTGCACGAGTGGAGGCGCGCAACGGACCAGGGCCGACGCGAGTTGACAGTCGTGGCCGAACGCTTGTCCCCTCGCGGCTTTGAGCTGCGGAACCTGCTCGCCCGGAACGGCGTTCCCCACGCATTCCACGGGAGCGACTCCGAGGAGGGTCGGAGGCTGCTCGCCGTCTGTGGGCGCGACGAATCGAGCGAGCCGATCGTCCTCCTTCCCGACGACCGAATCCTCGTCGATCCGTCCAACCAGGACCTCGCGGAGAAGGGTTACCGGGTTCCGACGCGGCTCGAACAGGACTCTGGTCCATTCGATGTCGTCGTCGTGGGCGCGGGCCCCTCCGGCCTGGCGGCCGCTGTGTACGCCTCGTCGGAGGGGCTGCGGGCGCTCGTCGTCGAGCGCGAGTCGATCGGCGGCCAGGCGGGCGCGAGCGCCCGGATCCGGAACTACCTCGGCTTCCAGCGCGGCATCGCGGGCGGCGAGCTCGCGACGCGCGCATACCAGCAGGCGTGGGTCTTCGGCACGAACTTTCTGCTGATGCGCGAGGTGGCGGGGCTCCAGACGCACGACGGAGGCCACGCCGTCGCCGTCTCCGACGGGTCGGAGATCGAGGCTCGCAGCGTCGTTCTTGCCACAGGCGTCGCCTATCGCCGGCTCGGCATTCCGGCGCTCGAGGACTTCGGCGGACGCGGAGTCTTCTACGGCTACTCGAGCTCGGATGCGCAGCAGTTCGCGGGGGCGAAGGTCTTCGTCGTCGGCGCCGGGAACTCGGGCGGGCAGGCGGCCGCGGACTTGAGCCGCTACGCCGCCGACGTGACGCTCGTCTGCCGGCGTCCGTCCCTCGCCGACAACATGTCGCGGTACCTGCAGGACGAGATCGAGGCCGCCGGCGTCCACGTGAAGCTGTCGACGACCATCGTCGGCGCCGTGGGCGAAGGGCGGCTCCAGGAGCTCACTCTCCGCGGCCCGTCGGGCGCCCGGGAGGTGGTTCGCGCCGACGCGGTGTTCGTTCTCATCGGTGGCCGGCCGCGGTCCGACTGGCTTCCGCAGGAGGTCGAGCGCGACGAGCGGGGCTTCATCCTCACGGGGGGCGGGGAGCACCTGTTCGAGACCTCGCTTCCGGGCGTCTTCGCGATCGGAGACGTCAGGGCCGGGTCGGTCAAGCGCGTCGCCTCGGCCGTCGGCGAGGGCGCAGTCGTGATCCAGCAGGTTCACCGGTACCTGGACGAGTCAGCAGTCTCGAGCCGTCCGATTCGTGAACCCGCCTCGTGAACGAAGAATCGAATTCGCTATAGTGAACTAAGTGGTTCAGTATACGACGACAGTCGACCGCGTCTTCGCCGCCCTTGCCGATCCGACCCGCCGCGCCGTTCTCGAACGGCTCGGCCTCGGCAGCGCGACGATCAGCGAGCTCGCTGCGCCCTTCGGCATGTCGCTGACGGGAATGAAGAAGCACGTCCGGTTGCTCGAGGAGGCGGAGCTGGTCACGACCGAGAAGGTCGGCCGTGTCCGCAGATGCATGCTCGCGCCGTATGCCTTCGAGGGGATCAGCACGTGGTTGCAGCGGCTCGACCGGTTCGCGCAGGTCGTCGAACGAACGAAAGGAGTCCGATGAGCACCGCCAGGAAGAAGGAAGGCTTCTCGGCCGAGGAAAAGGCCGCAATGAGAGCGCGTGCGAAGGAGCTGAAGAGCAAGACGGACGGAGAGAGCGCCGTTCGCTCCGCCATCGCCGCGATGTCGCCGCAGGACCGCGTCATCGCGAAGCGGGTCCATGAGCTGATCACGTCCACCGCCCCGGACCTCACGCCGAAGACCTGGTACGGGATGCCCGCGTACGCCAGGGAGGGCAAGGTCGTCTGCTTCTTCCGCGACGCGGGGAAGTTCAAGGAGCGGTACGCGATGCTCGGGTTCAACGACAGCGCGAAGCTCGACGACGGCTCCATGTGGCCGGTCGCCTACGCACTGACGAAGCTGACCGCGGGCGACGAGAAGAAGATCCGCGCGCTGGTGAAGAAGGCGGTGCGCTGATGAACGAGACGACGGTCACCACGCCGAACGAGCTCGAGATCCGGGTCGAGCGGGTCTTCGATGCGCCGCGCGCGCACGTCTTCTCCGTCTGGACGGACCCGCAGTTGATCCCCGAATGGTGGGGCGACGGCACGGTCGTCGAGGAGATGGACGTCCGGCCCGGCGGCACCTACCGCTTCCGCACGGCGTTCGGCGTCGTCGAGGGCCAGTTCCGCGAGGTCGAGCCGCCCGAGCGCCTCGTGCAGACGTTCCAGAACCACCTGCAGACCCTGGAGTTCGAGGACCTCGGCGAGCGGACGAAGCTGACCCAGACGATGAGCTTCGCCTCGACCGAGGAGCGCGACACGACGATGCAGTACGGCGTCGAGGAGGGCGCGAAGGGCGGGTTCGCGCGGGTGGACGAAGTGCTCCGGCGGCTGAGGACTGCGCGAGCTGTCCCCTGACGGGACTCTCGATCGTCGTTCCACGAAAGGACGATCGAGAGGAGGAGGTCATGCAGTCAGCAAGGAAGATCGCCGTCACGGGCGCGACCGGGAGGGTCGGCCGCCACGTCGTCGACGTGCTCGAGGCCCAGGGTCACGAGGTCGTTCCGATCTCGCGCTCGAGCGGGGTGGACCTGATCACCGGGGAGGGGCTCGCCGCGGCTCTCGCCGGGGTGGAGAGCGTCGTCGATGCGGCCACCCAGCCCCTCAACGATCAGGACGCCGCCACGGCGTTCTTCACGACCTCGGCCCACAACCTGCAGGAGGCCGGCGCGGCTGCCGGCGTCCAGCGGATCGTGGCGGTCTCGATCGTGGGAGCCGACCGATTCACGGGTGGCTTCATCGCGGCCTCGGCCGTGCACGAGCGGGCGATGTCGGAGGGGCCGATCCCGGTGCGAATCCTGCGGGCGACCCAGTTCCACGAGTTCGTCCCGTCGATGCTGGAGTGGGGCAGGCAGGGCGACGTGATCTACGTGCCGCGAATGCGCACCCAGCTCGTGGCGGCCAGGAGCGTCGCCGAGGCGCTCGCCGGCCTGGCGACCGTCTCGGGAAGTGAGCCGGAACTCGACGGCGGAGCCGTCCCCGAGATCGGCGGCCCGCGGGAGGAGCGGCTCGCCGAGATCGCGAGACTACTCGTCTCCCGGGGCGGCGAGTCGCTGCGGGTCGCGGAGGTGAGCGACCCGGCCGACCCGGATCACGAGCTGCTCGAGAACGGCGCTCTCCTCCCCGGGCCGGATGCGACTCTCGCCGGCCCGACGTTCGAGGAGTGGCTCGAAGCCGAGGGTGGCACACGTGTCCCGGTTCGAGCCGGTGGTTCGTCGGGGTAATGACACTCTCTCTGTCCAAAGGAGGAAACGCGATGAAGTACGCGATGCTGATCTACTCGGGACCAGCGATGCGTGAGTACGAGCGGCTGCCGGACGAGGAGCAGCGCGCGATCGTGGGGGAATACCAGGCGCTGATGGAGGAGCCCGGCGTGCTCGG
>Ga0105245_10000501_pt1 | contig 35913 bp, 41 predicted proteins | sample KBSM54metaG_FD_81523 | JGI IMG/M metagenome (GOLD analysis project Ga0105245, IMG submission 81523) | Miscanthus rhizosphere microbial communities from Kellogg Biological Station, Michigan, USA - KBS M5-4 metaG | ecosystem: Host-associated > Plants > Roots > Rhizosphere > Soil | place...
CGAAGTTGGCTACTGCCAGGTTGATGTGGGCCGTGGCGGCGGCCACCGCGGCCAGCACCAGCGCGAACACAATGTTGCTGGCCGGGCCAGCGAGAGCAACCAACGCGAGGCCGTTCAACCCAAAGCGCAGTCTGGATGGATTCGTATTCACCGGCTTACCCCATCCGAGGAATCCGGCGCCGAGCAATGATGTCAAGGCCGGAAGCAGCACCGTGCCGATCCAATCGACGTGCGCGAGCGGATTGAGAGTTACACGGCCTTCGCGCTGCGGAGTGTCGTCGCCGAGTCTGGTTGCCACCCAGGCATGCGCGAATTCGTGCGGCGTGGTCAGCAACCACAGCAGCGCCACGTTCATTAAGGCTGCCTGGTAATTCACTGCAGCGGGGGGCCCGTCCGCAGCGACTCAATCTTCCAACCGGTCTTTTCGCGCTTGAGCAGAAACACGATGGTTGCGCTGCGCGAGGATACCGAACCGTATTGCGTAGCCGCTGTGTCCACCTCGGCGAGATTCTTTTCAGGAAATCGGACAGCGTTGATCATCAGAATAGGGCGGCTTAATTCCGACCACGGTTTGTCGCCGGGTCCGGGAGTTTCTGGATTCAGATTCAACAGAGATCGGCTCAGCTCGGGGCGATTTGTGCCGGAGGCCAGCAGCTTGCTCACTGCGTTTTGGTCCCGGCGGCCTATGGCGTCTTTCAGGGCGAACATCAGTTTGTCGACGTCCGCACGATCCGTAATGCCATTGGGCGCAAATGCCCACGTCGCCGGTAGCATCAGAACACACAGCAGGAGCCTCACGGACACAATCCTAGCACTACAGTGAAAAGCTCTATTTGGACGATGCCCGGTCGAACAATACGCCGGGTCCTTTGGCTTCAAAGAACTTGACGATCAGATCACGGCGCGCCAGCAGTCCCTGGATTTCGGTGTTGGCGACTTCCCGTCCAAATTCTTTGCTCAGAGCCGGCTGGTCGAGCAGCTTCATCTTGGCCAGCATGTCCCGATCGATTCCCTTCATCACGCTGGGATCCTTGAGCTCTTTCTTGGTACGAAACGACCGCCCATGATCAATCATCCAGAGGTGCCAATTCTTGTCGATCAGCATATTGGTTTGATTGCGGTCGACGTTATAGATCAACTGATCGAAGACCTGCATGATATTGTTCTCGTTCTGCCAGGTGGTTTGGTCGGGAGCCTGCAGATTCTTGGATCTCCGTTCGGTTTCATCCATGACGACGTCGTCCACCCACCAGGTGAAGGAGGCGGCTTTGCCGTCAAAGGTGCGCTTCACGGAAGGAGGAACCATGTCCTCCAGCCCGATCAGCCGCGCCAGCTTCCAGGCGGCGATGTTGAACTTGTAGGTGTCTTTGAAGCCGATTTCATTCAGAAAGAACTGCTTGGATTCGTCAATGGTCTGCACGCTCGCGTCGTGCGTGAGAGTTCCGTCGCTCAGGGTAACGCGCGAGGTTCCGGTCACGCCCTTCTTGGCCTCTTTGGATTGAACGATCTTGGCCTTACTAAGAAAGGCCTCTTTTTGCTGCCAAGTAAGGGCATCGGCAGCGAGAAGTGAAGCAGGTGCGCACGTGAAAACAGCGGCCAACAGCATTCCGGCAGTAACCGGTCCCCGGCGTAGTGTATTCATAATGCCCTTTCTGGCACGCAATTCTAGCACGGGAGCGGGCGATTTTGAGGGGTCGCATATGTATGATATAGAGCGATGCGATTTCTCACGATCCTTCTGGCTTTGTCATCCCTCTCGGCCCAGGACGCCGCACCCACGCGCGTTGACTGGCCGCACTACGGGGGCACGCAATTCTCATGGCGCTACAGTGCGCTCGATCAGGTCAACGTTTCCAACGTCAAGAACCTGCTGCCCGCGTGGATTTTCCAGACCGGCGATTACACGGAGTACCTCGGGTCCACGCCCATCGTGGCGGATGGCGTCCTGTACCTCATTTCCGCCAGTGCGCGGGTGTTTGCTCTGGATGCGGCTAAAGGAACCGTGATCTGGCAGTACCGCTACCCCACACCGCGCGCGGGAATCGCCGGCAGCCATTCCGACTTCATCCAGAATCGCGGGGTCGCGGTCACGGAGGGTAAAGTTATCTTCGGTACCCGGGATAATTTCGTAATCGCGCTGGATCAGAAGACGGGCCGTGAAGTATGGAAGGTAAGCGTGGACGATCCGAAACAGTGCGGCTGCAATAACCTTTCCGCGCCACTAGTGGTGAAAGACAAGATCATCATGGGCGGCAACGGCGGGGATCAGGCGCATCGCGGGTATCTCACGGCGTTCTTCGCCAAAACCGGGCGACTGGCCTGGCGCTGGTACGTTGTGCCGGCGAAAGGTGAAAAGGGCAACGAGACATGGAAAGGGGATAGCTGGCGCTATGGCGGCGGCGCTCCCTGGCTCACCGGATCCTTCGATCCCGACTTGAATCTGGTCTACTGGGGCACCGGAAACGCCGCGGCGGATTTCTATGATTCGGATCGTGTCGCGGCTGGCACCAACAAGACCAAGGACGTCAACTTATACACCGCCAGTGTCGTGGCGCTGGATGCCGACACCGGCAAACTCCGCTGGCACTATCAGGAGGTTCCCGACGATCAGTGGGATTATGACTCCTCCTATGAAGTTCTCCTGATGGACCGGCAAATCCGGGGGCAGATGCGCAAGGTCCTGGTCCATATGAACAAGAGCGGCCTGACCTTTGTGCTGGATCGCGCTACCGGGGAATTTCTCAGCTCCTTCAACGTTCCTGAGATTTCCAATTGGATTTCGGGGGTTACCGAGGACGGAAAACTGGTGGGCCGCAATGAGCCTGAGATGGGCAAGACTAAGAACTTCTGCCCCAGCACAGCCGGCGCCAAGAGCTGGAACTCCACCGCATACTCGCCGCGCACGGGGCTCCTGTATGTGCCTGTGCTGGAGCTCTGCATGGACATTACTCCAAACGACACCAAGGCGAGTGAGGGCCGCTTCTATATGAACGGCGAGTTTCCGACGCGCCTGCCGCCCAATCGCACTACGTATAGTCATGTGGACGCTTGGGATCCGGCTACGGGGAAGCGCATGTGGAGCATGCCGTACAAGTTCGTGCTGCTTTCTTCGATGCTGGCGACTGCCGGCGATCTGGTGTTTACGGGCGACCCGGAAGGAAATTTCTTTGCGCTGGATGCCCGCAGCGGAAATAAGCTGTGGAACTTCCAGACGGGCGCGGGGCATCGCGGCGCGTCGGTTTCCTATTCAGTGAATGGCCGGCAATACATCGCGGTGACGACCGGATTCCAGCAGACCATCGTGGGCGGGGCGGCCGCAGGTTTGTTCCCGCAGGAAACTTTTCGCGCCGGGTCCACGCTGGTGGTGTTCGCGCTGCCGGAGGGATCGCGATGAAGGGCGCGCTGCCGATACTTGCGGTGGCCGCGCTGGCGGCGCACGCTCTAACTGCGCAGGACATCGTTACGCAGGGCGAGGGCGTGTTCAACAAATCCTGTGCGACCGGCTACTGTCACGGAGCGCGCGGAACGGCAGGCGGAGCGCCCAGGCTTGCCGCCCGCGGGTTCGACCAGGCGTTCATCAACAGCACAGTCCAGCGAGGGGTTCCCAGCACAGCGATGCCCGCATTCGGGGCGGTCCTCCCGCGAGCCGATCTGGCGGCTGTGGTCGCGTATGTGGCGTCGTTAAATGGAATCGTGATTACGGCTCCGGCGAGTGCTGCGACACCCGCCGCCCGGTTATCCGGCGATGCGGGCGCCGGCCTCGATCTGTTTTCGGATGCCGTCCGGAGCTTTGGGCGCTGCTCCACATGCCATCAGGTGGGAGGGCTCGGCATCGCGGTCGCCACGCCCATGGCCAAAGTTCCTGCCGATGTCGCGGCCTTGAAGGTGCTGGCCACTCCACAGGTTTTGACGGTGACAGTCGGCAGCGATTCCGTGCCGGCTCTGATGGTCAGCAAGAAGGCTGCCGCGGTGTTGTTCTATGACCTTACCAGCGCACCGCCGGTGCTCCGGACCGAATTACCCGCGGCTGTTCAGACGCGGGACGGCAGCACGTGGAAACATTCGTCAGTGATCGGTTCCTATGGCGACTCGGAATTGGCGAAGGTCCTGGCATATCTTCGCGTGGTAGTAAAACCCTAACGATTGTTGTATCTTCTTTGTAGATACAGAGGAGTTCTCAAATGAAAGCATCGGTCCAGCGTTGGGGTAATAGCCTCGCCTTGCGCATCCCTAAGGCAATCGCGGTGGAATCCGGCTTGGCTGATGGATCGGTGGTCGAACTGAAGCTGCGCAAAGGTGTAATTGCCTTGATCCCGGAGCGCCGCCGAAAGTACGAGCTCCAGGAACTTCTCTCACAGATCACGAAAAAGAATCTGCACAAGGAAGTGAAGACCGGCGTGCCTATCGGCAAGGAATCCTGGTGACGCGTTGGATTCCGGACCGTGGTGATGCCGTATGGATCGATATGGATCCTCAGGCGGGACACGAGCAGCGAGGGCGTCGTCCGGCCGTAGTTCTCTCTCCGGCCGATTACAACGGCAAGGTGGGACTTGTATTGGTGTGTCCGATTACCAGCCAAATCAAGGAATATCCTTTTGAAGTGGTGCTGCCCGCCGGTTCGAAGATCAGCGGAGCGATACTCTCGGATCAATTGAAGAGCCTGGACTGGAGGGCACGAAAGGCCAGGATGATTTGCTCGCTTTCCGGTGGGGTTATGGATGAGGTCCTCTCAAAGCTGAGCACATTGTTGCGACCTGTGTGATTTTTACCATCGGACACTCGACGCATCCCATCGACAAGTTTCTCGAAATGCTGGAGGCGAACGGCATTCGGCAACTTGTGGATGTCCGCACCATTCCGAAGTCGCGCCGGAATCCGCAATTCGCGCAGGATCAATTGACGGTTTCACTGGAGCAGCGCGGAATCCGTTACGTGCATCTCCCCGGACTCGGCGGGTTACGGCATGCTCGCAAGGACTCGATCAATACCGGCTGGAAGAACGCGAGTTTTCGCGGCTACGCCGATTACATGCAGACAGAGACCTTCCGCGGGAGCCTGACCACCCTGACGGATCTGGCGCCGAAGATGGCGACCGCAATTATGTGCGCCGAAGCCGTCCCGTGGCGCTGCCATCGCTCGCTGATCGCCGATGCTCTGACAGCGCGAGGCATTCCCGTCGAGCATATTTTCAGCGCGACCAGCCGTAAACCCCATACCTACACTCCGTTTGCGAGGGTCGAGGGGGAGTCGGTCACCTACCCGGCGCTTCCACTAATGGAGCCTGATAGACTCTAAGCAGTTGATGTACTCACGCAGTTTCGGGTTGATTCTGATCGCCGGACTGGCCATAGCCCAAGGTCCTCCAACTCCACAAGCACCTCAAGATGACGCTCCGCTTTACCGCTTGGATGCCAGGCTGGTGCTGCTCCACGCCAGTGTGGTGGACAAGAACGGGAAACTGCTAACCAACATCCCTCAGTCGGCCTTCAAGATTCTTGAAGACGGAGTGGAGCAGCCTCTCAAGCTGTTTCGCCGCGAGGATGTGCCGGTATCGATGGGCATCATCGTCGATAACAGCGGCAGCATGAACAGCAAGCGCGCCCGGGTGGCGGCTGCGGCCCTGGAGCTGGTGAAGCAATCCAACCCGGAAGACGAAGTCTTCATCGTCAACTTCAATGACGATACGCATATCGATCAGGTTCTGACGAACGACGTCAGGAAGCTGCAGGCCGCTCTGGCCCGCATGGAATCCCGCGGCGGAACGGCTATGCGCGATGCACTGAGCACTTCCATCGATTACGTCAAGAAAAACGGGAAGAAAGACAAGAAGGTTCTGGTGGTGATCACCGACGGTAACGATAACTCCAGCAACATATCGCTGGAACAGGTGCTCCGCAAATCGCAGAACAGCGAGGTTCTGATCTACGCCATCGGGCTGCTGAGTGAAGAGGAGGCCCGCGATGCGCGAGCCGCCAAGAAAGCTTTAAAGACGCTGACCGAAGCTGCCGGCGGGATGGATTACTATCCCAAGAGTCTCAGCGACGTGGAGGAGATCACTCCGCGGGTGGCTCGCGAGATCCGCAATCAATATATTCTGGGCTACACTTCTTCGAATCAAAATCTGGATGGCTCGTTCCGGCAGATCAAGGTAACGGTAAACGGCTTCGGCCGTCCTGCCGTTCGCACCCGGAATGGCTACTATGCGACGCCCACGGCCCAGATTATGGCGCCAGGGGAAGTGTTGGCGCGTAGTATCCATGCCTCGCCCGCACCGTAAGCTCTTTGCGGTCCTTTACCCGTATATCCACCGGATGATATAGCCCGTCCGTGCGCAGCGGCTCCGGGCGATAAAACACGTTGTACTGGTGCCGCAGCTCATTGGCGATGTTCTCGAAGGATTGCCCCAGATCCTCAGCCTTGAAGGGGAAGAATGCCATGCCGCCGGTCTCTTCGGCGTAGCGCTTCAACACCTTGTCGCCGCTGGTTTCCAGATGCGTGATGTTGGTCGAGATCGTGTAAATGACAGCGTCCGCCTTGTGGGCCATTTCGAGCGCCTGTTCGCGGGTCCAGCGGCTCTGATTGTCATCGCCGTCGCTCAGGATCACGATGGCGCGCCGGAACTTCTCGCGCGGCTGATCCGCCATCAGCTTGTCGCGGCAGGAAAAGAAAATCGCATCGTACAGAGCCGTGCCGCCACCGGGCCGCAGCTCCCGGATCGCCTTGGTGACGGCGACCTGGTCGTCCGTCAGATCCGCCACCAGCTCCGGCGACGTATCAAAACTGACGACGATGGCTTTGTCCTTGCCGGGGCGCATGACCGTGGTGATGAAGTTGGTCGCGGCTTCCTGGATGAAGCGGAAGCGATCGCGAATACTATTGCTGGTATCGATCAGGATCGCCAGCCGCAGCGGCAGGTCGGTCTCCGCGGTGAACTCGAGAATGGTTTGTTTCTTCTTGTTCTCGATGATTTCAAAATCTTCTCTGGCCAGATTGCTAACGAAGCGGCCCTTCTTATCCGTCACCGTGTACAGAAGATTCACGCGGGTTACGTCCACCGTAATGCGGCTCTGGTCCACAGGCGGCGGGGCCGGGGGACGTTGCTTGGCGTTCTGCCCGAATACCAGGGCGACGCTCAGCAGAGCAATAATTCCGCGTTTCATGGCACTTATTATAGCCCTGCCAGCCATCCCTCCAACTCCGGGGGCAGGGGAGCTTCCACCGTCACTGTCTGGCTGGTAGCAGGGCTGGTGAATGCGATCTTCCACGCGTGCAGGAAGAGTCTGCCGGCTGGAGGAGCTCCGTAGAGACGATCGCCCGCCACGGGATGCCCCAGGCTCGCCATATGGACGCGGATTTGATGCGTCCGGCCGGTCTTGATGCGCACTTCCAGGAATGTAAATTTGTCCCAACGCTGGCGCACGCGATATTCGGTGATGGCTTCGCGGCCTGCCGCGAGTCGCGCCGTCATGCGGATGCGCCGTACCGGATCCCGTGAAATGGGTTTTGTGATGCGTCCGGTATCGTCCTTAACGCGTCCGTTCACTAATGCCAGATAGACTTTCTCCACCGTGCGTCCGGAGAATTGCGCTGCCAGCGCGCGATGGGCCGCATCCGTCCGGGCGACCAGCAGGACGCCGCTGGTGTCCTTGTCAATGCGATGCACGATTCCGGGGCGCTCATCGCCTCCCAGCTGCGAAAGTCCTTTGAAGTGATGAACCAGCCGATTGACCAGGGTTCCGTCGCGCTGGCCTGCGCCGGCATGAACGGTCAGCCCCGCGGGCTTGTTCACGGCGATCACCGCGGCGTCCTGGTACAGGATTTCGATGGGAAGGTCTTCGGCCGTCGCCTTAAGCGGCGGAAGATCAGCGGGGGAGACTTCGATAGATTCGCCTCCGCGGAGCAACATGGATGATTTCGCGGGCGCGCCATCGACCCGTACACGATCTTCTTTGATCCAAGATTGAATTCGCGACCGGCTGTACTCGGTGAGCCGCTCTTGCAGAAAATGATCCAGGCGTTTGCCCGCTTCGCCGGTAAGACGGTTGATCACCCTTGTCCCGATACCTCGAACACGGCGATTTCCGCCATCAGATTCGGCATCCAGGTGACTTGCCGCTCGCCGGCGACGAAGATTCTCCGCTCGACCTTCCATCCCTGTTTCGCAACCAGCGCCTCAAAGTCCAGTACGGTCAGGAAATGGATATTCGGCGAGTCGAACCAATCGTAGGGAAACAGGTCGGTGCGCGGCGCCCGCCCGGTGAGCAGCCAGGCAAGCCGGACGGAATAGTGTCCGAAATTCGGGAACGCGACGACGGCGCGCTTACCCACGCGCAGCATCCCCAGCAGCACGCGCAGCGGATACCGCGTTTCCTGCAGGGTCTGCGACAGGATTACGTAATCGAACGCCTTATCCGGATAATCTTCCACTGCCGATTCCAGATCGCCCTGATAGACCGACGCTCCGCGTGCAATGGCTTTCTGAACGCGCGCGCCCTCCATCTCGACGCCGCGCCCGTCCACCTGCTTGTTCTCTTTCAACCAGGCCAGCAGTTCGCCTTCGCCGCAGCCCAGATCGAGTACCCGCGTCCGCGGCTCGATCAGTTCCCCGATGATGGCGAAGTCGCGCCGCCCATAGACTTTACGCATCGACATTAGGCATTTGCGGCCGCTTCCCGAAAGGTGCTGGCCAGGAAGCCGCGCACCACTTCGGTTTGCTGCTCCACTTCCACCAGGAACGAGTCATGCCCGTAGCGAGCATCCAGATTGCAGTAGGCCACGTCGCAATTCCGGCCGCGCAACGCTTTCACGATTTCCAGGGATTGATACGGCGGATACAGCCAGTCGGACGTGAAACTGATCAGCAGAAACCGCGCCTTGTTCAGTTCGAACAGCGTCTGGAGCGCGCCGCGCTGCGTAAGATCGAAAGTATCCATGGCGCGCGTGATGTAGATGTACGAATTCGCGTCGAAGCGGTCGACGAACTTATACCCCCGGTATTTGAGATAGCTCTCCACTTCGAACTGATCCGGCGTGCGCAGCTTGCGCCCGAACTTCTCGCGCATGCTCTCATCGCTCATGTAGGTGATGTGGCCCACCATGCGCGCCACCGCGAGGCCGCGCCCCGGAAGCCTGGAGCCGTAGTAGTCGCCGCCGTTCCAATCCGGATCGGCCATGATCGCCTGGCGACCTACTTCATTGAAGGCGATCTGCTGCGCGCTATGCCGGGCGGTGGTCGCAATCGGAATCGCCGATGCCACCCGGTCCGGATGCGTGGCCGCCCACTCCAGCGCCTGCATTCCTCCCATGGATCCGCCGGAGACCGTCAGCAGACGGTCGATTCCCAGATGGTCGATCAGCATCTTCTGGAGGCGAACCATATCGGCGATGGTGATCTGCGGGAAGGACATGGCCCAAGGGCACCCAGTCTCAGGGTTGATGGAGCCGGGACCGGTGGTCCCGCGGCATCCGCCCAGCACATTCGAGCAAATGACGAAGTATTTATCGGTATCGAAGGCTTTGCCGGGTCCGATCATGGTGGACCACCAACCGCCTTCGCCAGCGGCGTGCGCGTCGCCGGAAAACGCATGCGTGACCATAACCGCGTTGGAGCGAGTCGCATTCAGCTCGCCATAGGTCTCGTACGCGACCTCGTCGGGAGCCAGGGTAATGCCGGAATCCAGCTCCAGCCGGTCGAACGTACAGCTCGCAACCTCCGTCACCATGGGAATACTTTCAGTATAGTGGGCAGGAGGCACAGGCCCGTTATGCTGCGAAAACTGCTTTCGACCCCCAACGATCTAACGCTCACTTTGGCCCGGGTGATCCTGGCTATGATCTTTTTCGCCCACGGATCCCAAAAGATGTTCGGGTTCTTCGGCGGGCGCGGTGTGGCTGGAACTATTGCCATTTTCGAGCAGACCATGGGCATTCCGGCTCCCCTGACCGTGCTGGCGATGACCGCCGAAGTCTTCGGGGCCATAGGCCTGTTCTTCGGCTTGTTCAGCCGGGTGGCGGCTTCCGGAGTGCTGGTGGTGATGATGGTGGCTCCCTTTGCGAATCATCTTTACCCGAACTTCTTTATGAATTGGCAGGGCCGCCAAATGGGAGAAGGCTACGAATATCACTTGCTGGCGATCGCGCTGATCGTGGGCGTTCTGGTGCGCGGCGGCGGAGCGTTTTCCCTCGACCGGCTGATCGCGAATGCAAGAGGCGCTAAACCCGCGCTAGTGCTTCCCGAATCCGCTTGACGTTAGGATCGCTGGAGGCGGAGGGCTGTTTGGAGGGCGTCGCCGGAGCGGCCGCGGGTGCGGATGGCGTAGCGGGAGCCAGGCCGACCGCCCTGACGAGCGGCATCACCAATTCCGGCGTGGGGGGATTTGTCTCCAGGTAGTCCATACCCTCGACAGTGATCAGCAGATTGCTTTTATCATCGCTGGTGACCAGGTTTCGCTGTTTCAAATACCACAGCGCAAAGTTGAGTCCCTCCGATGTGGTTTCGAGCATGGCTTCCACCCGGCGCATGGACAGTCCGGGGGTGAACGGTTTGAGGCGCCTGCGGTCGTAAAGTATGCAGAGCAGAGTGGCGCGCAAAGCCGTCTCGCGCCCCAGAGCCGTGAAGAAGTCCAGCCCGCTGAAGTTGAACTCAGCCTTCTCTTCGCCGCCGCTTTTTAACTTGTCGAACTCAGCCCGCAGCCCGGGGTCCGATAGAACCTCGTATGCCAGATTGACGGCGTCGAACTTCTCCTGATCGCCGGTATCGGCGTTGCGGGGGTGATACTTCTGCGCCAGTCTGCCATATGCCTTCGAAATCGTCTCGGAATCCGACTTCACGTCGACAGTGAGAACCTTGTAGTGATCCTGGAACTTCCCGGCCAAAGGAGCAGACATATGGATACTCTTCCATCGGCAGATTCTACAATCAACTTAATGGACCACCATGGGGCCGGCCTGACCGGGATCAGCCAATATTGGCTATCGATTCTGGACATACGGGTGCAATGACGGGGTTTCCACAGAACGCAGCGCTACTCTTGATCGACCTGCAGAAGGCCATCGATCACCCCAGCTGGGGCCAGCGGAATAATCCCGATGCGGAGAAGAACGTCGCGGCGCTGCTGGATGCCTGGCGATCGTCGCACCGGCCGATTTATCACGTTCGTCATGATTCGACGGAGTCGGCATCGCATTATCGTCCAGGCCAGCCAGGGAACGAATTCAAGCCGGAAGCACGACCGCGACCCGGCGAGGTTGTGATCGTCAAGCGGACGAATAGCGCGTTCCTTGGTACGGATCTGGAAGCTCGGCTGCGCGCTGCGCGGCAGACGGTGCTGGTGATGGCCGGAGTAATTACCAATAATTCGGTGGAAGCCACAGTGCGTATGGCGGGGAACCTGGGATTCGAGACGTACCTGGTGGAAGACGCCTGCTTTACGTTCGCGCGAAAGGATTGGGCTGGCCGGCTTCGGACGGCCGACGAGGTCCACGCCATGAGCCTGGCGAATCTGGACGGGGAATACTGTAGGGTGGTCGGAACCGCTGATGTTCTCGCCGGACTTTATATTCCTTAAACATCCCTATTGACATCCCAATATAGGTAGTGATAGAGTTGTTTAGGGAAGAAAGAAGCATGCCACAAGATCTCTATTCGGTAGAGCAGGTAGCCAAACTGCTGAATCTGCATGTGAGGACGGTGCGGAATTATGTGCGTGAAGGACGCCTGAAGGCCGTCCGCATCGGCAAGCAGTATCGGATTGCGCGTGAAGATCTAGAGGCCATGACGGGACGCCCGGCGGCGGCACTCGAGCGTGAGCCTGTCCGGCGCCAGCGGCACATCGAGGTTTCGAGCATTGTCGAGATCGATGTGGTCAGCCCTGAGACGGCGAATCGAGTGATGAATTCGCTCGGTGGCGCCTACAATGGCCGTCGTCAGGGCGACGAACCGTTGCGCATCGAGACCATCTACAATGCCGAGCGCGGCAGCATGAAGATCATCCTGGTGGGCGGAATGGACATCACCGCGTCGTATTTCAAGTTCATCAACGCCATGCTGGAGACGTAGCTGATACGCGAAGGCTGGCGCTTCCGCAATCAAGTCCAAGCCAGGTAAACATCAGGCAGTATACTCTCGTGAGGTATGCCTAACGTCAAGCATTTGGAATGCAGTCTGTGCGCCCAGCGCTTTCCGGCCAACCAGGTTCACAACCTGTGCTCGTGCGGTGGAACGCTCTACGTGCGTTACGATCTGCCCGCGATCAAAGCCTCGTGGACGCGAGACAACCTCCGATCCGGGCGTCCCGATCTGTGGCGCTATCTGCCGGTGCTTCCGGTGCAAGATGCGGCATCCATCGTTTCTTTGGGCGAAGGTATGACGCCGCTGATCCGGGCACGGCGACTGGGGACCGCGATGGGCGCAGACGGACTCTGGGTGAAGGACGAGGGTCTGAATCCCACGGCTTCTTTCAAGGCTCGCGGCATGACTGCTGCGATCACCATGGCTCGCGAGCTCGGCATCAGGAAGATCGCGATTCCCTCGGCTGGGAACGCTGCCAGCGCGGCCGCCGCGTATGCCGCCGCGGCTGGAATCGAAGCCCACATCTTTATGCCGAAGGATGTTCCCCAGGCGAACTACATCGAATGCAAAACGCTGGGCGCGAATGTGACGCTGGTGGACGGCCTGATCAGCGACTGCGCCCGCATCGTCGGCGAGCGTAAGGATGCCGAGGGCTGGTTCGATATGAGCACTCTCAAGGAACCGTACCGGGTGGAAGGAAAGAAGACCATGGGTTATGAAGTCGCCGAGCAGTTCGCGTGGGAGCTGCCGGATGCGATTTTTTATCCCACCGGCGGCGGCGTAGGGATGATAGGGATGTGGAAAGCCTTCGACGAGCTTGAGGAGATCGGCTGGATCGGCAGCAAGCGTCCGAAGATGATCGCGGTCCAGGCCGAAGGCTGCCAGCCCATCGTTCGCGCCTTTGAGCAAGGTTCGTCTCGATCCGAATTCTGGCAGAATGCCTCCACAGCAGCAGCCGGTCTGCGCGTTCCTAAGCCGCTGGGGGACGTGCTCATTCTGAACATCATTCGTGCGAGCGGGGGCACGGCCATCGCCGTCAGCGATCAAGAAATTCTGGACGGAGGGCGCGAGCTGGCGGCGCTGGAAGGAGTCTTCGCGGCTCCAGAAGGCGCAGCCTGCATCCCCGCGGTCCGTAAGCTTCTGGCGAACGGATTTCTCTCGCGTACCGACCGGATCGTACTGTACAACACGGGATCAGGCTTGAAATATCTCGACGCTTATTCCGATCGGGACGATTCGTTGAACCCGGACCCGCTGACGCGATAGCATTGAGGGCGAAAAGTTATGCTTCCCGAACGCTGGAGCAGGGTCGAGCAGTTGTATCGCGACGGTCTAGGCCAGCCGCTCAGCCAGCGCGCAAAGTTCCTGGCGGAAGCCTGCGCAGGCGACGAGAATCTTCGGCGGGAGGTGGAGTCGCTGCTTGCTCAGGAAGATTCGCCCACCACTGGACTGACGAATCGATCCGCATGGGAAGCGACCGTACACGCCAATGCGCCTCGAATCGAGCTGCGGGCCGGGGCGCAGATTGGTCCGTACAAGCTGGAGGCCGCCATCGGCGCCGGCGGAATGGGGCAGGTGTTCCGGGCTCTCGATACGCGGCTCCGGCGTACCGTTGCTATCAAGTTCCTGCTGGGGCGCGATATGGCGGATCCCGCGCAACGCCGACGTTTTCTTCAGGAAGCTCGCGCGGCATCGGCGCTGAACCATCCGAATATCGTCGTCATCTACGACATTGCGCAACAAGACGGAATCGATTTTCTGACCATGGAGCACATCTCCGGCCAGACCCTTAAGGACTCGATACCGCCCGGGGGTTTGCAGATCGGCGCGTTGGCACAACTCGGTTCGCAGATCGCATCGGCTCTGGCGGCGGCTCACGCGGCGGGCATCGTACATCGCGATATCAAGCCCGCAAACATTATGGTCACGCCGGATCAGCACGCCAAGGTGCTCGATTTCGGGCTGGCCAAGGTCGTACCGCACGGGGCGGAGGAGGGTACCCAAACCGTGGTGGAAGTCACGACGCCGGGAACGGTGATGGGGACCGTCGCATATATGTCGCCGGAGCAAACCCGCGGGGAGCATGTGGATGGAAGCTCCGACGTTTTCTCGCTTGGATGCGTCCTGTATCAGGCTGCGACGGGGCGTCTCCCGTTTCGCGGTGCGAGCACGCTGGCCATCATGCATGAAATCGCCACGGGTACACCCGATACGCCAAGCAGCCTGCGATCCGATCTGCCGGCGGCGTTCGACCGCCTGATCGCCGAGTGTCTGGACAAGAATCCCAAACAGCGGCCGGCCGCAGGGCAAGTGGCGGGGGATTTGAAACGGCTGAGTTCTCCGCTGGAAAGTTCCACGCGCGTGCGTACGGATCGGCCTTCCGTGGCGGTGATGCCGTTCCATCTGCGGGCTTCCATCCAAGAAGATGAGTTTCTTTCGGTGGCGTTGGCGGATGCGGTGATTCACCGCCTGGCTTCCACCGGAAAACTGGTGGTGCGGCCCATCGCAAGCGTGATGCGATACAAGGGAACGGAAACGGAATGGGGCCAGGCGGCGCGCGATCTAAACGTCGATCTGGTGGTGGAGGGCACCATCCAGAAGATGGGCGCGAAAGTCCGCGTTCTGGTCCAAGTCCACCGGGCGAGCGACGGTCAAACGCTGGGTTCCGCCAAACACGACGGTGATCTAGGCGACCTGTTTGGATTACAGGACCGGATTGCAGATTCCGTCTCGGATGTATTCGTGCCGCGCGAGCAGTCCGGCGGTTTACCGGCGGTTTCGCCCACGAAGAATCCGCTGGCGTTTGAACTCTACCTGCGCGCAGTCGACCGCCTGGCACATTGGAATAAATTCGACATCGGCTCGGCGATTGAGATGCTCAGCCGGGTGGTTGAGCTGGATCCGGGCTTCGCTGACGCCTGGGGACGCCTGGCGCAAGCCTATTCTCAGATGGGAATGCATTTGGATCCCGATCCCTTATGGTTTGAGCGTGCCGAAAGCGCTATTGCCAAGACCCTGGAACTCGATCCAGTGCAGTGCGATGCTCTGTGCGCGCGCGGGCTGATCCTGTGGAGTCCCTCACGCGGGTTTCAGAACCGGCCGGCACTGCGGGCTATAAACGCTGCGCTGAAGATCAATCCCAGCCGCTACAATGTGCGTCAGTTGCGTGGCGCGATTCTCTTCCATCTTGGCCATTATCAGCAGGCCGAACGCGATGTTGAAGAGTCTCTTCTTTCAAATCCAGGATACGCTCTGGGAATCCAAACTCAAGGAATGATCGCACTGTATCAGGGCGACTATGAGAGGGCTGATCAAGTGATCCAACGGGCACTCGCTCTGGACCCCGCCCTGGTTCACGCCAATATCTTCTGTCCCCTTGCCCCGCTCTACATGGGCCGGCTGGCAGATGCACAAGAGAAGATCCGCAAAGCCCGGCAGATGGTGCCAGAGGAGCCCCAACTGAATAGCCTGGAGGCTCTGATTGCGGCTTACGAAGGTAACTTCGAGAGAGCGGAACAACTGGCCGACGAGGCTTGTTCAGAGAATAAGAAGAGCGTCACCCACACCCATCACACCTGGCACTACGCCGCGGGTGTCTATGCGCTGTGCGGCAAGGCCGAAAAGGCGTTGGTCGAATTGCGCCGGTGCGCGAAATTGGGCCTGCCGAATTATCTCCTGTTTGGGAGCGATCCGAACTTGAGGCCCTTACGGGAGCATCCCGACTTCATTGCGCTGCAGTCTGATCTCCGGCGGGAGTACGACCAGTATCGTAACGAGTTCGATTTTGCCGGCGACAGTCAGGTCACGTGATGCGGACTTCTCGCCGCGAGTTTCTTCTAGCCGCCGCTGCTGCTGCCGTGCTTCGAGGCGAGGATCGTCCCAAGCGCGATATGGTTACGCGGTCGGTTCGCCCCGAGGATCTGGAGATGCCACTCTACGGTTTCGCGGATTACATCACTCCGGTTGAACATTTTTTCGTTCGCGCGCATGTGTATGTTCCGACGGTGGATGTGGGTCAGTGGCGCCTGAACGTCGGCGGCTCGGTTGCAACGCCGCTGGCTCTGACCATGGACGATCTGAAAAAGCTGCCTCCAGTGGAGCTTGTGGGTGTTCTTGAATGCGCGGGGAACGGGCGTGCGTTCTACCAGCCTCCCGTGCCGGGCATGCAATGGGGCTACGGAGCCGTGGGAAATGCGCGCTGGCGGGGAGTTCGCCTGGCCGATGTGCTTAAACGCGCCGGGTTGAAAGCATCCGCACGTGAAATCCTATCCGATGGCGCGGATGTTCCACTTGGCACCATGCCGGACTTCCAACGTTCGATTCCCCTCGAGAAAGCGCTCGATCCGAATACGATCCTCGCATACGAGATGAACGGCGAGACGCTTCCGGTGAAACATGGATTCCCGCTGCGCGTCGTCGCGCCGGGTTGGGCCGGCGATTCCTGGGTCAAGTGGCTGACTTCCATCCGCGTTCTGGATCAGGAACACGACGGGTTCTGGATGAAGAGTGCCTATCGCCACCCGGGGCGTCCTGTTACTCCCGGAATTGCGGTGCCGCTCGATCGCATGCAGCCGGTCACCAACCTGCGTGTTAAGAGCGTCATTGCGTCTCCGTTGGATGGTGCGCAAGTCGATGCCGGAAAATCCACGACGATTCGCGGCGTGGCTTGGGGAACGGATCCGGTTACGTCGGTCGAAGTCAGCGTCGATGGCGGACGGGTGTGGAAGCCGGCGGCTTTGAAAGCGAATCAGCGCACGCGTTTCGGCTGGCGCCAATGGGAATTTGCGTGGACTCCGCAGCAGGTTTCGTATTATTCGATTCTGGCTCGGGCGCGTGATGCGTCCGGCAACACCCAGCCGCTGGATCAGGAATGGAACCAGTCGGGTTATCTGTGGAACGTGGTTCCGCGCGTCCACGTGCACGTGGGAGACGGAGTTCCAACGCCGGCGAATACTTCGCTTGACTACGGCCCCCTGCGGCCGCCCGCCGCGTTTAACAACTGTCTTATCTGCCACAATGACGATGTCATCCGGCAGCAGCGGCTTACACGATCGCAGTGGACTGCTGAGATTAACAAGATGACCGGCTGGGGTGCGCGTGTGGACGATGCCGCCCGCGATACTTTTTTGGACTACCTCGAAAAGTTGCGCTGAGCGGTAACGCGTGATCAAGAAGCTCAACATTGAAGGCTACCGGTCTATCCGCGACCTCAGCTTGAATCTTCTGCCCATCAATGTTTTGACCGGTCCGAACGGATGCGGAAAGTCGAACCTATACAACTCCCTGGTGCTGATCGCCCGTGCGGCGGAGGGCCGTTTGGCGCGAGCGATTGCGGAGGAGGGCGGAACGCCGAGTGTTTTTTGGGCGGGAGGCGAGCGCGTGCGTCTGCAACGCAAACGGCCGCCGCGAAGGGTCATCATCGGCTTTGAAGACGAAGAGTTCGGATACGAGATCCAGATCGGCCTGCCTGCGGGGAATGAGCTTGCAATCGGCACGCTGTTCACGCTCGATCCGCGCGTAAAAGAGGAGTACATCTGGCCATCGGGCACGAAAAAACGAGCGCTCATGCTTAAGCGTGATGAGCCTTCTGCATGGCTGAGAGACGCGGCGGGGAACATGGTCTGCTACCCCTTTCAGATCTCGAAGTCTGACTCCGTCCTCGCCCAGATCATCGATCCCCATCTTTACCCGGAGATCTCAAGGGTACGGAGCAACATCCTGGGGTGGCGCTTTTATCACTACTTCCGTACGGACAGTGAATCTCCCTTGCGGCAGCCGCAGATCGGCGTTCAGACCACGGTGCTCAGCCAGGATGGATCGGATCTCGCTGCCGCGCTCCGGACCATTCTTGAAATCGGCGACGAATCCGCTCTCAACGGGGCGATTCATTCAGCCCTTGGCGGTGCGTCACTCCTGATCCAAGCAAAGGAAACCCAGTTCATGATGAGCTTGCAGATCCCTGGCTTGTTGCGTCCTTTGCAGCCTCGCGAGTTGTCGGATGGCCAGCTTCGTTTTCTCTGTCTCTGTGCCGCTTTACTTAGCCCGCGGCCTCCGTCTTTGCTGGCGTTGAACGAACCTGAAACCAGTCTGCACCCAGATCTGATCGATTCCTTGGCGCGTTTGATTGTGGTCGCATCCAAGAATACTCAGCTCTGGATAACCACTCATTCGAAGACCCTGGCCGAGCGAATCGAGGCACACTCCGGTGTCCCCAGGGTTCGACTCGAAATGAGGAATGGAGAGACAGCCGTAGGCTCGATCTAGCTCCAGTGGTACTGGCCCGGCTAGTGCTGCCCGAGGCGTATCGGGACTTCGCGGTACATACGCCGGGGTTCGATGGGCTGATCCTGAAGCCTCAGGCGGATCAGCATGGCTCGTTTTTCACCTTTGCGGCGGTTCGCAATTTTTCGCGCGCCGCGAAAGACGATCCCCAGCAGTAGGAGCGCTACGGCCACGATACCCAACAGGGTCATCAACATGGAACACTCTCAACTCAAAATGAACATGTCCCAGGGGATCGACCGCTCTTAGCGTTAGCCAGACCGGCCGACCGTCCCAGTGACTAGCGGAAGGCCCTCGGAGGAAGAAACCCGCCGCACGTTCTTGACATCCTACCATTGCCATCGCCACAGTCAAGGATTAATTATCAAGAGAGCGTGCGATTCCGTGCGGCATTGGAGTTCTGGCATACTCGACTACATGCGCCTGTGGATTCTGCTCCTCGTAATCTGCGTTATCCCGGGCGTCGCTGCCGCGCAGGTAAAAGCGCCCGCGCAAAAGGGGCCCGCGAAAACCCTGCAGGCTCAATCGTCTTCCAGCATCAACGCCACCACCGCTGCGGACGGTTCCCAGACCGTCGAGATCCAGAACGTAACGTATGAGATTACCGGAACCGGAATTCACGGCCGGCCTCCGAACGAGCGGCTGGTGCTGCGGAAAACCATTCATTCCAAGGAAATGGTGGGCGACATCGGCGTCGACGCCAAGGTCACGCTGGAAGCTTGGCCCTTCGGAACCGACCTGCAGCAGAAACCTCTCTACACGCTCACGCAGACCGGGACCGACGGTACTACGCTTTCTCCCGATCTGTTCGTGACGGATCGCAGGCTGGAAGAAGTGCAGTGGTGGTCGGTTCACAAGCTCGGCAGCGGGCAACATTTATTCGATACGTATGTTCCCGTGCTTAGTTTCTCGATCTCGCGTGAAGTTCTAACCACGCGTTACGCCGGACTGGAGGTTCCGCCGGACGACGCCAAGGATGCCCGGCTCAGAGAGCCTCACGTGGTGGGAGTGATCACGTATGCATCCGCGGATCACGTGATACGGGAAGTGCTCCTTACGGCGGACGATCCGAAGCAGGCAAAACTGCTGAGAAGCTACTTCGATTCCGTGTGGACTTTAAAGCTGGTGGAGGGCGCCGCGCCCGCCGGCCGTGGAAAGGCCAACGAGCCGCCAAGGTCGCTGAAACTTTCGCTGAGTCAGAACTATCCATCGCCTCCGGGGACGATTGAAGTGACCCTTCCCATCGCCGGGGACGACCTGGACTTGACCCGCGCGCAGCTTCCGCCCCGTCTTCACGTAGCTGCCTGGAAACGCTAATCGCCCTGCGCTAACCTTAAAGGACCATGAAAAAGCTTCAATGGATCCTCCCTGTTGGATTATTGGCCGTGTCCGCCAGCCTGATGCTATATGCCGCCAAGACCGACGGCATGACGATTTTGACGGGCAAGCAGGCTTTCAGCAACACGGCTTCGCTGAAACCCGGCGTAGCCCACAAGATCACTGCCAAGGATCTTCCGAAGCCTGGCGAAACGCCTTCCGGCAACACTCCTGGCGGTCGCGGCGCGGTGCGTCCTGCGGATGCGATGCCGCAAGCGCCTGCGGGCTTCAAGGTCGGAATCTATGTCGGTGAGGGACTTTCTAATCCTCGCCAGATGCGCAGGGCGCCAAACGGTGACATCTTCGTCGCCGAAACCAGTGGCGGCGCCGCGGGCGCGGTCAAGATTTTTCGCGGCATGACCGCGGACGGCAAACCGCAACAGACGTCTGTGTTCGCAAACCTGCCGAATGCATTCGGGATCAACTTCTATCCGCCCGGTCCGACTCCGCAGTGGGTGTACGTGAGCAACACCACCACGCTGGTTCGATTCCCGTACAAGAATGGCGATCTGAAGGCTACGGGTCCGGCGGAGACGCTGATTTCGGATCTCCCCGCGGGTGGGCACTCCACGCGCGACATCGTTTTCTCCAAGGACGGCAAGAGCTTGTTCGTGGCGGTCGGCTCAGGGTCGAATAACGACGACGACAGTAAGGAATTCCATCGCGCCAACATTCTGGAGTACACACCCGAGGGCAAGTTCGTGGGCATCTACGCCTCGGGAATTCGCAATCCTGTGGGCCTGGCGGTCCATCCGGATACCGGCGAAGTGTGGACCTCCATCAATGAGCGCGACACGTACGGAGACAACCTGGTTCCGGATTACGTGACCCATGTCGAGCGCGGCGGCTTCTACGGCTGGCCGTGGTTTTACATCGGCGGGAATTACGATCCGAAGCATGAAGGCAAGCATCCCGAGCTGAAGAGCAAAGTGACCGTGCCGGATGTTCTGGTCCAACCGCACAGTGCGTCGCTGGGAATGGCTTTCTACGATGGCAAGCAGTTCCCGAAGGAGTATTCCGGTGATGCCTTTGCGGCGGAGCATGGTTCCTGGAATCACGCGGCGGGCTCGGGACACGAAGTCATCCGCATTCCACTCGAGAAGGGCCGGGCCAGCGGAGTATATGAGGACTTCCTCACCGGTTTCGCGACCAACGGTGTACTGTGGGGCCGCCCGGTAGGGATCGCGGTTGCGCCGGACGGTTCGATGCTGGTGACCGACGATGGCGCGAAAGTGATCTGGCGCGTCAGCTATACGGGCAAATAAAAAGGCAGCACGCTTACTGCAATTTGCAGGAGAAGCTGGCGGCGTCGTTGGTGCTTCCGGCGCCCTTGTAGACGGCGACCTGCGGATAGGCGCACAGCGGACGCGTCATATCCACGCTGCTGCCGGTGACGTGCGATGCGATGATGGCTTCGGGAGCCTGGCCGGCTTCGCGCCACCGCTCGATCACGGCCATCTTGTTGAACTGGTCGGGACCAGGACCGCCACCGCAGTGCGCCATACCGGGCTCCATGTAGAGCTTGAACCAATCGTCCTGCTTCTTGTTGCCCATTTTCGCCAGCACTTCCTTGTAGTACAGGACGGTGTGTCCCGGCGGGATGCTCGAATCCGCCCAGCCGTGATATAGCAGCAGCTTTCCGCCGCGCGCTTTGAACGCCGATAGATCGTAGGTGAGCACGTCGATACCGGCTTTGTCGGCCTGGATCAATTCTGCATCCAGATCGAAATTGTGCCAGTCGTAATCTTTGTTCTGGTGGCCCAGGATGCGGATGACGTCCCAGACTCCGCCGGGTCCCGTGGGGACGTTGCGCAGAGCCGCAATTTGCAGTTCCGTACCGGCCGGGTAGCCGGTCCAAACTACTTCACCCTTCTTGGTCTTGATGTCGCCAAATACGATTTTTACGGTTTCCAGCTGGCCTGGGGTCAGGCATGCAGGCCCGTCTGCGGCTTTGCATAAGAGCGCGGAGGGATCATAGTGGCATTTTTCCGGATTGCCGATGATTCCGTCCTTCACTCCGTCGAGCGCATCGCAGGAATCCATAACCGCTTTGTGCAGGGTTTCGACCTTGGCTTGCGTGAGGGGAGCGTTGTTCTTCATCAGCTCGAGCGATCGTTCCACGCCGGCTGCGTGCAGGTGAACGTGCGGATTCGCGGGAGCGCCCACGGTGGCAGCGTCGAAATCCTCCGGAAATTTCGTGATTTCGATGAGGCCCTGCCTGCCGCCCGTGGAGCAGCCGTTGTAATAGGAATACTTGGGTCCCTTGCCGTAGAACGCGATGGTGATCAACTTCGCCTTCACGACGGTTTCATGCATGGCGCGATAAGCGAAATCGGTGATCTTTTCGGGGTGGCCGAGTGCGAACATGCCACCTCCGCCTACGTCATTGGCGCGATGTCCAGTGTCGTTCGAAGCCACCGCATATCCTTCGCGCAAAGCCGCCGCCATGGCAGGATAACTGACGCTGCCGGCCCATCCGCCATTTCCGACTACTTGCAGTTTCCCATTCCAGTTCTCGGTAGGCAGGAAGACGGAGGTATCGATCAGCGAATCGGACGACGGCGTCATCACCATCAGGACTCGGCAATAGGCTGGCACCGAAGCAGCAGGAGCGGCAGGCCCGCGTCCGCCGCGACCCGCGGGAGCTCCCTTCGCCGCCGTGAGCGCAGCCGGAGCCGGACCGGGAATAACCGGAGTCAGGGTTCCAGTGGGGGCCGCGAAGGGACCGGCCGCGACGAACTCGATCGACATGATCCTGGCGTCTGGAAACGAGAGCTTGAGTTGATCGCAAGGAGTTTGTGCCGCCGCGAGCGCAGCCACAAAAGGAAGAGCAAAGAGCGTGTACAGTCTGGACATCAAGGTCCTCCCCTCAACATAGTTACTCTACACACAAAACGCATGTCATGCTAGGCTGGCCGCAATGAGTGTGGATGAACGCAGGTGGGTGATTATCTTTCTGTACTTGCAGCTCCTGGACGTTCTCTCGACGCTGATCGGATTCAGCCTGGGCAACACGGAGGCCAGTCCTTTCATTCGCCTGATGATCCGCTGGGGCCCGGTTGCGGGACTGGCTTTATCGAAAGCCGTCGCGCTGGGGCTCATAGCGGCGTGCTTCGCGATGAAGCGAATGCGCATCATCCGATTCATCAACTATTGGTATGCGGGATTGATCTTCTGGAATCTGCTGGTAGTGTTGAACGCTTTGATCGGGCCGGAGCTGTATGCCAGACGAGCGAGTGAGCCAGGCGAAGCGATCCAGACCGTGACAGCAGCGTTGCGAAACAATAATTCGCCCATGCCGAACGCCGGAATTTTCACGGCGTTTCAATTCGCATCGCCCGCGAATCATGCATCAACGGGATCGTACGGGAACTTCCTGATGATCGTGAAGACGCCCGACTATGCTCCGATACTGCATAACAATCCGCACGAGTTTACTGACTTGGTGGTTAGCGGCGATCATGCCGAGCAGATCCTGCGTGTGAAACTTAAGCAGGGCAGCGTCGCCTCCTACAAGTTCGACGTTTCGCGGCAGAGTAACGGCGGATGGATGGTGGATGGCGTGACCCGGGTACCCTGAAGAAAGATGGCGAAAATGTCTCCTGTCACGATTCGACGCGCGAGGATGGAAGACGCGGCGGCATCCGCGACGATTTGCTACGACGCATTTTACAAGATCAACACGGATCATGGATTTCCGCCGGACATGGAATCGCTGGACCACGTGGCCGGGATTATGACGATGATGTTCGGGCATCCCGGCTTTTACTGCATCGTGGCCGAAGAAGGCGGCCGCATCGTGGGGAGCAACTGCATGGACGAGCGCTCGCCCATCGCGGGCATTGGGCCGATCACCATCGATCCGGAAGCACAGAATCGCGGCGTGGGCCGAAAATTGATGCAAGCGGTGATGGATCGCGCCCGCGAGCGAAATTTCCCCGGAGTCCGTCTGGTGCAGGCGGCATTTCACACGCGGTCGCTGTCACTGTACGCGACTCTGGGCTTCGAGGCCCGCGAACCGCTTTCGGTGATGCAGGGTCCAGCGATAAAGAAAACGATGGCAGGGTGTTCGGTTCGGCCCGCCACCATCTCGGATCTCGAAGCGTGCAATACAGTGAGCATGAAAGTGCATGGCCACGATCGCGGCGGCGATCTTGCGGATTCGATTTCTCAGGGCACTGGGGCGGTGGTCGAACGGCAGGGAAGAATCACCGCATATTGCAGCAGCCTGGCGTTCTTCGGACATGCCGTGGCCGAAACGAATCTGGATTTGCAGGCGCTGATCGCAGCCGCGGATGGCTTCGGCGGATCCGGAATCCTGGTGCCGACGCGCAATGCGGAGCTGTTCCGATGGTGTCTGGCGAATGGATTGCGGGTGGTGGAGCCCATGACGCTCATGACAGTCGGGTTGTATAACGAACCCGCTGGAGCGTACCTACCGTCGATCTTGTATTGACACAACCGCCGAACGGCGGATCTGCCAACGCGCAAATTCGTTTCACTCCTGGTTACCCGCCGGATCCCCCGAGCGTCTTTCTTAGTGATGAACAAAAAAATAGTCCTTTGGGCCGGAGCCCTGACCCTTTCTTTCGTGTCGATTGTGAGTGCGAAGAGCTATACGCTTGATTTTTCCACACCCATGCAGGCCGGTAGCACACAGCTAGAAGCGGGAACGTACAAGCTGGAAGTGGAGGGATCCAACGCCGTTTTCACGAATACGAAGACCCGGAAATCGGTCACCGTCCCTGTGAAATCGGAGGAGACGAATACGAAGTACGATGTCACGTCGGTGGATAACGTCACCCAGGGCAGCACCGTGCAAATCAACGCGATCAAGCTCGGCGGGACCAAGACCAAGCTCGGGTTCGGCAAGTAATCACCAATAGCGTTACATTGGCCTCCGGCCAGGTTCGGAGTGTGGTGAAATAGTAAAGACACCCCCGAGTCTGGAGGAAACACCCCATTGAACCTAGCAGTCCTCGCCCTGGAAGACGGTACGGTCTTCGAGGGACAGAGTTTTGGTGCGCCTGTCGAACGAACCGGCGAAGTAGTCTTCAATACCGCCATCACCGGATATCAGGAAGTCTTCACCGATCCTTCCTATTCCGGACAGATCGTGGTGCTCACGAACCCGCAAATCGGCAACTACGGGGCGAACGCGAACGATTCCGAATCCGCGCGTCCGTATATCGAAGGACTCGCGGTGCGCGAGTTCTCGCCGCTCTCCAGCAACTGGCGCTCGGATGAAACCGCGCAGAAGTTTCTGACCGAGAATGGCGTCCCGGTGATTTCCGGGATCGACACGCGCGCGCTGGTGCTCCATTTGCGGTCTCGCGGCGTGATGCGCGGAGTCCTGTCGTCGATCTCGACCGATGCCAAGGAATTAGTCGAGCGGGCGAAGAAATCTCCCTCGATGGCGGGGTTGGATCTGGCTACTCGAGTGTCCACTCCGCAGGTTTACACCTGGGATCAGCCGGCCGTTGCCGCGTCGCCATCGGAAAACATCGGGGATGCAGCGGAGCCCCGCTTTAACGTGGTGGCTTACGATTTCGGGATCAAGCGCAACATCCTGCGGATGCTGGTACAATCCGGCTGCAAGGTCACGGTAGTGCCGGCCGGGACCAAAGCCGAGGACGTGCTGGCGCTGAAACCGAACGGCGTGTTTCTTTCGAACGGTCCGGGCGATCCCGAGCCGCTGACGTATCAGGCGGAGCAAGTGCGGAAATTAGTCGGGAAGACTCCGATTTTCGGAATCTGCCTGGGGCATCAGATTCTGGGGCTGGCGCTGGGCGGGAAGACCTACAAACTCAAGTTCGGGCATCGCGGCGCGAATCATCCGGTGTTGAACAAGGTAACGAACCGGGTGGAGATCACCTCTCACAATCACGGTTTCGCGGTGGATCCGGATTCGCTGAAATCGAGCGACGTGGAAATTACGCACATGAATCTGAATGACGGGACGCTGGAGGGCTTCCGGCATCGTAATCATCCTGTGTTCTGCGTGCAGTATCATCCGGAAGCGGCGCCGGGTCCGCACGATTCCCATTACCTGTTTGGCGATTTTGTGAAGCTGATGGAGGGCAAGTAACTTGCCGCGGCGTAACGACATTCACCGCATCCTGATTGTGGGCTCGGGGCCGATCATCATCGGTCAAGCCTGCGAATTCGATTATTCGGGCGCGCAGGCGTGCAAGGCCCTTCGCTCGGATGGATACGAAGTGATCCTGATTAATTCCAATCCGGCGACCATCATGACGGATCCGGATCTGGCGGACAAAACCTACATCGAGCCGTTGAGTGTGGAGTACGCCGCGGAAGTAATCCGGCGCGAGCGTCCGGACGCGTTGCTTTCGACCGTGGGCGGGCAAACGGGCTTGAATCTTTCTGTGGCGCTGGCCGAGGCGGGCGTGCTGGAACAGTATGGCGTCGAACTCATTGGCGCAAAACTGGACGCGATCAAGAAGGCCGAGGACCGGCTGCTCTTCAAAGACGCCATGAAGAAGATCGGCCTGGATTTGCCGACATCGCAATTGGTGACGGATGTAGAAAGCGGTCTGGAGTTCGCCGCGCGCATCGGATACCCGGTAATCTTGCGGCCGAGCTTCACCATGGGCGGCTCCGGCGGCGGCATCGCGTACAACCGCGAGGATCTGGTCGAGATTCTGGAACACGGCCTGGATCTTTCGCCAGTCCATGAAGTGCTGATCGAAGAGAGTGTGCTCGGGTGGAAAGAATTCGAGCTGGAAGTAATGCGCGATCAGGCGGACAACGCCATCATCGTGTGTTCCATCGAGAATTTCGATCCCATGGGCGTGCATACGGGCGATTCGATTACCATCGCTCCGGCGCAGACCTTGACGGATCGCGAATACCAGATGATGCGCGACGCGGCGCTCAGGTGCCTGCGCGAGATCGGCGTGGACACGGGCGGATCGAACGTGCAGTTCGCCATCGACCCGAAGAGCGGGCGCATGGTGATCGTGGAGATGAATCCGCGAGTATCGCGCAGCTCGGCGCTGGCGTCCAAAGCCACCGGATTTCCGATTGCCAAGATCGCGGCCAAGCTGGCGGTGGGATATCGCCTGGACGAGATCAACAACGACATCACGCGCAAGACTCCGGCGTGTTTCGAGCCGACCATCGACTACGTGGTGGTCAAGATCCCGCGCTGGCAGTTCGAAAAATTCCCGGGCGCGGAACCGGTGTTGGGCACGCAGATGAAGAGCGTCGGCGAGGTGATGGCCATCGGCAGGACGTTCAAGCAGGCGCTGGGCAAAGGGATGCGCAGCCTGGAAACCGGCAAAGCCGACGGTGCCGTGACGTTTCACGACGATCTGATCGAGCCGCGCCTGATTACGCCGAACCCGGACCGCCTGGGCTACATACGATTTGCATTCGAACGCGGCTATACGGAAGAACAGGTGCACGCGTTAACGTCGATCGATCCATGGTTCCTGCGTCAGGTGCGCGAGATGGTGGATCTCGAGCGCGACATGGGCAAGGTCACGCTGGGGTCGATCACGCGTGAGCAGTTCATAACCGCCAAGCGCAACGGCATTTCGGACAACACGCTGGCGCGGACCTGGAAGGTGGGTCCACTGGACGTGCGGGCGCGGCGCAAAGAGTTGGGCGTCGCGGCGGTGTTTAATCGCGTGGATACGTGCGCGGCGGAGTTTGAGAGCTTCACCCCGTACCTGTACTCGAGTTACGAATCGAGCTGCGAAGCTGCGCCCTCGAAGCGCAAGAAGGTGATGATTCTGGGCAGCGGACCGAATCGAATCGGACAGGGAATCGAGTTCGATTATTGCTGCTGCCATGCGTCCTTCGCGCTCCAGGGCTTCGACGTCGAGTCCATCATGGTCAATTGCAATCCGGAGACGGTTTCCACGGATTACGACACCAGCGACCGGCTATACTTCGAGCCGCTGACGCTGGAAGAAGTGCTGAATATTTACGACACCGAGAAGCCCGACGGCGTGATCGTGCAGTTCGGCGGCCAGACTCCTCTGACGCTGGCGCTGCCTCTGAAGCGCGCTGGAGTGCCGATTATCGGGACCGATCCGATGAATATCGATCTGGCGGAGGACCGGAAGCTGTTCGGAAAGCTGCTGGAGGAACTGAATATTCCCGCGCCCGAAAACGGTTCGGCGACCACCGTCGAAGGCGCGTGCGAAGTGGCGCGCAAGATCGGCTATCCGGTGCTGGTGCGGCCCAGCTACGTGCTGGGCGGCCGCGCCATGGTGATCGCCTACGACGAAGATACGGTTCGCCGGTACATGCAGGAGGCCGTGATTTTCTCGCAGGACCGGCCCGTGTTGATCGACAGGTTCCTGGAAGACGCTACCGAAGTGGACGTGGACGCGCTCGCGGATACTTCCGGCGCGGTACTGATCGCCGGGATCATGGAGCACATTGAAGAGGCGGGCGTGCATTCCGGCGATTCCAGCTGCGTTCTGCCGGCGACTTCGCTGGCCGACGAGACCGTGGCGACGATTCGGGCCTACACCGAGCAACTGGCGCGGGCGCTGAATGTAATCGGCCTGATGAATGTGCAGTACGCGGTGAAGAGCGGCAAGGTATACGTGCTGGAAGTGAATCCACGGGCCTCGCGAACGGTTCCTTACGTTAGCAAGGCCACGGGGGTTCCGCTGCCGAAGATCGCCGTGGGGCTGATGCTGGGCCGCAAGATCTCCGAGTTCACCGACGCCACAGGGGTTCTCAAAGTCCCGCAATTCTTTGTGAAATCGCCGGTATTCCCGTTCAACAAGTTTCCCGGCGTGGATCCGTCGCTGGGACCGGAGATGCGCTCCACCGGCGAAGTAATGGGCGTGGGCGAGAATTTCGGCGAAGCATTCGCCAAGGCGCAGTTGAGCGCGGGCACGCCGCTGCCCGATAAGGCCGCGTATTTCTCACCGTGAACGATCGGGACAAACTGGTGGCCGCGGCGCTGGCGAAACGCCTCACGGAGCTGGGATTTGAAATCACGGCTACGCGCGGTACAGCCAATGCGATTCGCGCTGCGGGAATCGAGGCCAAAACTGTCTTCAAGGTGAACGAAGGCCGCCCGAATGCAGTGGATTTGCTGAAAGCGGGCTCGATCAGCCTGATCATTTACACCGGCACTACCGGCGCGCATGCGTTCGCGGACGAGAAAGCCATTCGCAGAAATGCGGTGACCTATCGGGTGCCGTGCATCACCACCATCAGCGGGGCTCGTGCGGCGGTTGAGGCGATTGCGTCACGACGCAGGGACCCGATCCGGGTGTGGAGCTTGCAGGAAATCCACAAGACTCCGGCAGCGGCGGGGCGGTAGACCGCTCATGACAGGCGACAAGATCGCCTGTCCCACTAAGACCTGCTAGTTCTCGCGAGACGTGGTTTCCGGTTCCCGGCTCATTTGCTTGGCCGCGCTCTTGAGGGGATCGTTTTCGATTCCCCGGCTCTCTAACACGTCGTAATCCAGATCGTCCAAGCCGCCCGTCATCCCAAGTTCGAGGTCGGAATCTTCGCCTTCGGGCGTAGGACCCTGGAGCTTGCGCTCAATCCGTTTCGCCCTTTTTTCGTCCTGCTTTTCCTTGCGCAGCTGCTCTCGCTGACGTTTTTTGAAAGATTGTGGGCCACGACCCGCCATAAGATTGCTCCTGAACCTGAATGCCGCACACTCATAGGCGACCGACCCGGGCCAGCGTACGCTATCTATTTGCGAGTTAGCAATATCACCGTGGTCGGCCTGGAGCAAGCGGCCTGCACGTCCTCATTGTACCATTTGCTTTGTGACGCGGTCTCGAATACTGGTAACCAACGACGACGGGTGGGATGCCCCCGGATTGGACGCGCTGAAGACGCTGGCCAGGCGGTTAGGCGAGGTGCGGGTGGTAGCGCCGCGCGACCCGCATTCCTATGCTGGTCATCGCGTTACCACCGATTGCCCCCTGGTTCTGGCGGAGACTGGTCCTGAGGAGTTTACGCTTACGGGTACGCCGGCCGACTGCGTGCGGCTGGGGTTGAGCACGCTGTTCCCCGACAGTGACTGGGTGCTCTCCGGCATTAACCGGGGCGGTAACCTGGGCGCCGATATCTTCACTTCGGGAACCGTCGCCGCAGTGCGCGAAGCAGCGCTTCTGGGCCGGCCAGGGATTGCGATTTCGCAATACATCCGTAAAGGGGTGCCGCTGGACTGGGACCGGTCGGTTGCGCTGGCGCTGCCGGTGATCCAGGAACTGATCGCGGAAGGCTGTCCGTCCAAGGGATTTTGGAACTTGAATCTTCCGCACCTGGACGCGGGCGAAAGCGCTGCTGTGATCCGCTGCGATCCTGACAACGAGCCCTTGGATATCCACTTTCGGAAAGAAGGAGACAGCTTCCACTACGACGGCAGCTATCGGTCGCGGCGGCGAACTCCGGGAAGAGACACAGAGCAATGCTTCGGCGGATCGATTACAGTGAGCTGCCTGTTACTTTAGCCACTCGCCATCGTGCATGACCCTTTTGGCTTCATTGGTGTCGGCATCGCGTAGAACCAGATCGGCGGGCTCGCCGGGTGCGATCAGGGCGGTGCTGGGGACCGGCGTGACCAGTTTTCCGCTGCCCGAGATCATTTCCGAGCCTTTGGGCACCGGCGTAGAGGCCTGCGGCCCAACAGCCAGGAATTTGCCATCCCGGATCACGATCACGGAGTGCTCCAGACGCGGATGGTCCTGGCCTGGGTCGAGTTTCGCGCCCACGATAACCTTGACTCCGGAAGTGATTGGAGACGTACAGGACACCAGCAGGATCGCCAGAAATACCAGAAGTGTTCTCATCCGAAGAGCAGCTCCATGGATAAGCCGCGCAGGTCCGGCACTAGTACATCGGGAGCATGCCGCGCGAGTTCCTCTGCGGATACGACTCCCGTTGCGACCGCGATGGAGCGGACCGAGTTGGCACGAGCGGCGCGAATGTCGTTGGGATGATCGCCAATCAGGGTGATGGGGCTCGCGCGGTCGATCCAGCCTTCGCGTCGTGCACGGCCAACGGCGATCCGGACCAGTCCGGCGCGATCCGAAGCCAGCTCGGCGAAGGCGCCGAAACGCAGGTATTGCTTTAGCCCAGCGCGCTCCATTTTCTTCCAGCCGATGCGGGTGAGATTCCCGGTAACCAGGCCGGCCGGGATGCCCCGGCGCGACAGGCGGTAGAGCAGCATACGCGCTCCAGGACACACGCGGCGGCGAAGATCCGGGCAGCTCCGCGCATAGATGCGTTGCGCCAGCACGACGAGCGCAGGCATGTGGCGGCGGATGCGAGCCTTCGAGACTCCTGCATTCGCCAGCATCTGGGTGAGGATATCGCGATCCAGCATGCCCTGTACCGGCACGCCGTCCGTGGTGGTTTCAAGGCCGGTAATGCGGCGGATGGAATCGATCAGAGCCTGGCGATGATGGGGGCCCGCGCGGCGCAACAAAGTGCCGTCGATATCGAAAAGTACCAGTGCTTTTTGAGGCGCTTTCAGCAGCATCCGATATTTCATGATATCCGGCTGCTAAAATGGCCTTGTCATGCAAGTGCTTCAAGCGGGCCGGCACAAACTGCTGCTTCTGGAACTCGACCCGGAGTTCATCGAGAATATCGCGCGCCAGGCGGGCTTCGAGTTCAAGCTGGAAGATCAGGAGCGGCGCGTGCTGCTGGATCTCTCGGCGGAAGAACGCCAGGCTCCGCTGCTGCTGTTCGACGCGGCCGATCCCGCCAACCTGGGATGGTTTTCGCGCTGCCAGTTTTACGTGGACGGCGTTTCCGGGACGGTGTTGCAGACGCCCATCCAGATCGCCAACCAGCACGATCGCGGCGGACGGGCGCTGCCGAATGCCATCCGGCTGCAGATCAACAAAGAATTGCCTGTGACGTTTCGACTGCCGAACAAAGCGGCAGTCACCGAGCAGACCATCTACGCTGTGCTCTACAACGTACTGAACGCTTTGCTGAACACCGGCGTGGGCGTGTGCGGCGGCGGTGCTGTAAAACCTCTGGCGGGGCGAACAGAGCCTCAAGCCTCCAGGAACTAAATAGCCGCGAATGGACGCGAATGAACGCGAGTCACGCGAATCAACGACTCCAGAAGAGACCGATCCTATCCGCGCCTACGCGATCCAGAATGCGGCGCTGGCCGAGGCCAAGCCCCAACGGAGCGGGAGTTCCTGGGTGGTTCCGTTTCTGGCCTCCGTGATGGTTACGGGATTGCTCCTGGCCGCCGTGTACTACTTCTGGGGACGCTAAAGCATGTCCACTTTCCGCCTGATCGAATACCAGGACGCTTCGCCGGCCGTCCGCGCCGTCTATGACGACATCATGGCGACGCGCAAGACCCACTGGATCAATAATTTCTGGAAGGCGCTCGCGCACGACCCGGCCGCGCTTCAGCGAACCTGGGAAACCGCCAAGCAGGTGATGGGCGCCGGTGCGCTGGATCCTTTGACGAAGGAGCTGATTTACGTCGCCATCAGCATCAGTAACCAGTGCGACTACTGCGTGGCCTCGCACATCGCCGGCGCTCGATCCAAGGGGATGACCGACGAACAGCTTAAAGAACTGATCGCGGTGGTGGGATTCGCAAACGCGAACAATCGAATCGCAGCAGGGTATCAGGTCGAGATCGACGAACGGTTCAAGACATAAAAAAGGCGGCGAGCCCAGACACCCGCCGCCTCCTCCGAATTAACGGCTATTTAGTCTTTTTTGTCGTTGCCGTTTTCGTTACCGTTTCCATTTTCTTCATCGTCGTCCGTACTTCTTCGGAGCACTTCCCAGGTGAAGTTATCTCCATGCTGCTGGGTGAAGAACGTCCGCCAGCCCGACTGGAACGGCTTGGGGATCTTGGCGCCTAACAGGCCGTTGACCGTGGGATCGCCGTCGGAGGTATGCCAGCCAGTGATCTCATTGTCGCCTTCGTTGCTGAACGATCCCGTGAATCCGGCACCGCTGATGACGGTATCGAAAGTAGCCGACGCATCGCGGCCTTCGGCCAGAATGCGGATGGGCTGCGCCCCGCCAGAATAGTTGGTCTTCACATCAAACAACCAGGCGGAGTCGAGGGCGTGACGCTGGAGGTGCAGCGTGTCGCCGGCGTCTTCCACGAAGACGATATGATCGGCATCCCAAAAGGCGCAGTTATCGAAGCCGGAGTGAACCTGATCGCCAAGATAAAACAGCGAAAGCTGGCCGTGATCGCCGTTCAGAACCAGCTTGAACAGCGAGCCAAAACCACCGTACGTAATTCCGGCGGGAGTCAGGTTATCGGTGTCGCCGGTTTCATCGAAGTAGAATTCGGTGAAATTGGAGCCCGGCCGAAACTGGCCGTTTTCAGGACGCTTGAAGGGAGTACCCGTCGCCCTGGCGGCTGCGATGGCGTTGAACGGGCTGAACCCGTTTACTGCGGTATCGTGAATGGTCGCCCAGCTGGTATTGAAGACCAATCCGTAGGTATGCAGGTCCAGCACATCCTGCGAGTTGATGACGCCGTCGAAAAGAATCGGATGGGCGGGTCCCGTGTGTGAAGTCACTTGCAGGACTTGCAATTTGCCACCCTTCTTGAGGTCGGAAGGATCCGCGGGCAGGAAACGATAGATGTAACTGTTGGGAGCTTTCCCATGGTTAACCGTAGTGCCGCCCACGTCTTCGATGATGTAGAGCCGGCCTTGCGGGTCAGCCTGAATGCCTTCGAAGCCGCCTTGGCCGATGATGCCGGTGAGCGCTTCGACCTTGGAAGGAACGTCCAGAGTGGCCTGCCAGACGCCGCCGCCGAGCGAGCCCTCCGCTGTGAATAGCAGCCGTTGCGAGAAGGGGTACCACGTACTGCCATCGATGTTCGGAAGGGCGCCGCCGTTGGAATCCCGGTCCGCCATCAAGGTCACGCGATGTTTGCCGTCGGCATCCAGGTTAATCCTGGTGATGTAGCCGTGGACATCGGCAGCCAAACTGGTCAATCCCAGTTCGTGGCCCTGGAACAGGAAGTGAGTACCGTAGTTGTAGAGCGGATCGGCGCCTTTTTGCCCTTTAAGAACAAGGTAGGTGTTCTTGTCGGGTTCCGTCTTGGTGGCCTCTGTTTTGCTTCCGGGGCCGGTGGGGACCATGGGTCCGTTGTTGTCGTATCCATAGAACGGGACCAGGGCGCTGGGGTTTTCCAGCGCATTCGAGCCCTGAGACACAACGGTTTCGATCAGCTCGGGGGAAAGAACGTTTGGGGCCGCCATGCCCGTGATCCGGTCATTCGCAGATGGGACGTTGGTCGGCAGGGTGTCGCCAGCGAAGGCCCCGGCCGCGAGCAAAAATGGGAGCACACGCACGCTGTAATGAATTCGCATTGATTCCTCTCGAAGAAATTCGATTTGACTTCAGCGAGAGTGTAACAACGGCGGATTTCTAGGCGATTGCAGTACGGTCAACTTCCAACGACACCCTACGGAAGCTGCGCGGGCGCGTTCACGTGCACCAGGTCGATGTTGTTTTCCTGGCAGATGTATTCCAGAAGCTCGTAGTTCGCCGGCTGCAGCCGGGCGCGCCCGGTAGTGGTGAACGGCTTGGTATACGCACCGGGATCGTCGATGGTCACATCGATGGTCATGTTCCCCAGATCCGTGCGCGTGTAGCGCTCGATGGTGTGGAGCTTCTCGGTGTGAGGATGGCCCAGGTAATCGAACCAGAACTTGTCGTTGTATCCGACGGTATCCACCACCAGCGTATCGCCGTCCCAGTTGCCGGTCGAATGCCCGTACCAGGTTGGATCAGGATCTTCAGGATGTTTGCCGTTCATGAAGATCTGGCGGAAGCTGTGGATGTTTCCTTCAAACAGAATGAAAATGTGGGTGGCAGCCCTGTGCGTGGGGTACTGCACCATACGCCAGGGATACGGTGCGCCGCGAGGAACGCCGGTGGGCAGGCAATTCGCTTCCGGATCGTCCTGGGACCTCCGCGTCTTCATGAGGGCCTCGCCCCCAGGGAGCATGACGACTTCGCTGCCGGGTTTCAGTCCTTTGGTTATATCCGAGGAATTACTTCCTCCGCCCATCCACAATCCATTCAGATCGACGGTTCCATCGGGGAGGCGGGGCGTAGGACCTGCCGGCGTGGCCGGTCCACCTTTGCCTTTTCCTTTGGGCGCGGCTTGACCGGGCGCTGGCCCTTGGGCGACAAGGAGCGACACGGCGCCCAGCGTAACAGCGAGCACGTAGCAAGTAATGAATTGCTTTCTCATGCTGCTCTACTTCACATCGGGAGGCGGCGCGGCCATGAACGTCAGTTTCGTCCCGTCGGATTTCAGGATGGTGGTAGCGCTGGCGGTGGTGGTGTTGTCCTTGGCGGGGGCGGCTACCACCTCAACGTGATCGCCTTCTTTGAGCGAGTGCCGGGTCCATCCATTGCGCTGCATCATGTTGGGACTGGCGAGTTCCAGGTTCCAGTTGGCCACTTTGCCGTTCGCGTCGGTCACGTCCATGTAAAAATGGGCGTGCGGATTGGTCCACTCGAATTTGGTCACTACGCCCTTCAGTTCGAGCTTCTTCGAGGAGTCATACTCGGCTGCGAAGGAATGATGCGCGGCGATCGGCAAGCCCATCATCAGTAGTCCGGCGGTCACCGCGATCATGCTGAGCTTGAGCTTCATCGCCACGCACCTCCAGAAGCGTAGTTTTTCATATCGAGGGGCCGTGCGCAATGCGTCGAGCTATTTAGACAAATCCAATGGCCCGGCCGCCGATGCCGACGCCGAACCATAACGTCAAGGACAACAGCGCTACCAGCCAGCCCAGCAGCAGGGGCCGCTTGCCTTCGTCCCTGTGCGTCACCCAGCGGAACAAGGTGAACTGGAAGATGATGGCGGGAAACAATACGGCCATCTTGAACTTAAACCCGTCGTTGACGAAGCATTTCATCGCCTCGGACTGGAACAACATGTAGCCGGTTGCCAGCATGGTCAGCATGCCCCAGGTCATGTAGGGCTCCAGATTCTTGGCCAGCACCGCCACAGGCTGCTTCTTCATCCCGAGCCCCATCATGCGCAAATCGATGATGACGATGGCTCCGAACATCATCGTCAGCGCCAGAATGTGGATCGTCTCGATCACCGGGAACGCCCAAATGGTGCTCGCAATCGACTGGCCGAGCCAGCCTTTGTCGTTCCACTCAAAAAATGGTTTTAAGAGTTGCCACATACATCA
>Ga0105245_10000503_pt1 | contig 35833 bp, 36 predicted proteins | sample KBSM54metaG_FD_81523 | JGI IMG/M metagenome (GOLD analysis project Ga0105245, IMG submission 81523) | Miscanthus rhizosphere microbial communities from Kellogg Biological Station, Michigan, USA - KBS M5-4 metaG | ecosystem: Host-associated > Plants > Roots > Rhizosphere > Soil | place...
CGCGCGAAGCCTTCCTGGGGGTGACCTCGGGGTTGGGGCAGATCAAGGCGCTGCGCCAGGCGGTGGGCTCGACCACGCTGCAGCTCGAATCGACCAAGCTGGGCCAGGAAGTCGGGGTGAGGACGGCGGTGGACGTGCTCAATGCCGAGCAGCAACTGGCCATCTCGCAGCGCGACCTGGCGCAGGCGGTGTTCAACACCATCGTGAACCAGTTGAAGCTCAAGGCGGCGGTAGGCAAACTGGCGGAAGCCGACCTGGCCGACATCAATTCCCTTCTCAAGGAAGACGCGCAGTAATTTGGGGGGCAGCGCATGACAAACGGCGCTGCGTCTGAGGCAATCGCCAAAGCCAAGGCGGTGTTGCGCAAGGCAATCCTCGAGCGTCGCGACGCTGCCGATAGCGCAAGCAGAATCCTTGCTTCGCAAATCATTACCCCGAAACTGTTTGCGTTACCTGCATATCACGCGGCCACGGTCGTTGCGGCCTATTCGTCATTTGGCAGCGAATTCGACACCTCTGACTTCCTTGCCAGGGTGCTCTCCGACGGCAAGCAACTATTTCTACCGCGAATGATTCGCGCCGAGCGCACCCTCGAACTACGGCGCGTGATCGATCCCGGCGCCAATCTGGTGACAGGTGTCTGGGGAATTCGCGAACCGGCGCAGAGCTGTCCACTTTTGTCCGGCGCAACGGTCGACTTCATGCTCGTGCCGGGTGTGGCATTTACGACAAATGGAGCGCGCCTGGGTTACGGCGGCGGCTTCTATGATCGGTTGCTGGCGTCTCTGGATGGGCGCACTGTCCGCATCGCGGCCGCATTCCAGTTGCAAATAGTGGATCAGCTGCCGGAGGGACCGCACGACCAGCGTGTCGACCAGGTCGTCACCGAACACTCAGCCCGGCCATCACCACTTCAGTAACTCCAGTGTTCTTTGCGTGGCGCCGCGGTGTGCATCCGTAAATCGTTTGCCTGCTTGAGACATTGCCCTTCGCAATTCTGGATCACGCAGCAGACTGTCGATCGACCTGCCCAACTCCGCTACATCGCTCACCCGCTTCGCGGCGCCTGCTTCGATTGCGCCGCGGGTCGCTTCCTCGAAATTGAACGTATGCGGACCGACGATGACCGGAACGCCGACAGCACAGGCCTCCAGCAGGTTCTGGCCGCCCAGCGGGAGCAGGCTGCCGCCGATAAATGCGATATCGCAAGCGGCGTAGTACGCGAACATCTCACCCATCGAGTCGCCGAGGACAATCCGCGTCTGAGTTTCGATCGGACGATTTTCGCTGCGGAGTTGAAATTGGTGCCCGCGCTGTCGAATAAGGGAGGCGACCTCATCGAATCGTTGCGGGTGGCGCGGCACGATAATAGTCAACAGCTCAGGCGTTGCCGCTTTGGCGAGCGCATCCAGAATCATGGTCTCCTCGCCTTCGCGCGTGCTCGCGGCAAGGAAGACGGGTCGCGCGCCAAATAAATTGCGAAGAACGGCCCCGAGGGCGAGCATCTCGGCCGGCGCGACACGGTCGAATTTGATATTTCCGGTAACGCTGACGTTTTTGGCGCCGAGTTCCCCCAGTCGCTGCGCATCGCGATCGGTTTGTGCGCCGATGCCCGCTAGCTGTGACAGTGTTCTTCGCGTCAATCTTCCCATCCGCCGATACCCGCGTGCGGATTTTTCCGACATCCGCGCATTCACAAGATAGACCGGCACGGCCGATCGCTTGCTGGCCTCGATCAGGTTGGGCCAGATCTCAGTCTCCATGAAGATGCCAACTACCGGATCGAAGCGGCGCAGGAAGTCGCTCGAAGCCCAGCCGAAATCGTAGGGCAGGTAGCAACGGTCCACGCTGTCGCCGTAAAGGTCGACGCCGGTCTGGCGTCCGGTCGGCGTGCCGTGCGACAGCAGAATCCGATGCTCCGGATGTTGCGCCTGCAATGTCTTGATGAGTGGTTCCGCCGCTCGCGTCTCGCCCACCGAAACAGCATGAATCCAGATAACGCTGGTCGGCACGGCGTGCGAGAAGACCCCGAACCGCTCACCGACGTGCTGCAGATACGCGGGTTGCTTGCGCGCCCGCAAAACGAGATGAAGCAATGCCCAGGGCAGCAGCAGGTACAGCATCAACGAATAAAGAAGGCGGCTCAAATTATTTCCACAACCCGGCTCAAATTATTTCCACAACCCGGTTGACGCGGCAACCAGGCATGGCTGTGCGCGCATCGCCGATGACGCGAAGATTGTGAACGACGCCGCCCATCGACGGAGTCCTGATCAGGAGACTTGCTGACACCAGATTGAGATTGCGGTTCGACTGGATGCGCGATTATCCCTAGAATGACGACCTTTAGGCAGACGCAGCATCGTCATGGCGCAGACCAGCATCATCGTGACCGGCGGCGCCGGCTTCATCGGTGCCAATTTCATCCAGCAGTGGATTGCCACGGAACCCGGAATCGTGGTCAATCTCGACAAGCTGACCTACGCCGGCAATCCGGCAAGCTTGCGCGAAGTCGAGTCCGATCCCCGATATGTGTTCGCGCACGCTGATATAGGCGATTTCGGCGCGGTTTCCGCCTTGCTTGCACAACGCAGGCCGGTTGCAGTCGTCAACTTTGCGGCCGAAAGTCATGTGGATCGATCGATTCATGGTCCCGCGGATTTCGTGCAGACCAACCTGGTTGGTACGTTCCAGTTGCTGGAAGCGGTGCGCGGATACTGGACCACACTGGCGGATGATACCCGGCGGCAATTCCGTTTCTTGCACGTGTCCACCGACGAAGTCTATGGCTCGTTGCAAGCCGACGATCGGGCTTTCACCGAGCAATCGACGTACGCACCGAACAGTCCGTACTCGGCTTCCAAAGCGGGTTCGGATCATCTGGTTAGGGCTTACCACCACACGTACGGTCTGCCGACGATTACCACGAACTGCTCCAACAACTATGGTCCCTATCAGTTTCCCGAGAAATTGATCCCGCTGATCATCCTGAATGCGCTGGCCGGCAAACCGCTCCCGGTTTATGGCGACGGGATGAACGTCAGGGACTGGCTCTACGTCGGTGATCATTGCTCCGCAATCCGTCTGGCGCTAGCCAAAGGCCGGGTGGGCGAGACTTATAACATCGGCGGCAACAACGAACGCGCCAACATCGACGTCGTGCGATCGGTTTGCCGCATCCTCGACGAACTGCGTCCGGCCAGGGATCGGAAACCCCACGAATCCCTGATTACGTTCGTTGCGGACCGGCCTGGTCACGATCGTCGCTATGCAATCGACGCTACGAAAAGCGGCGCGGAACTCGGCTGGAAGCCGGTCGAGACTTTCGAGTCCGGGATCGGCAAAACCGTGCGCTGGTATCTCGACAATCCCGAATGGGTGCAAAGCGTACATAGCGGCGCCTACCGGAATTGGGTCGAGAAGAACTACGCGAGTCGGTGATAGTGATGAGCGATGACCGCGTCTCCCGTCTCGTCACGGGACTGCATAAAAGTATCAAGGATTAGAATGATGGTCCTTGCTAGTCACCCACTACCCATTACCCATATTCCATCGGCCAAAACATGAAAGGCATTCTCCTGGCAGGCGGATCGGGTACCAGGTTGCATCCCGTCACCAGGGTTGTCTCCAAACAGCTTCTGCCGGTGTATGACAAGCCGATGGTCTACTACCCGCTCTCGACGCTGATGCTGGCTGGCATCAGGGACATTCTGGTCATTTCCACGCCGCACGATTTACCTCGTTTCAGGGAGTTGCTTGAGGATGGTGCGAAGTGGGGAATCAAGCTGTCGTATCGCGAACAGCCGCGTCCGGAGGGTTTGGCTCAGGCATTCATCATCGGGCGGGATTTTGTTGGCAAGGATCCCTGCGCGCTGGTGCTGGGCGATAACATCTTCTATGGTCACGATCTTTCTGCCCGCCTCAAGGAGGCAACCAAGCGATCGTCGGGGGCCACCATTTTTGCCTATCAGGTTACGGATCCGCAGCGTTATGGTGTCGTGGAATTCGACCGCGCGGGACGCGCGATCAGCATCGAGGAGAAACCCGAGCGTCCAAAGTCCCGCTTCGCCGTGACGGGCCTGTATTTTTACGACAACGATGTGCTCGATATCGCCGCGACCCTGAAACCGTCGGCGCGTGGCGAACTGGAGATCACGGACGTCAACCAGCATTACCTGCGAAGCGCGAGGCTGAAGGTGGAAATGCTGGGCCGCGGCGACGCCTGGCTCGACACCGGCACACACGAGAGCCTCCTGGAGGCGTCCCAGTTTATTTCCACCATTGAGCACCGGCAGGGGCTGAAGATCGCGTGCCCGGAAGAGATTGCCTACCGTGCCGGCTACATCGACAAGGAACAGCTGAGGGAACTCGCGCGTCCCATGGGCGGCAGTGCCTATGGGCGCTATCTGCTGGGCCTGCTCGACGACCAGGTCTTTCAATGAAAGCGACGCCGGGAATTCTGCCCGAAGTGATTTTGCTCGAGCCTCGCGTGTTCGGCGACGACAGGGGTTTCTTCCTGGAAAGTTACAACAAGCGGGCGTTCCAGGAACTGACCGGCATCGATGCGGAATTCGTGCAGGACAATCACTCCTGTTCTGCGCGCAACGTTGTTCGTGGTCTGCACTACCAATTGAAGCAGGCGCAGGGAAAATTGATCAAGGTCGTGGCGGGAGAAATATTCGACGTTGCCGTGGACTTGCGCCGCTCTTCGCCGCGCTTCGGGCGCTGGCTGGGGCAATACCTCTCGGCGCAGAACAAGCGCATGTTGTGGGTTCCCGCGGGATTCGCCCACGGGTTTCTGGCGCTTTCCGATGCCACCGAGGTCCTGTACAAGACCACGGATTACTATGCCCCGGAGCACGAGCGCTGCGTGCTATGGAACGATCCCGAAGTGGGCATCGACTGGCCGCTTAAGGGAGTGCCTTTGGTTTCAGAGAAAGACGGTCGTGGAATGAGATTGGCCAGCGCGCAGGTGTATGAGTGATGCAATGAAAATCCTCCTCACTGGCGGTGCGGGACAGGTTGGTTGGGAATTGCGCCGTGCTCTGGCCATTTTTGGCGAGGTTGTCGCGCCGCCGCGCGAGACGCTCGATCTTGCTTCCGCGGATTCCATCGTTGCCGCAGTGCGTGCCGTGCGGCCGGCCCTGATCGTCAATGCAGCCGCATACACCGCGGTGGATCAGGCCGAATCGGAGTCCGCAATAGCCATGAAGATAAACGGCGAAGCGCCGCGAATTCTTGCCGAGCAGGCTGTCTCGACCAATGCCGCGATAATTCACTATTCCACGGACTATGTCTTCGACGGTGGCAAGGCGGAGCCCTACGTCGAGGCAGATGAACCCGCGCCTATCAATCGCTATGGAAGCACCAAGCTCGCCGGCGAACGTGGAGTGGTGGCCGCTGGCGCCCCGCATCTCATTTTCAGAACAAGTTGGGTTTATGGTCCGCGTGGCAGGAATTTCCTTCTGACGATGCTGCGCCTCGGAAGAGAACGAAAGGAACTCAAAGTCGTCGATGACCAGTTTGGCGCGCCCACTTTGGCGCGTCTGATTGCCGAAGCGAGTGCGGCTGCGGTCGGGAGGAATTTTTCCGGCGGTCGGCTGGATGTCGATGCATTCCGCGAGAGCGGTGGTCTTTACCACCTCACATCAGCGGGCCGTACTACATGGTTCGGATTTGCGCAGGCGATTCTGTCGGGCAGAACAGGTGTGGCCAAGCTGCTGCCGATTCCGACTTCGGGCTACCCTACGCCGGCCCGCCGCCCGCAGAATTCGGTGCTCGACAACAGCAAACTGGAGCGCCATTTCGGCTTCACGCTGCCGGACTGGAAAACCGGCTTGACGCTGTGTTTGGAAGAAATCGGTGAATGGTGAGCAGTGAATGGTGAACAGTGAATAGCGACTCTCCGACAATCCTAGGCAACCGATCACTCATCAACCATCACTCATCACCATTCCCCATTCACTGCCTCTTGTAGTCGTCCTCCAGCCGCACGATGTCATCCTCGCCGAGATAGCTGCCCGACTGAACTTCGATCATGTGCAGCGGCATCTTGCCGACGTTTTCCAACCGGTGTTTCGCACCAAGCGGAATGTAGGTGGACTGATTTTCGGAGAGGAGCAGGGTTTCGTCCCCGCGGATGACCCGTGCGGTTCCCGAGACCACGACCCAATGTTCTGCCCGGTGATGATGCATCTGCAACGATAGCTTGCTACCGGGCTTGACCATGATGCGCTTGACCTGGAATCGATCGCTGCTGTCGAGCCCTTCGTAATAGCCCCACGGCCGATAAACGCGTTTGTGGACGAGATATTCGTCCCGCTGCTTGGCCTTCAGCGCATCCACGACTTTCTTGACCTCCTGGGACCGGTCCCGGTGCGTGACCAGCACCGCATCCGAAGTTTCGACAATGATCAGATCTTTTACCCCGACCGCCGTAACCAGCCGGTGTTCCGCGCGCACGTAGCAGTTGTGCACATCATCGGTGTGGATGTCGCCGACCGTAACGTTGCCGCTGGCGTCTGGCTGGCCCGCTTGCCACAATGCGGTCCATGAGCCGATATCGCTCCAGCCGATGTCCGTCTCCACCACAACGGCGTCTTCGGTTTTCTCCATGACTGCGTAGTCGATGGATTCGGACGGCGATGCTAGAAAGGCTTTTTCATCGAGGCGCACGAAATCAAGGTCCCGGGTGGCCGCTTCCCAGGCCGACTTGGCCGCGTCGAGAATGTCCGGGCGGTACTTTGCGAGTTCTTCGAGGTAACGCGATGCCTTGAACACGAACATGCCGCTGTTCCAGTAAAAGCGGCCTGAAGCTATGAACTCCCGGGCGCGCGGTTCATCTGGCTTTTCGACGAATCTTGCTACCCGATAGCAAGCGGAGAACTTCTCCAGGGGCTTGCCGCGCTCAATGTAGCCATAACCGGTTTCCGGTTCGCGCCCGACGATGCCGAAAGTCACGAGGCGCCCTTCGGCGGCGACGGCCGCCGCCGTTGCCACGATCTTGTGGAACTCGGCAACGTTGCGGATAAGGTGATCGGCGGGCAAGACCAGCATGATGCCGTCGGGATTCGCAGACACTACGTGCAGGGCTGCGACCGCCACCGCGGGCGCGGTATTGCGGCCGGCAGGCTCAAGAATCTGCGCTCCCGCAACCACCATTATTTCCCGCAGTTGTTCGGCGGCGAGAAAGCGGTGGTCGTTGCTGCAGACAAGGACCGGGTCTTTGAGGCCGGCAATGCCTTTCAGACGCAACAGCGTTTCCTGCAACATGGTCTTCTTACTGACCAGGGGCAGGAATTGCTTGGGCAGCAGCGTGCGTGACAGCGGCCAAAGCCTGCTGCCGCTACCGCCCGAGAGAACTACGGGGAAAATCATACGGTGCCTCGTCTTGGCGGGAAATTAGCGCCGGATTTCTTTCAGGGCAAATACAAATCGCTTAAAATCGGAAGCGTTTCCTGACTGCAGCCAACCGGTCGTCGTCGAATTCGACCCGCAGATTTCGCATGCCATCACTATCGCAACAGCCATAAAGCCGAGCCTTTCCTGGAGTATACAGAACCCTTTCCGGTTCCTGAATGATGAGCAAAGTTGCATTGATCACAGGCGTGACCGGGCAGGACGGCGCCTATCTCGCAGAGTTCCTGCTGCGCAAGGGCTATCTGGTCCATGGCATCAAGCGCCGCACGTCCCTGTTCAACACCGACCGCATCGATCATCTTTATCAGGATCCGCATATCGCCCACCGGAATTTCATCCTGCACTACGGGGACATGACCGATTCAAGCAGCCTGGTGCATGTGATCCAGAAAACGCAACCCGATGAGATCTACAATCTGGCCGCGCAAAGCCACGTGGCTGTGTCTTTCGAGGAACCGGAATACACCGCAAATTCCGACGCGCTCGGAACTCTTCGAATTCTGGAAGCGATCCGCATACTCGGCCTGGGTGATAAAACGAGATTCTACCAAGCCTCGACCTCCGAACTATACGGTCTCGTTCGTGAAACTCCCCAGAAAGAGACTACGCCGTTCTACCCACGGTCGCCCTATGGCGTGGCCAAACTCTATGCTTACTGGATCACGGTGAACTACCGGGAGTCCTACGGCATGTTCGCGTGCAACGGCATCCTCTTCAATCACGAATCGCCCGTTCGCGGCGAAACCTTCGTCACGCGCAAGATCACGCGCGCGCTGTCGCGTATCAAGCTGGGTCTGCAGGACTGTCTGTATCTCGGCAATCTGCATTCGAAGCGTGACTGGGGCCATGCACGGGATTACGTGGAGGCGATGTGGCTGATGATGCAACAGCCCCAGCCCGAGGACTTCGTCATTGCTACGGGCAAACAGCACAGCGTGCGCGAATTCGTCGATGTCGCTGCGCGCAAGCTCGACCTCAAGATCAAATGGTCGGGAAAGGGTCCCGACGAAAAGGCGATCGACGAAGCGGGCAAGACGGTGGTGGCCGTCGACCCGCGTTACTTCCGGCCAGCGGAGGTGGAAACACTGCTGGGCGACCCCTCCAAGGCGAAAGCCAAGCTCGGGTGGGTTGCAAAGATAAGCTTCGAACAACTGGTCAACGAGATGACGACTGAAGACCTCAAATCCGCAGAGCGCGATGAACTCGTCAAGCGCCACGGCCATCGTCCTTATGACTTCCACGAATGACGATGCAACCCGGTAGCCGCATCTATGTGGCTGGTCATGCCGGGCTGGTTGGGTCTGCAATCGTGCGGCGCTTGCAGGAGGGTAAGTACGGCAACTTGATCCGTCGAACACATTCCGAGCTCGACCTGACCGATCAGCGGATGGTAAAGGGATTTTTCGAATCCGAGCGCCCGGAATATGTTTTCCTGGCCGCTGCCAAGGTCGGGGGTATTCTCGCGAATGATACTTTTCCGGCCGAGTTCATCGCCCAGAATTTGTCAATTCAGAATAACGTCATCCACGAGTCCTGGCGTGCCGGCGTAAAGCGCCTTCTTTTTCTGGGCTCTTCCTGCATCTATCCACGCGATTGTCCTCAACCGATCAAGGAAGAATACCTCCTCACCGGGCCGCTCGAGCCGACCAACAGAGCGTATGCGATCGCCAAAATCGCCGGCATCGAAATGTGCTGGTCCTACAATCGTCAGTACCGCACACGTTTCCTCTCTGCGATGCCGACCAATCTCTATGGCTCCGGCGATAACTACGACTTGCAGAATTCCCATGTGCTGCCGGCGCTGATCCGCAAGATGCACGAGGCGAAGTCGCGCGGCGTACCCGAAGTGACCGTTTGGGGGACAGGTAATCCACGAAGAGAATTCCTCAATAGCGACGACATGGCGGATGCATGCGTGACGCTGATGAACGTGGAAGACCAAATCTTCGACGCCCACACTACCCAATACCCGCCTTTGATCAATATCGGGTGCGGCGAAGACTTGACCATAAAAGAACTGGCCGAGTTGGTTGCAAAGACAGTCGGTTTTACGGGTTCGCTCAAATTCGATCCTTCCAAGCCGGATGGCACGCCACGCAAACTGCTCGATGTCGGACGGCTGTTTGCCTTGGGTTGGCGCCCATCGGTTTCACTCCATGCCGGCATAACAGCAGCCTATGCCGATTTCCTGCAACACCAACGCGTAACGGCCTGAACCATCCTTTTTGCTTGATTTCGTCGGGGTTTGCCTGTCTAATGGCTGGATGTTCAATCGTTGAACACAGCTGATGCTGACCGACGAATATCGATACCGCATTCTGAAGCTCCTGGAAAAAAATCCAACCGCAAGCCAGCGCGAGATTGCCCGTGAGCTGGGCGTAAGCCTTGGGCGGGTCAACTTTTGCCTGCAGGCACTCATAGAAAAAGGGCTGATAAAGGTAAACAACTTTCGCAAGAACGAAAGCAAGCGCGCCTATCTTTATTACCTTACGCCGAAGGGCATGAAAGAGAAGACGAGAGTTACCGTACGTTATTTGAAATTGAAGCTCGACGAATACGAAAGCCTGAAGCGCGAAGTGGCGGAGCTTCAGCGCGAGGCGGGAAAGCTTAACCAGTCGGTGCCAATGAGAAATGGCAAGTAGCCAGCGGGAAATGGTGATAGAAGCTGGTCGAGCCGAGCGGCATTACTGGCGGGATCTCTGGACTTACCGCGAGCTGTTCCTGTTTCTCGCCTGGCGCGACATCCTAGTCAGGTACAAGCAGACAGCGATTGGAATTGCCTGGAGCCTGATTAGACCTGTCATCACGATGCTTGTATTCACCGTGGTGTTCGGCCGCATAGCGATGTTGCCGTCGGAAGGAGTGCCTTACCCTGTTCTGGTCGTCGCAGCCATGTTGCCGTGGTACTTCTTTTCCACCGCGGTGACCGAGGGTAGCAACAGCCTGATCCAGAACGCGAACGTTGTTTCCAAGGTGTACTTCCCCAGGTTGATTGTGCCGATCAGTGCCGTGGCTGTGAGTCTGGTCGACTTTGTCATCTCACTGTTGCTGCTGGCGGTGTTGATGGCGTGGTACCAAATCATGCCTTCTGCGCGGGTGCTGTTCCTCCCCGTTTTTCTGGGTCTCGTTGTAATTCTCACGGTAGGACTGACGCTCTGGTTGGCGGCACTGAACGTGCGGTACAGGGACTTTCGCTACGTCGTTCCCTTCCTGATGCAGGTCGGGATGTTCTTGTCGCCGGTCGGATTTAGCGGCGTGGTGGTGTCCGAGGGCTGGCGCGCTGTGTATTCGCTCAATCCCATGGTCGGAATCATCGAGGGTTTTCGCTGGTGTCTCTTGCCCGGCTACGATCTCGACATGAGGGCAGTGTGGTTCGGAGCGCTCATTTCGTTTCTCATTCTCGGAGCCGGAATAAATTATTTTCGCCGGACCGAGCGCTCGATTGCCGACGTAATCTGACCATGGGTTGGTCGATCAAGGCCGAGGGTTTGGGTAAGGATTACGTGATCCGGCATGAGGCCGGGCATCGATATGTAGCCTTGCGGGATGTCATCAGCGACAGCATGCGTGGCTTGTTCGGCATGCGCAGAACCGCGGGCGAGCGGCCGGCATCGACGCGCGAACGCTTCTGGGCGCTCAGGGATGTTTCCTTCGAAATAGACCAGGGCGAGCGGGTCGGCATCATCGGCAGAAACGGCGCAGGCAAGTCCACCCTGCTCAAGATTCTGAGTCGAATAACGGATCCCAGCCTGGGAAGCGTGCGACTGCGCGGGCGGGTGGCAAGCCTTCTGGAGGTGGGCACGGGTTTTCACCCCGAATTGACCGGGCGCGAGAATATTTTTCTGAATGGCGCAATACTGGGGATGACGAAGATCGAGATCAGGCGCAATTTCGACCAGATCGTCGAGTTCTCCGAAGTCCAGAAATTTCTCGATACCCCCGTAAAGCGTTATTCATCGGGGATGTATGTCCGGCTTGCGTTTGCGATTGCGGCTCATCTTGAGTCTGAGATCCTCATCGTCGACGAGGTGCTGGCAGTTGGCGACACAGCATTCCAGAAAAAGTGCATTGCAAAAATGGAGGAGATCGGACGCTCGGGTCGCACGGTACTTTTTGTCAGTCACAACATGGGTCCGATCGCCGCTTTGTGCAGCCGTTGCATTCTGTTGGCCGCCGGCGAACTCCAATCGATCGGTCCGACGCTCGATGTCATCTCTGAATACAACCGGGTAGCGGAACTGCATACGACGGTTGATATTGAGCCCTCGATGAGGAATCGGGGGGACGGACGCGTGCGGTTCCTGTCGGTTTCGATCTCGAACAAGAGGAATGAGCCGCTGAACTCCTTCCTGATCGGCGATGAAATCAAACTGGAATTTCTCGTTGAGAGCAATCTGTCGGAAGAGATTTCTTTCTGGGTCATCATATTCGACGCCACGGGCCGGCCGCTTCTGAGTTCCCACCAGAGGGATATTGAAATAGTCCGGATAGGTCGAGGCAGGTTTCGCCTCGAGTTTCTGACTTCCGGCATGGGTTTGATGCCGGGAAGCTACACCATATCCGCCGGCGCTTTCGACCAGCGGTTGACCTTCCTGGAATGGGTCGACAATTGCCAGCAGTTTGAAGTCTTGACGTCTTTTCAGGATGGCGTTGCTTTCGATGGCCGCTGGGGTGCCGTGAACCTCCCCGCGCAGTGGAGCCTTTCGCCCAGTGGCTAGCAGAAGGGTATACCTGCCTTCCCCCAGAGAGCCTTCCGGGGCGACTTGGCTGATTAACTGCCTGCTCGAACTTGGCATCAGGACTTTCCGCTATTCACCCGGCGGGATGTGGCGCCGCGAAAAGGGCCGCTGGCTTCTCAATCCCCATGAACTCCTGCTGCGCAAATGGTTGCCTGCCCTGAGCGACCACGAGAGTTTCGATTTTCGCGGCGACATCGAAGTGCAATGGATGCACGAATGGCGTTCGGACAAGTATGCCGACTCGCAGATCATCTATTTCGTCCGAGATCCGCGCGACGCGATTTACTCCCGCTACAAGCGCGAGGGTTCGCAGTTGACCTTCGCCGAGTTCGCGGCGTTTCCGGATGTGAGCACCTTGCTTGACAAGGTCGTCAACTGGAAGCTGTTCAACGAGGGATGGCTTTCTCATCCGCGGCTGACCGTGGTGCGCTTCGAAGACTACAAGGCGGATGCCGAGCGCACGCTCCGCCAGGTCCTGCATGCGCTGGGCCTCGAATATGGTCCGTCCGACATCGATCGAGCGGTGCGCAATTCGACCTATGATCGCGCCGCTGCAGCAGAGCGCACCTATCGGGCCGAGCATCCGGATGATATCCAGATCGTCAATCGCTCTGGCCGGCCGATGGAGTGGCAGACCGGGATAATCGATCACAACGTTGTTGCCCGCATCGAAAGCCTTTGTTCCGAGCTTCTGGAACGGCTGGGATATCCTTCGCCGGCTTTGGAACGTCATGCGATTTCGCTCAAGCGGCACCTGTCGCACTTGCGATTCTTCGGATCGATCGTTCTGAATCGTGCCGCAATCGAACGAGCCCACGATGATCCGGGCGCACACGATGCTTTCCGTCACACCATCGAATTCGCCATTGCCTTGAATTCCGATCTTCTTACCAGGGCAAGTTTGCCTCCCCACGAACTGGCGCAGTTGAAGGCAAGTCTGCGCGAATATCTGGCCGGCCTCGGCCACGAAGTTGAAGACAGTTTTGTCGGGGCGGCGCCCTCAGCGGCGCCGCCGGACCCGGAGGTGATGCCGCTTGTGCGCCTGAAGCGGGGCTTGTTGCGGCGCGCTCGCCGGCTGATCGGCTCGGGAGCCTAGCAGATGAAAGTGAAACCGGGCAGAGTCTTTTGGTTCACCGGTCTGTCGGGCGCCGGCAAGACGACTATCGGCAAGCTATTTTTTGGGCTGCTGCGCGACCACAATCCGTGCTCAGTATTCCTCGACGGAGACATCCTTCGCGAAGTGTTTGGCAACGACCTCGGCCACTCCCGCGAAGAGCGCCTCAAGAGTGCGATGCGTAATTCGCGATTGTGCAAGACGCTCTCCGACCAGGGTATCGACGTCGTGTGCGCGACGATCTCGCTGTTTCGGGAATGCCAGGAATGGAACCGCGGCCAAATGCCTGGATATCACGAGATCTACTTGCGCGTTCCGATGAAGGTGCTGATCGAGCGGGACCAGAAGCAACTGTACAGCCGCGCGCTGCGCGGCGAGATGAAAGATGTCATGGGCGTCGATCTGCCGGTCGAGGAGCCGGTCACCCCGGAGTTGATTATCGACAATGACGGCAGGAACACACCGGCTCAAATCGCGGCGATGCTGTCTGCAAAGTTCGGCCATATCAATTTCACATAAGGAACCATTGTGGAACGCGGAGATTTTACGAGTTTGGCCAAGGACTATATCCACCGTACCGGTTACTCTGCGAGAGTGCTCGGCGCGATCGCTGCGTACATCGGCGCATTCAGGGAAGGATTCACGGTTGCCGACGTGGGCGCAGGCACAGGAAAGCTGACCGAGAATCTCTGCGAACTCGGATTGCGCGGATACGCGGTCGAGCCCAATGATGCGATGCGCGGTGAGGCCATTCGCCAAGGAACGACGACAGAGCGATTTCGCTGGGCCGCGGGAACCGCGGAGCGCACCGGATTGTCGGACCGTTGCGCGGACTGGGTGTTGATGGCCTCGTCCTTTCACTGGACCAAACCGGAACTCTCTCTACCGGAATTCCATCGCGTTCTGCGGCCTGGCGGCTTCTTCACGGCGCTCTGGAATCCCAGGGATCTGGAGAGCAGCGAATTGCACAAGCGGATAGAAGCTCGGATCCACGACCTCGTGCCAGGCATTACACGAGTGTCGTCGGGTTCCGGGAAATATACGCAAGGGATCGAAAAGACCCTGATGAGCACCGGCCACTTCGACCGGCTCGTTTTCCTGGAAGCGCCGCATCAGGAGTTGATGACGAAAGAGCGTTATCTTGGCGCGTGGCGCTCGGTCAATGATATCCAGGCACAGGCGGGGCCCGAACGATTTGCAAAGATACTGGACGCAATCGCCGAAGAGATCCGCGACCTGGACGTTGTCGCTGTTCCCTACAAGACAAGAGCATGGATCGTACAGGCAAAGTAGGGTTGCTCTTCGGCACCAAAGCTGAAACGCTGGAGCGACTTGCGCCGCTAATCAGGTCGGCATCGGTCCTTCCGCAAGAGCGTTTCACGATCGAGACCTGGCGGCGAGACGAGGCCGGAGTGCTCGCGCGCGTCTCGGCGCGCGGCTGGTTCGATAAACCGGTCATCGTGCGCTCGTCGACGCTGGCCGAAGATGCGGCGGGTGCGAGCCGCGCTGGACAATTCCTTTCTGTGGGCGATGTACGCGGCAAGGATGCGCTGAGGGCGGCGGTATCTCGCGTGATTGCTTCCTATGGCGAACGCGACGTCCACAATCAGCTATTTGTGCAGCCGATGCTCGGGAATGTAGCGTTGAGCGGTGTTGCGTTCAGCATCGACCCCAACAACGCCGGACCCTATTTCGTAGTGAACTATGACGACAGCTCGGGTTCCACGAGCACGGTCACTTCAGGAGAAACAAACCAGGTAAGGACGCTCTACTTCTGCAGGCATTCGCCGGGCAAGGTTCCGGAGAACCTTGCTGGCGTCATCGATCTGGTGCGCGAACTCGAAACGCTGCTCGGTTCGAATGCGATCGATGTGGAATTCGCCCGCACCGCTGGAGGCGAGCTGTTCCTGCTCCAGGTGCGTCCGCTGGCGACGGCGGTCGAGCTTTCCGCAGAAGGTGGATCGCACCACATCGCCCTGGAACAAATTCATGCGCGTGTCCGCGCGATGATGCGCCCGCATCCGTACCTCCACGGCACACGCAGCGTGTTCGGCGTCATGCCGGACTGGAACCCGGCGGAAATCGTCGGCGTGCGTCCCCGGCCGTTGGCGTTGTCGTTGTACAAGGAACTGATCACCGACAACATCTGGGCCTATCAGCGTGACAACTACGGGTACCGGAACCTGCGCAGCTTTCCGCTGCTGGTAAGTTTCGCCGGGCTGCCCTACATCGACGTCAGGGTGAGCTTCAATTCGTTCATCCCCGCGGATGTGGAACCGGTATTGGCGGAAAAGCTGGCCAACTACTATATCGATCGTCTCGTCCACTCGCCGAACTATCACGACAAGGTTGAGTTCGAGATCATTTTCTCTTGTTACACGCTCGATCTCCCCAGGCGGCTGGACGTGCTGGAGAAATCCGGCTTTACGCGAGCCGAGATCGACGGCTTTGCCGGCAGCCTGCGCCGGTTGACCAACGGCATCATCCATGGCGAGCGCGGGCTCTGGCGCAAGGATGTGGAGAAGATCCGCGAGCTCGAATCCCGCCGCGCTGCGATTCTTGGCAGCGATCTCGATCGCGTGTCGAAGATCTACTGGCTGATCGAGGACTGCAAGCGCTATGGCACGCTGCCCTTCGCCGGCCTTGCGCGCGCCGGTTTCATCGCCGTGCAGCTGCTGAAATCCCTGATTGATGTCGGCATCCTGAACGCGGACGAGTACCAGCGTTTCATGGCATCGCTGGACACGGTCAGTTCACGCATGACACGCGATTTCAACGAGCTGGACCGGTCCGCCTTCCTGGAACGCTACGGCCACCTTCGTCCAGGCACATACGACATCCTCTCTCCGCGCTACGACGAAAAGCCCGAGCTTTATTTCGACTGGGAAGGGCAAGCGGCACATACCAATCCGCCCGCGGCGGCCTTCGCGCTGTCGCTGGATCAACTCCGGCGCACCGAGGCGCTGCTGGTCAAGCATGGGTTGGAGCATGATGTCCTGGGGCTGTTCGATTTCATCAAGGGGGCAATCGAAGGCCGGGAGTACGCGAAGTTCGTTTTCACGAAGAGCCTGAGCGACGTGCTGGTGGACTTCGGCGAACTTGCCCGCGAACACGGGTTGACGCTCGAGCAATGCTCGTTCGCAGACATCGCGTGTATCAAGGATCTGTATGCATCGAGCGCGGGCGCTGGTCAAGTGCTGCTGCGTTCGGTGGCCGCCGGTGAAGCAGGCTATGCGATTACCCGGCGCATCAACCTGCCGCCGCTGATTACTTCGCCTGACGATGTCTTCGCGTTCCACCTCCCGTATTCGGAGCCGAACTTCATCACGCTCGGCCGGGCGAACGGCGAAGTGGCTTCAAGCGATGCGGGTCGAGAGGGCATCAAGGGAAAGATTCTGCTGATTCCCAGCGCTGACCCCGGATTCGATTGGATCTTCGCGCAGGGCATCGCCGGTTTCATCACGATGTTCGGCGGTGTCAACTCCCACATGGCCATTCGTGCTGCGGAACTCAGGGTTCCCGCAGTCATCGGCGCGGGAGAAGCGTACTTCCGCGAATGGTCGAAAGCGAAAGTGCTGGAGATTGATTGCGCGAACAAGCAGGTGAAGGTGCTTCGATGATTGGCGTCGCGATTACTCAGCGGGTCGAACTGGTGCCCGCTTATGGGGAGCGTCGCGACGCGTTGGATCAGCGTTGGACGGACTTCCTGGACCGATGCGGCCTGGCCCCCATCCTCGTGCCTAACAACGCGGACATGCTTCCGCATCTTATGGAGGTGGCACGGATCGAAGGGGTGATCCTTACCGGCGGCGGCGACTTGATCGAGTACGGAGGGAACGCGCCCGAGCGCGACCGGACGGAGGCGGCGTTGCTGCGCGTGGCCATGGAACAGCAGTTGCCCGTGATGGGTGTGTGCAGGGGCATGCAGGCGATTCAACATTTCTTCGGGGTGAAACTCGCTGCCGTTTCAGGGCACGTTGCGCACCAGCAGACCATTCTGATAAACGGAGAATCCGAAACGGTCAACAGCTATCACTGCTTTGGTTCGCCTGCGACAGTCCCCGATCTTGAGGTCTGGGCCGTGGCGGAGGATGGCGTAGTCAAAGCGATTCGTCACCGTCATCGCGCCATTCAGGGCGTTATGTGGCATCCGGAGCGCTGCACTCCGTTTCGCGACGCAGATATCCGGCTTTTCAGGCAGCTTTTCGCCGTGCAATAGCGATGAAGGCGATTATTCTCGCGGCGGGACGTGGAAGCAGGATGGGAGGAGCAACGGCGGATCAGCCGAAATGTCTCACCGTGCTGTTTGGCAAGACCCTTCTTGCCTGGCAACTCGAAGCTCTGCGAGGCGCGGATATCAAGACCATAGCCATTGTTCGCGGCTATATGGCGGAGAAGCTCGCGGTCGCCGGTGTGGACACTTTCGATAATCCCAGATGGGCGGAAACAAACATGGTGGCCTCGCTCTCGTGCGCGTCCAGCTGGCTTTCAACAGAGACATGCCTCGTCAGTTATTCCGACATCATCTATCCGGCTTTAACGATCAAAGCACTTGCCAAGGCGCAAGGTGACATCGTCATTACCTGCTTCACAGACTGGCGACGATTGTGGGAAGAACGGTTCAAGGATCCGCTGTCGGATGCCGAAACATTCCGGGTTGATGCGTCGGGTCGCCTGCTGGAAATCGGATCCCGGCCGCGCAATCTCGACGAGGTCCAGGGCCAATACATGGGACTCCTGAAATTTACGCCGGGAGGTTGGCGCAGCGTCGACGCGCTCCTGAGGAGCATGGAACCGGCACAGCGAGACAAGCTTGACGTCACTGCGATGCTCCGCCTGCTGATCGAACGCGGTACACCCGTTTTTACCGTTCCAGTGGAGCAACCGTGGTATGAGGTCGACACGCAGTCGGACCTGGAGTTGTATCAAGCAAGGGCGTTGCAGGGCGGGGGTCTTTTTTGACGGCCACGTCGGTAAGAAACGACCTGTGGCGGGAGCAGTGCCCAGTTTGTGGCAACGCTGTAATCGACCAAATCGGCAAAGTGCCCGTATCAGGGGACGTTGAATATTCGACTCACTCGGTTGTGCTCGAAAGAGTGCCGGAAATCTGGAAATGCCATGCCTGCGGGTCATGGTTCACCCAGAACGCGGTGCCGGAAGCAACGGCGCTGGCTCTCTACGCGTCCGGAAACAGCGGAACGCGCTGGCTTGCAGAACCTTTTGAGACGGCGAAAAACATCGAGCTAGTCGGAGAATTCGACCGGCACATCGGCGCCCAAACCAAGATCCTGGATATTGGATGCAGTACAGGGCAACTGCTCGATTACGCGAAAAAGCGCGGTGCCGTAACATTCGGCGTGGATTTTTCCGAGGCGTGCCGCACGATTGTCACTGAAAAAGGGCACCGTTTCGCCGTTTCCCTGTCCGAGTTCTCCAGCGAGCGATTCGACGTCATAACTGCGTTCGACGTGGTCGAGCACCTCTATGATTTTTCGCTCTTCCTCGCAAACGTTGTGCAGATTCTCAAGCCTGGAGGAAAGCTCGTCGTATTGACAGGGGACATCAGGTCTCTCGGGGCACGATATTGCGGCAGTCGGTGGTGGTATCTGCGATACCCGGAGCATATCGTTTTTCCGTCGCGCGATTATTTCAAGGGTTTAGTCCGGGGACTGCATCTGGAACGAATGGTTCGCACCTACGCATCGGTCGGCTATCGTGTTGCATTTCTCCCCGCCCTACGGACCGCTTTGTTACTGGCGCGGCGCGGAAACTACAACGGCCTGCCTTCGCTCGGGCCGGACCATATGCTTGTGGTCTTGCGCCGTGATTGACTGTCCGATCTGCAATCAAAAGAACATCGACAAAGTGTATCGCTTGCACGACGATCGATACGGCTACCCGGGCAATTTTTGGCTGATGCGTTGTTGCGACTGTGGTCACCGGTTCCTGGATGGAGCGCATTTCTCCGACGCGCAGATTCAGGCGCTGTATTCGAACTACTATCCCAGACGTAACATGAGACCGGAAGATTATCAACCGGATGTCGAGAGATCGGGTTTTACGGCATGGCTCGAAGGCACCAAGGCTTCGGCGTTTCGCTGGGTTGGGCCCCAGGTTAAAGTGCTGGATATTGGATCCGGATTTGGACAAGCGCTCGGTTACCATGCCAACAGAGGATGCGAGGTCTGGGGCGTCGAGTCGGATGAAAACATTCGGCGCATTGCGGAGCTTCACGGTTTCAATGTTCATATCGGAGTGTTCGACCCCAAAGAATTTCCGCAGAATTATTTCGACGTAGTGACGCTGGACCAGGTCATCGAGCATATGAGAGACCCGATTGCGACGCTGGCGGGCGTGAAAGCGGTTCTCAAAGTCGGAGGAGTTGCAATACTGAGTACGCCGAATGCTGCTGGCTGGGGAGCCAGGGTCTTTGGGCGGCGGTGGATCAACTGGCACGCCCCCTATCATCTTCAATTCTTTACCAAGCGATCGATGCAGCTCGCGGCGCGACGGGTGGGCCTCAAGGCCGAGGTGCTCGGCACAGTCACGAGTTCGGAATGGCTTCGTTACCAGTGGATTCATTTGGGGTCATTGCCCAAGATTGGACAACCTTCCCGCTTCTGGGCACAGCACGGGGGAATTCCAAAACTTCCTGAGCGTATCGCCTTGAAAGTGGGCTCGTTGCTTCATCGGACCAGAGTCAATCATATTTTGACGCGCTTGTTTGACAGTATTGGCGCTGGTGATTCGCAGCTTTTTCTCTTGCGGCGCAGCTAATGGAGACGGTTCACGTACTGCTGCCGGTTCATAACCGCAGGGAGGTAACCCGGGGATTTGTGCGCTGCCTCAAGGCGCAGACCTATCCAGAAATTCGATTAATAGTCATCGACGATGGATCGACCGACGGAACACAAGAGGTCGTTCGACAGGAGTATCCGTCAGCGGAGTTCATTCGGGGCGACGGTACCTGGTGGTGGGCGGGATGCCTGCAGCGGGGATTCGATTGCCTAAGGAAAAAATGGATCAAGGAAACGGACATTGTGCTGTTCGCCAACGACGACACCACGTTTGCACCAGATTATGTTGAGCGTGCGGTGCGGTTTCTCGATGGCAAGAAGAACTGCATGCTGCTTTCACGAATTCGGAATGCGGTGACCGGGGAGGTGGACGAATCCGGGGTCTGCGCCGATTTGCGCAAGATGACTTTCCGGGAGGCCAAGGAGCCGGCGCTCATCAATTGTCTCGCCACCAGGGGCTTGTTCTTGCGTTGGGGTGACGTTCAGAAGGTGGGAGGCTTCCATCCAATCATCCTCCCTCACTACTTGTCAGACTACGAATTCACCATCAGAGCGACGCGCAGGGGACTCAGAGGCGTTACTACGGAGTCAGTGTGGTTGAATGCAGACCTCGCACTGACCGCTAACAGAGACCTGGGCGCACTGGTGGGTTTGAGCTTTGTAAGAGGTCTCTTCTCCATCAAGTATCCGGCTAATCCAATACATCAGACCGCTTTCGTTCTTCTTGCTGTACCCCGTCAATGGGTTCTTCAGAACTTGCTCCGGATCTGGTGGCCGGTAATGAAACGAATTCTGCGGCAGGGTGTTCTCCGAATTCCAGTAAAGGCTGGGCGAGTTGCCTAGAGCAGGAGCCGAACTAGCAGATGAACGGATTGAACGAACTGCGGAAAAGATACCCTTGGCCATCCGTGCGTCTTCATGCGGATCTTGAGGACTGGAGCCTGGATGGCGGGGGCAAGGAGCTTGTTCTCGACATCATTCGGCACCGCAATATCCGACTCATGGTCGAAGTTGGAGCCTTCGTCGGCGGCTCTGCAAAGATCTGGCTGCAGGCGAATCCTTCTCTGACCCTGATTGCGATCGACCCATGGGAAGGCGACTGGTGGGTGGGGTACGCAAGACAGCATGGCAGGGAGAGGTTGGCGCAGGTTTTTGCTGGGCAGGACGGACCGTTTAAAGCGTTCGCCTCTTTGCTGTGGGACTTTCGCGATCGCGTCATCCCGATGAGAGGCAGATCGCCTGGAGTCCTAGAGGAACTGAATGACCTCGGAATTCGACCGGGGTTATTTTTCTTGGATAGCAACAAAAGCGGGGAAGAGCTCGGGTTGTGCCAGAACCTGTTTCCCGGCGCTGCACTGACGGGAGATGATTGGACATGGGAGCAGAATGGCGCGTATCCGATTCGAGCCGCGGTGAAACAGTTCGCAGGACAACGGGGCTTGTCATGCAAAGTGCTTAGAGCCACTTGGGTTCTGTATCGCAAGCCTTTGGAATCTGCCCTTAGGCTGCGTTGGCTAGTTCGAACGGTACATGAATACTTGGTCGGCATCAGACACAAACTCGCGAGAGCCGTTCGGATGATAATGAAACGGTCTATAAGAACTGCCCGTTAAAGACTGCCGATGCAATCATGAGCTTGGCCCCAGTGGCGGTCTTCGCGTACAACCGGCCGGATCATTTCCGGAGGGTCGCGGAGGCGCTTGCCCAAAACCCTGGAGCATCCGCCTCCCGGCTGTTTGTCTTTTCAGACGCGCCCGGGAATGCTTCTGCCGCAGAAGGGGTAGCGAAGGTCCGGTCGCATGCGCACAGCCTCAAGGGCTTCGATTCTGTTGAAGTGATAGAGCAGCCATCGAATCAAGGCGTGGCCAGATCGATCATCAACGGCGTGACCGATCTCACCGCGAAATTCGGCAAAGTAATTGTCCTCGAAGACGACTTGCTGCCTTCACCACATTTTCTCAACTACATGAACGATGCACTGAATTTCTATGAGGACAATGAACACGTCATCAGCGTGCACGCATATTCCTATCCGGTGAGCGAGACGCTTCCCAAGACCTTTTTCTTGCGGGGTGCCGACTGCTGGGGCTGGGCAACTTGGAAGCGCGGCTGGGATCTTTTCGAAGCAAATGGCGAGAAATCTCTCCGCGAGCTGAGGAGTCGAAAACTGAGCCACGATTTTGACTTCGGCGGCAATTACCCCTTTACCCAAATGCTGAGAGATTGCATCGACGGCGAGAATGATTCGTGGGCAATTCGCTGGTACGCGTCGGCGTTTCTCCTTGGCAAATTTACGCTCTATCCCGCATCGTCCCAGGTGCAGAACATTGGAGCGGACGGAAGTGGTATGCATGTTGGTGCCACGAGATCCTTCGAACATCAGAAATGGGGTGAAAGTACAGTGATCGAAGACATTCCGGTCGAAGACTCGCGCGTTTCGCGCCGGGCATTTGCTGCTTACCTTTCCGGACTAAGGCCTTCGCCCGTAAAGCGGGCGCTCGAGCGCATAACCAATGCGTTTGAAACGAAGTCCTCGAAACCGTGAATTTTCGCGCTGCCCTTAAAGAAATCCTTCCGCCAGTAGCCCTGCGTATGGTCGGGCAGACCACCCGCAAGGGTATTCGTTTTGAAGGGAGGTTCCGGACGTGGCGGGATGCGCAAGCCGCGTCCAGCGGCTACCAAGATAAAGAAATCGTGCGTCGTGTATACGAGGCTGAATGCAAGGTAAGAAGCGGCGAAGCTGCGGATGAGCGTGACAGCGTTCTGTTCGACTCGGTTCAGTTTTCCCTTCCCATTATGGCCGCACTCGCACGCATCGCCAGCAGACGGAGCGGTCAATTGCAGGTACTGGATCTCGGCGGCGCACTCGGGGGGCTGTATCGTCAGTATCTCGCATTCGGGCTGCCCGCCCGCGTAATCTGGAACGTGGTGGAACAGCCCGACTTCGTCAAGTTCGGGCGTTCGTTCGAAACGACCGCGCTCCGGTTTCATGCATCGATCGAGGAAGTCTTGGCCAATGGAGTGCCGGACCTCGTTCTGCTGTCGAGTGTGATGCAATACATCGAGAATCCATTCGAGACGCTTCGCAAGATCACCGCGTCCGGGATACCCCACATTGTGATTGACCGGACGCCGTGTTCCGCTCAAGAGCAGGATCTGCTGACCGTGCAGCGGGTCCCGCCGGAAATCTATGAGGCGAGCTATCCTTGCTGGATATTTTCCCGAACCGGCCTGCTGCGCGCGCTGCAGCCGCGCTACCGCCTGGTTGCGGCGTTTTCCGATCCGGCCGGGCCGCTGCAAGGACCGGGACTGAAATTCGACCTTGGAGGTTTCATGTTCGATCTCGAGAACTGAGAGAGTTTCGACGAACATGCTTGCAAGACTCAAAACGTACTATTTTCGTCAGATGATGCACCCTGGTGTGCTTGGAATCCTGACGAACCCGTTCTATTTTGCGCGCCGCGGGCTGGTTCTCGGGATTAGGGAATTCGCTTCGCAGGTCCATGGTCGGGTCTTGGATGTTGGTTGTGGAAACCGTCCTTATGAACAGCTGTTCGATGCATCGGAATACGTCGGCCTGGAATTGGATACGCCGGAGAACCGCCTGACCAAGACGGCTGACGTTTACTATTCCGGAACCGTCTTCCCTTTCGAACCCAACTCCTTTGATTCAGTGGTCTGCAATCAGGTGTTCGAGCATATATTTGAACCGGAAGCGTTCCTCCGCGAAATCGGACGCGTGCTGAAAAACCAGGGTCGGCTCCTGCTGACCGTTCCTTTTGTATGGGACGAGCACGAGCAACCTCGCGATTTCGGTCGCTACAGTTCATTTGGTTTGCGCGCGTTGTTAAGCAGAAATGGATTTGAGGTGCTGGAATTGCGCAAGACCGTGGACGATATTCGCGTCATATTCCAGATGCTGAATGCGTACATCTTCAAGAAAACTTGCGTGCGGAATCCGTATTTGAGCCTGTTGCTCACGCTGATATTGATTGCCCCGTTCAATCTTGCCGGGACCGTGCTGAGTTGGCTGACGCCGAGCAATGGCGATCTCTACCTCGACAATGTCGTCCTGGCGAGGAAGATTCCGGGCATATGACCGACAACAAGCCATTCGGCGGGGTACGCGCGCTTATTACAGGAGGGTTGGGTTTCATCGGGTCCCACCTCGCCCGTCGGCTGTTGCACATGGGCGCCGACGTGACGATCGTTGACAGCCTGATTCCGGAGTATGGAGGAAATTTTTTTAACATCCACGACATCCGGGATCGGGTCAGCGTCAATATCACCGACGTACGCGATTCTCACGCCATCGAGTATCTTGTCCAGAACAAGGATTATGTTTTCAATCTGGCTGGCCAGACCAGTCATCTCGATTCGATGCTGGATCCCAAGACGGACCTGGACATCAATGCTGGCGCGCAACTGTCGATTCTTGAAGCCTGCCGCAAGCACAATCGCAGTGTGAAGATTGTCTTTGCGAGTACACGCCAGATATATGGCCGGCCGAAATATTTGCCAGTGGATGAGAAGCATCCGATTCATCCGGTGGACGTCAACGGCATCAACAAACTGGCTGGGGAGTGGTACCACCTGCTTTACAACGATGTATACGGTATTCGTGCTTCAGCCCTGCGCCTTACCAACACATACGGTCCCGGCATGAGAGTGAAGGATGCGAGACAGACCTTCCTGGGCGTCTGGATACGCAACTTGATTCAGGGCAAGGCTATTCAGGTATTCGGCGATGGACTGCAGGTCAGAGACTTCAACTATGTGGACGATGTAGTTGACGCACTGTTGGCCGCGGCGCCCACGACGGCGACCGAGGGCCAGGTGTTCAACTTGGGCTCAGAACAGGTAGTTAGCCTGAAGTGGCTCGCCGAGAAACTCGTCGCTTTGCACGGTTCCGGGAAATTTGAAACGATTCCGTTCCCGCCGGACAGAAAAGCAATCGACATCGGCGACTATTACTCGGATTTTTCGAAAATCCGCGACGCAGTCGGTTGGGCGCCGAAAGTAGGTCTGGAGGAAGGCCTGATGCGTACGCTCGAATATTTCTCCCTGCACGGCAAGGAATATTGGGACACATGATGATCCCGATGAATGCGTTCCAACGCGAATCGGAGGAACTTCGCGCGCAGGAAATGGAGGCAGTTCGCACGGTACTGGATTCGGGTTGGTTCATTCTGGGGAAGCAGGTCGAATCCTTCGAATCGGCGTGGGGCGCGCGTATTGGGGTCAAGCACGCAATCGGCGTTGGCAACGGAATGGACGCGATCGAAATCGGCCTTCGTTGCCTTGGTATCGGCCCTGGCGACGAAGTCATCACGACGTCGATGACGGCGTTTGCTTCGGCGCTGGCCATCATACGCGCGGGTGCCACGCCGGTATTCGCCGATATCGATCCGGACTCGGCCTTGCTCGATCCAAAAAGCGTGGAACGCTGCATAGGATCGAGAACCCGGGCCATCCTGCTGGTTCATCTCTACGGTCAAGTCCGCGACACCGACCGCTGGCTTACCTTATGCAGGCAGGCAAACATCCCGTTGCTTGAGGACTGTGCGCAATCCCATCTCGCGGGAACGAATGGCGTTCGCACAGGCAGCATCGGCACCTGGGGCGCGTTCAGCTTCTATCCGACAAAGAACCTCGGGGCCATCGGCGATGGCGGCGCGATTACCACGAATGACGACGACGTCGCCTCGACCGCCCGAATGCTCCGAAACTACGGGCAATCGACGCGTTATGAACATCCTGTTCTCGGGCTTAACAGCCGGCTCGACGAACTCCAGGCAGCAATTTTGCAGGTGCGGCTGAGAAAGCTCGAAGAGTCCAACCTTCGCCGTCAGGAGATTGCACGCGCATACAGACAAGGTATCCACAATCCCAAGATCCGCTTGCTGGGTCTACCGCAAAGCGTCGACAGTCACGTTTACCATCTTTTTGTAATTTGCTGCGATGAGCGAAACCGCCTGGTGGATCACCTGAAAGGCCGTGGAGTGGAATCGTTGATCCACTATCCGATTCCGGTTCATCAGCAACCGCCGTGCAGGGAGTTCCGCAGAGATCCTGCCGGCCTGCACGAAACGGATCGCCACGCCGCAGCCTGCCTGTCAATTCCCTGCAACCCCTATCTGTCCGACGTCGAAGTATCGACCGTAATCGGGGCGATGAATGACTTCAGATAGGGTAAGGGAACATTTCGTCACTCTTTTCGACAGTCACTATCTGCCGCAAGGACTATCTCTATACAAATCACTCGAGGCGCACGGCCAGCCGTTTACGCTATGGATTGTGGCGCTCGATGAGCTCTGCGCGGTCGCACTGGAGAAGATCGCGCCCAAATTCGTCCGGGTTCTAAGACTGCCGCAGGTGGAAACGCAGCAACTGGTCAAAGCCAAGCAAGACCGGTCCGTGGCCGAATACTGCTGGACCCTGACGCCATTTCTTCCGTCCGCGGTGTTCGAGCGGCAACCCGAGCTTGAGCGCGTGACGTACCTGGATGCAGACTTGTTTTTCTTGGATCGACCGCTGGAATTGATCGAGGAATTCCTCGCATCCGGAAAGCACGTTCTTCTGACTGAGCACGCGTTTGCGGATGAATATGCAGATAAGGCGCGTTACGGAAGGTTCTGTGTGCAGTTCATGACCTTCCGCAATACCGAGCCGGGGCTTCGGGTATTGCGCTGGTGGCAAGACCGTTGTCTCGAGTGGTGCTACGCGCGTGAAGAGGACGGCAAGTTCGGGGACCAGAAATATCTGGATGCGTGGCCTGAAATGTTCCGGGCGGAAATTCATATTCTGCGCCAGACGCAACGCACGCTTGCGCCCTGGAACGTCGCTTCCGTTGGCCGCCGATTGGGGCGGGTAAGTCCTGTTTTTTACCATTTCCACAGCTTGCGGATTGTCGGGCCAACCCGCGTCGTTCTTTATGTCATGTATTCGATCGGCAGACGCAATCGATGGATATACGACCGCTACATCGCGACCATGCGCGACGCTGTAGCGGAAATGCGAACCCGCGACATCCCGGTAATTGGCAGGCCCATGCCGGTGGAGCGATTCCGCGGATTGCGCTATCTGGGCAGATGGATGTCCGGACGGATGGCCTGGGCAAACCTGTGAGCGCGCAGCATCCCGTGCGCGTTCGGTTGATCGTTTTTTGAGAGACACGTTGCCGTCGGCCGCAAGCACCGGGCAAGAGCCTGCGGTCCTGATCGTCCAGCCATGGTTCACTGCGCTCGGGCATCCGGCTCAGTCTGTATTGAATATTGCGAGGGTGCTGGGAGTCCGCCGGGACGTGAGTTACCTGATCTCCGATCCGGGCACTGGAGAACTTGCGCCGATGGCGAGCGAACTCCAGAAGTACGGCGTGGTGGAACGATTCCGGTCTCATGGCACTTCGCTCCGTGCCGGAACGCTTTTCAGCTTGCCTGCGGTATTGCGTCTTGTGCGACGCCAGCCGCAGTTGCGTCACATATTTTTCCTGGATGCGCATCTTGTCGCAATGGCTGTTGCCTGGCCTGTCGCCTCAACCAGCATCGGTCCCGTTCGGCTCCTCAGCTCGGTTTACCTCGGAGGTCCGGAGCGCATTGCTTCACATCCCCTTGCGCGGAACCTCGTTTCCAGGTTTCTTTCGTCTCCCGGCCGGCGCCTATTCCTGCGAACGGAGGAATTGAAGCAGTCCTGGCGCGATGCTTTTCCGAAGCTTCCCCCAGATGCCATCGAGACCATTCCTTCCCTGGAGATGGCGGACGGCGGCGACATTCCTTCCACACGCAGTGAAAGCAAAGTACTTCGATTCGGTGTGATCGGACAAGTGCGCCCCGGAAAAAGCCTGGAGTGGCTGGTCCCGCTGTTCGCAGAAAACCGTACGATGGGAGATCTGCACATCGCGGGTACATTTACCAATCCGGCGCATCAGCGGCGTTTGTCTTTTCTTTCGGGATACGGGAATTTCGACAACCGGTTTCTGACCGAGGCGGATATGCTCTCGGCGGCGGCGGATCAGGACTACTTGCTGGCGCTTTACGACGACTGGGATGCCAGAATGGAAGCGGCCACCGTGCATCTCGCAGCGCGCGTGGGAAAACCGGTGATCGTGTACGATGAAGGCTGGCCGGGAAGGATGATGCGCGAATTCGGATGCGGTATTGCCGTTGCGCGCAATGTTCGCCCCGGCGAGAGTTTCTTCAAGAACCTGCCGAGACCCGGAGACGATAGATACCAGGCTTTGCAAACCGGAATCAAACGTTTTCGCGCTGCTCATGGTGGCGCCGGAAGCCGTGAAGCCTTTCTCAAAAAATTGTTCGATGAGTGAAGCAGACTCATTGCCCGGATTCGTTCGTATTGACGGTCTTATCCCAATGGATTGAGGGCTCAAGACTCCGTCATCCTTCATGTCAGATCGAATCAGAAATTTGCTGAGAAAAGCAGGGATCGAAGCCTATCGGTATAGCATCCATACCTCGACCGGCGCGCAGCTCCACCGCCTGCTCGAACACTGCAATATCGATCTGGTGCTCGACGTCGGCGCCAATAGCGGACACTACGCATCGGCCTTGCGCGCACACGGTTATACCGGACGAATAGTGTCGTTCGAACCGCTTGAGTCTGCCTATGCCGAACTTACCGCCGCCGCTGCGGGTGACACAAGTTGGCGGGTGGCGCCGCGAATGGCGCTGGGCGACACGGAGGGAACGATAGATATCCATGTCGCCGGCAACTCCCTCAGCAGTTCCATTCTCGATATGCTTCCGGAACACGAGCGAGCTGCACCCGGCTCTGGCTATGTTGGCAGGCAAACCGTCCCGTTAAGGCGGCTGGATAAGGTTGCCGGCGAATTCATCGGGGATGCTCAGCGACTCTTGCTCAAGATCGATACCCAGGGATATGAAGACCGGGTACTTGCAGGCGCGCACGAAATGTTCGGCAACGTGGTCGCGATCCAGGCGGAGCTTTCCCTGGTGCCACTCTATAGCGGTCAGCCGCTGTTCGACCAATTGCGGGCCACGATCCAGGCCCTTGGCTACGGGCTCTTCGCTGTTTTCCCCGGGTATGTCCACGAACGTACCGGACAGACGCTTCAACTGGACGGATTCTTCCTGCGCAGCGACCTGCTTCCGGCAAGACAGCAATGACAGCGCAAGCACTCTCACCTGGAAGAGCGCCGTCATACAACGACTATCCCGCCAGCCCGCGCAAAGGTACTTTGATGGGCGGAAAGCGTGCACTGGCCACTGATCAACCGACCGCCGCTCGTCCGCAAGTGAGCATAGTCACGATAGTCAGGAACGGTTCCAGAACGATTTCCCGCACAATCGACAGCGTACTGTCGCAGGACTTTCCAGGACTCGAGTACATCGTCGTCGACGGCGGTTCCGAGGATGGTACCGTCGAAATACTGCGCGCTCGCGAAGACAATATCGCCCTCTGGATCAGCGAGGCGGATCGTGGCATCAGCGATGCTTTCAACAAGGGCATCGCCCTGTCCCGCGGTGAAGTAATCGGTGTGCTCAACAGCGACGACTGGTACGAACCCGGAACCATCCATGCTGTCGTGGCAGAGATGCAACGGACCGATGCCGACATCGCCTGTGGCCCCCTTCAATACTGGGACGGTGACAGCAGGACCTTTCTTACCGACAGCGATCCGGCGAAACTCGAACAAGGCATGACCGTCGGTCATCCGACCGTGTTCGTGCGTAGCGATTGTTACCGCAGATTGGGCCTGTTTCGCCACGATTTCCGGCTGGCAATGGACTATGAATGGCTGTTGCGCGCAAAGTCGTCAGGGGCCCGCTTTGTCGTTGTGGACCGGTGCCTTGCCAACATGCGGGCCGGCGGTGTCGGCGACATGCGTTGGCGCAATTCGCAGAGAGAGGTAGCCAGGGCGCGTGCCCTGTATGTCGAAGGTGCCGACAACGCGTTCGCCTATCATGCGTTCGTCGCGCGTCGAATCGTCATGGGTAGCGTCCGGCGTCTGCTCGACACGGTCGGCCTGGGTGTGCTCCGGCGCTTCTACCACCGCCATCTCTCGCCCGTCAAAGTAGTTTCCACCCGCGATAACAACACGCGTTGACGGCGGATCGATCATGGCTGCAGAAGTGCTGGTGGTCATTGTGAATTACAACAGCGGGCCATTGTTGGTCCAGTCGGTAGATTCCATGAAGCACCAGTCCTTCGCCGATTACCGTCTTATTGTTGTCGACAACGCCAGCCAAGATGATTCGGTTGCCCTGATGCGCGCGCGCCATCCGGATGTCGAAGTCCTGCCTGCCGGAGCGAACCTGGGATTTGCAGCAGCCAATAATCTGGCAGTGCGAACTTTCCCTGGTTCGCGTTGGATTGCGTTGCTGAACCCCGATGCTTTTCCCGAATCCGCCTGGCTGCAATCGCTGGTCGAAGTGGCCAGGAACAATCCCGATGTGGGGGCGTTCGCCAGCCGGACGATCGATGCGCGGGACGCGGCATTGCTCGATGGAGCAGGAGACGCCTATCACATCAGTGGCCGCTACTGGCGGCGGGGATATCATTGTCAGGCAGCACATCCCCACCAGCAACGCGAGGAAATTTTCACCGCTTGCGCAGCCGCGGCGCTGTATTCGCGCTCTGCCTGGGAACAGGTTGGTGGACTCGATGAAGACTTTTTTTGCTATGGGGAAGATGTGGATCTGGGCTTCAGGCTGCAGCTTGCGGGCTACGGGTGTTTGTATGTGCCGACGGCAATCGCCCGGCACTACGGCTCGGCGGTGACCGTCGAGCACAGTGATTTTTCGACGTACTACGGCCAACGCAACCTTGTCTGGGTTTACGTCAAGAATATGCCGCCCATACTGCTATGGTTGCTTTTGCCCTATCACATCATCCTCAATCTTGCTGCCGTGCTGGGGTGTGCCATGCGCGGCCAGGCGGGCATAGCCTTGAAGGCAAAAGCCGACGCGCTGCGCGGCCTTGGTCACGCTTGGCGCAAGCGTTCCTCTATCCAGCGGATGCGCCAGGTATCCGCGGCAGGGATCTGGCGCTTGCTGGAGCATGGCTGGCCACGTCCACGATGCTAACGCGTCAAAAGGAACCTCAGTACGCTTGCGAGGTGCCAACGCAAATGGCGCAGGCTGCGATGACTTTCCCGCCGCGCGTCATGGACGATATTGACCGAAGGCACCAGATGAACTTCGTAGCCTCGCTTGCGCAGGCGCCTGCACAAGTCGACATCTTCGTAGTAAAGAAAAAAGCGATCGTCGAAGCCGTGCAGTTCTTCAAATACGGTCGCTCGAAACAACATGAACATGCCTGCGACCCAGTCTGGTGACAGCGTTTCCTGGCCCAACTTATAGTCCAGCACTGCGGCGATGCCAAACAATTTTCGGACAAGCGAGCCAATGGTCGGGAAACGGCGTGCGCTGTCTTCGACCTCTCCCGCTGGGTTGACTATTTTCGGCGCTACGACGCCGACGCGGGAATTGGCGAGATCGTCGACGAGTGCTGGAAACGGATCCATTTCGATCCGGATGTCGGGATTGAGAATGCAGAAATAGTCGCTCTCGCACTCGTTGAATGCGGCATTGTGATTGGCGCCAAAGCCATTGGGCAGATCATTCCTGAGAATCCTGACCGAAAAAGGAAAATCATCATCTCGAACGGTGAATGACTCCGGTATGTTGAGCGTCACGATGACGTTTATCCGCGAACCGCAATGCACGGCAAGATCGTGGAGCAGAGACGACACCATGGCGCCATGGCCATGGCTGACAATCGAGACGGTTACCAGACCGGTTTTTTCAGCGAATCGGGAGCGTTTTTGCATCGAACGGGATTTCGCAAAAGGTTCAGGAGATGTCTGCCAGTTAACGGCGAAACGTCCGGCCACGATTGAATTTCAGACAGAGGGACCCAGTTTGGCACAATGCAACCATGCCGTCTAAATGCACTCCGCCCGTATTCTCCAACCGAGCGGCCAGACGATGACCGCCATTCTGGTGACAGGGGCGACAGGGTTCATCGGTCAGCCGACCTGCAAGGCCCTGCTATCGGGCGGACATGCAGTAGCCGGTGCAACGCGTACCGTGCCCGTTCAAATGCATGCGCAGCCGGTTGTGGTCGGCGACATCGGTCCGGATGCCGACTGGAGCAAGGCGCTTGCAGGACGCGAGGTGGTCGTGCACCTCGCTGCGCATGTGCATGCCATGGGCGGGAAGGCGAGCGATTTTCATCGAGTCAATGTCGAGGGCAGCGAAAATCTTGCTCGTCAGGCCGCACGCGCCGGCGTCCAGCGATTTGTATTTATGAGTTCGGTCAAGGTCAGTGGGGAAGTCACCAGGGAGCGCGCATTCACCGAGAGCGACCCCCCCCAACCCGCCGACGCTTACGGCGCATCCAAAGCGGAAGCCGAAATCCGCTTGAAGGCGCTCTGCGCCAACAGCGGCATGGAGCTTGTAATCCTGCGACCGCCGCTGGTCTACGGTTCCGGTGTCAAGGCAAATTTCCTCAACCTGATACGTGCGGTGGATGCAGGTGTGCCGTTTCCCTTGTCATCGATCGTCAACCTGCGCAGTCTCGTTTACGTCGGTAACCTGGTTGACGCGCTGGGAGTTTGCCTTCGCCCCGAAGCAGCCAATCGAACTTTTTTTGTCAGCGACGGTTACGATTTGTCGACCCCACGTCTCATCAAGGAGATCGCTGTCGCTCTGGGGAAGAGGCCCCTGCTTTTTCCTTTTCCTCCAGCTCTTCTTCATGTCGCTGGATTGCTCACTGGACGCAGCGAGCAGCTCGCGCGCCTGACTGGATCGCTGCAGGTGGATATTTCGTCGATCAAGGCCACACTCGGCTGGAACCCGCCGTTTTCGTTGCAGCAAGGGCTTGCCGCGACTGCATCGTGGTATCGGACGCGATCCAGCTGATCATCCAACTCTTCAGAGCAGCGGGAATTCGTCTGGGGTTCTTATATAATCGTCGCGATGGACCCCGGCGTTCCTGAATCCATGCTTGCTCCCCTTCTTGCCGGAATTGTCTCCACGGTCACCATACTGGTGCTGCTTAAAAATTTCGACCTTCCGCTGGACAAGCCCAACGAGCGCTCCCTGCATGCAGTTCCGGTGCCTCGTATAGGCGGCATCGCGATCGTCACAGGCATTATCGCGGCGGCATTGTGGTTGCATGCCAGTCCCGGCTTCCTGGCCGCCGTTGCTGCGCTGGCTATTGCGTCTTACTTCGACGACCGACATGCCTTACCGGCTTCCGTCAGACTTGCAATCCACCTGCTCGCCGCTGCACTGTTCTTGTGGCTGGCAAGCGCATCTACCGGGACGACAATGACTATCGTTCTACTGCTCGCGATCGGTTGGATCACGAATCTTTATAACTTCATGGATGGTTCCGACGGGCTCGCGGGGGGTATGGCCGTCATCGGTTTCGGGACATACGGACTGGCGGCCTGGCTCGCCGGAAGCAGCGAGTTCGCGCTGCTGGCATGGTCAATTGCGGCTGCTTCGGCAGCCTTCCTTTTCTTCAATTTTCCTCCGGCGAAAATCTTCATGGGCGACGCCGGATCGATACCTTTGGGCTTTCTGGCTGGAGCATTGGGCGTTTCTGGCTGGCTGCAGAAACTCTGGCCGCTGTGGTTTCCCCTGGTCGTATTCGCACCTTTCATTGCCGATGCCAGTACGACCCTGGTTCGACGGCTGTTGCGTGGCGAGCGTGTGTGGCAGGCTCATCGTGAGCACTACTATCAGCGCCTTATTCTTTCCGGCTGGAGCCATCGCCGCGCTGCGTTGTACGAATATGCGCTCATGGTTCTCTGCGGGGTCGTGGCGCTTATTAGCCTGCGGCAGCCGCTGGTCGGGCAATTTATATTGCTGGCGGCTCTTGCGCTGACCATGGCCTTGGCGATGTGGGCCGTCGACAGGCGGTGGAGAAGATTCTCGGCGGAAGTGCATGGTTAGGGGCTCGCGGATCATCAATCCGCGTTCAGCGCTCGCTTTTTTCCATGACGTCGTTGTTGCTGGCCTGGCGTGGCTGGCCGCTTTCTGGTTTCGCTTCAACTTCGACATTCCGCCAGAGTACTTGTTGATAATGAGCACCACCGTCGGCTGGGTCGTGGCACTCGACGCTGTTTGTTTCTGGATGTTCGGGTTGTATCGAGGACTCTGGCGGTATGCCAGCATTCACGACCTGCGCCTCATCGTAGTTGCCGTCAGCGTCGCAGCGATCGCCTTTCCCGCGGTCGTCATTCTGATTCAGCCCGGCTTCGTCGTGCCGCGATCGGTTTACGTGCTCCATCCAATGCTGCTGTTATTCGCCATGGGGGGCAGCCGGCTTCTCTACCGGGCGTGGAAGGAACGTCATATAGGAAAGCTCGGCGCGATTCACGGCAAGCCAGTAGTGATCCTTGGCGCAGGAGACGCGGCAGTAGCCTTGCTCAAAGATCTGTCCGGCAGTGCGGAGTGGCGCGTCATCGGTCTGCTGGATGACGACCCGACCAAACAGAAGCGGCAGATACTCGGCGCTACGGTATTGGGCGTTATAACGGAGCTGCCTGCGCTTGTGCCGCGGTTTGACATTGAGCACGCAATTCTTGCCATGCCGGACGAGACCCATGACGTTCGCCGACGGGCGATTGGTGTCTGCCAGGGTGCCGGCATCGAGGTACTGACCGTGCCGTCGTTCGACGACCTGTTGAGCGGCAAAGTCACCGTTTCCCAGATTCGACATGTCGAACTGGACGACCTGCTCGGACGCGACCCGGTCAAACTCGATAGCGCCGGTCTGAAGGAACTCTTGACTGACAAGACCGTGATGGTTACCGGCGCGGGCGGTTCCATCGGTGCCGAATTGTGCCGGCAGATCGCGCGTTATCATCCCAGCCGTTTGGTGCTTTTCGAGTTGTCGGAGTTTGCGCTCTACCAGATCGAGCAGGAATTCCACGGCGCCTTGCCGCGCCTTGCACTGATCTGCATGGTCGGTGACGCCAAGAATCCACAGCGTGTCGCACAGGCCCTGGACAAATACCGGCCCCAAGTCGTTTTTCACGCCGCGGCATATAAGCATGTGCCTTTGATGGAACGGGAAAATGCCTGGGAAGCGGTGCGCAACAACGTCTATGGAACGTACGTTGTGGCCTCCGAGGCCAAGCGCCACGGCGTTGAGAAGTTCGTTCTGATTTCCACCGACAAGGCTGTCAACCCCGCGAATGTGATGGGCGCGAGCAAGCGGCTCGCGGAAATGGTCTGCCAGGCTTTGCACGGGCCGCAGGGAACGCGATTCATCATGGTTCGTTTCGGCAACGTGCTCGGCAGTGCGGGCAGTGTGATTCCGAAATTCCGCGAGCAAATCGCCGCAGGCGGACCGGTCACCGTGACGCACCCCGATATCACGCGTTTTTTCATGTCCATCCCGGAAGCAGCGCAACTTGTGCTGCAAGCGGGCGCCATGGGTCGCGGTGGCGAAATTTTCGTGCTCGACATGGGCGAGGCAGTGCGTATCGTCGATCTGGCCAAGGACATGATCCGCCTGTCCGGGTTTGCGGAGGAAGACGTAAAGATAGCGTTTACCGGCTTGCGCCCCGGGGAGAAGCTCTATGAAGAAGTCCTTGCCGAGAGCGAGGAAGCCCTGACCACCCCGCATCCCAAGCTTCGAATTGCGCGTGCACGTGAGGTTCCCGATGGCTGGCTCGAGGCACTGACGGCGTGGTTGCAACAAGATTCGTCGCCGGAGGATGGCAAGGTCCGATCGGCTCTGGGGCAATGGGTGCCGGAGTACGACTC
>Ga0105245_10000505_pt1 | contig 35782 bp, 36 predicted proteins | sample KBSM54metaG_FD_81523 | JGI IMG/M metagenome (GOLD analysis project Ga0105245, IMG submission 81523) | Miscanthus rhizosphere microbial communities from Kellogg Biological Station, Michigan, USA - KBS M5-4 metaG | ecosystem: Host-associated > Plants > Roots > Rhizosphere > Soil | place...
ACCTTGAAACGTTCCGGCTCGCGCTCGACAAGGTCGAGGGTGGAACTGCCGACCGAGCCGGTCGCGCCGAGGATGGTGATTGTCTTCATGGCAGGATCTTCGGCAGTGTCACGAGCGAGGGCAAGACAACGAGGAAAGCCGCAACCGGCGCCACCGGCACGAGTCCGTCGAGCCGATCGAGCAGGCCGCCATGACCGGGGAGGATCGTGCCACTATCCTTCACGCCGGCGCGGCGCTTCAGCCAGCTCTCGAAAAGGTCACCGCCCTGCGCCAGCACTGCAAGGAACGGGGTCGCGAGCGTCAGGCGCCATGGCAGGCCATATTCGACATGCATCGCCGCCCCGAACAGGCTCGCCACGAAAACACCGCCGATCAGGCCGGCCCAGGTCTTGTTCGGGCTGATCCCCGGCGCGAGCTTCGGGCCACCGATCGCGCGGCCGGCGAAATAGGCGCCGATGTCGCACGCCCAGACCAGGGCAAGTGTCCACAGCGTGAAGACCACGCCCTCCTCCTGGCGGCGGATGAGCAGCAGTGCGAGGATGGGTAGCCCGGCATAGACGGCACCGGCCGCAAGCGTCGGCCGGCGGGTGATGATGACGGTGAAGAAGAAAGCGGCGCCGATCAGCCCGAGCGCCAGGAACCCCGGCCCTGCCGCGATCGGCGGCGGCGCCATGATCGCCAGCGGAACGACAAGCGCGAAGCGCGCGATGCGGCGTTGAGTCGCCGGCGCGCCGTCGAGCGCCGCCCATTCCCCGATCATGAGCAATCCGAGCGTGGCGCAGAGCACCCAGAACACCAGCCCGCCGAACCAGAGCGAAGCGATGGCGACTGTCACCATCGCGATCGCCGCTACAGTCCGAATTGGCAGGTCGGACTTAGGTTCAGGCGGTGTGTCGCTGGTCACAAGCCCCCGAAACGGCGCTGCCTGCTGGCGAACACCGCAACCGCCTCGGCAAAGGTGGCAGCGTCGAAGTCCGGCCACAGCGTCTCGACGAACAGCAATTCGGCATAAGCTGCCTGCCACAGCAGGAAGTTGGAAAGGCGGATCTCGCCCGAAGTGCGGATCAGCAGATCGAGCGGCGGCAGATCGCTGGTGTCGAGCTCGGCCTCGATCGCGGCTTCGTCGATCGTCGCTGGATCGAGCGTCCCGTCGCGCGCCTTTTCGGCGAGGCGCCGTGCCGCGGCGGCGATTTCGGCCTGGGCGCCGTAATTGAGCGCGATCACCAGGATCGGCCCGGTATTGGATGCCGTGCGCCCGATGGCATCGTCGACGAGTGTGACCAGATCAGGCGAAAAACGGCGATAATCGCCGATCACGCGCAATCGCACATTCTCGCGCACCATCTCATCAATGTCGGTGCGGATGAAGAGCCTGAGCAGGCCCATCAGATCGCTGACCTCGTCCTCGGGCCGGCGCCAGTTCTCTGAGGAAAAGGCGTAGAGCGTCAGCGCCTCGATGCCCATGGCGCGGGCAGCGCGGGTAACGCGGCGCACCGCCTCCACACCCTGGCGATGCCCGGCGACTCGCGGCAGATGCCGCTTCTTCGCCCAGCGGCCATTGCCGTCCATGATGATCGCGACATGACGCGGCAACTGCGTCGAGCCGCCGGCCGGGACTGGTGCCATGGCGGGCCGCGAGCTCACTTGCCCAGGATTTCCTTTTCCTTGGCGGCCGCCGTCGCATCGATATCGGCGATCGTGCTGTCCGTCAGCTTCTGCACCTCGGTCTCGTGGCGCTTGCGCTCGTCCTCGCCGAACAGCCCCTTTTTCTCGTCGGCCTTGAGGCTGTCCATGCCGTCGCGGCGCACATTGCGCGCGGCGATGCGGGCTTTCTCGGCATATTGCCCGGCCAGCTTGGCGAGTTCCTTGCGGCGCTCTTCGGTCAGATCGGGGATCGGCAGGCGCAGGGTCGTGCCGTCGACGATCGGATTCAGACCCAGGCCCGCCGAGCGGATCGCCTTGTCGGCCGGACCGACATTCGACTTGTCCCACACCTGCACCGAGAGCATGCGCGGCTCGGGCGCCGAGACGGTCGCGATCTGATTGAGCGGCATATGCGAGCCGTAAACCTCGACCGTCACGGGATCGAGCAGCGAGGTCGATGCGCGGCCGGTGCGAAGCCCGCCGAGATCATGCTTGAGCGCCTCGACACTGCCGGCCATGCGGCGTTCGAGATCGGCCTTGTCATAGGCGGCCATGCTGCTCCTCCATTGCTCTGTTCGTGACTGTCGTCGAAGTGCCCTCGCCGCGCAGGACCGCCGCCAGATTACCTTCGCCGCGAATATTGAACACCACGATGGGAATGTCATTATCACGGCACAAGGCGATCGCCGCCGCATCCATCACCTTGAGATTGTCGGCGAGGACACGGTCGTAACTGAGGCTCTGATAACGCGTGGCACCAGGCACTTTTTTCGGATCGGCATCATAGACGCCATCGACGCTGGTGCCCTTCAGCAAGGCGTCGCAGTTCATCTCGGCCGCGCGAAGGGCGGCCGCGGTATCGGTGGTGAAGAACGGGTTGCCGGTGCCGGCCGCGAAGATCACGATCCGGCCCTTCTCGATATGCCGTTCAGCGCGGCGCCTGATATAGGGCTCGCAGACGCTCGACATCGGGATGGCGGACTGCACCCGCGTTTCGACATCGAGTTTCTCGAGCGCGTTCTGGACCGCCAGCGCGTTCATCACGGTTGCGAGCATGCCCATATAATCGGCGTTGGTCCGGTCGAAACCCGCCGCCGCCGCGGAAAGCCCGCGAAAGATATTGCCGCCGCCGACGACGAGGCACAGCTCGTGCCCCGCAGCCTTGGCCGCGGCGACTTCGCCGGCGACACGGTCAACGGTCGCGGGATCGATGCCGAACTGGCCCTGTCCCATCAGGACCTCGCCCGACAATTTCAGCAGAATGCGTTTGAAGCGTGGAATGGTCATGGTTCCGACAAGCTGAGGGCGGGGCGGCGCGGACCTTAGTAGGCGCGCGTGGCGATTGGAAGCGCGGAAACCGTGCAGATTTGGTGGTGGTGCGCCGCCACTTCGAGAAAGGCGCGAACCTCCAAATCCTTCTCCCCTCGGGGACTGGATACAGAGACTTATGAGCGAAGCGAATTAGTCGAAGTTGGATGAGGGGGCTGAGGCTCGAGACACACGCCCCTCACCCTCCCGTCGCTTCGCTCCTCCTTCCCTCTCCCCAAGTGGGAGAGGGAAAGTAAGGCTCAGACCCCAGCGGCCGCGGCAACCTCGGCCGCGAAGTCGCTGGCTTCCTTTTCGATGCCTTCGCCGAGCTGGAAGCGGACATAATCCTTCAGCGCGATCGACTTGCCGGCAGCCTTGGCGGCATTGGCGACGACGTCGGAGATCTTCGTCTTGCCGTCCATCACCAGCAGCTGGCTGACGAGCGCGTTTTCCTTGCGGTACTTGGCGATCGCACCATCGACCATCTTGGCGACGATGTCGGCGGGCTTGCCGGATTCGGCAGCCTTTTCAGTCGCGATCGCACGCTCGCGGGCGATGATCTCGGGGTCGAGATCTTCCTCGTTCAGCGCCAGCGGGAAAGCGGCGGCGATGTGCATCGCGATCTGCTTGCCGAGCGGCTCGAGCACGTCAGCGCCGGCATCGCTCTCGAGCGCGACCAGCACGCCGATCTTGCCCAGGCCGGGGGCAGCTGCGTTGTGGATATAGGGCACGACCGCGCCCGAGGTCACTTCGAGGCGCTTGGCGCGACGGATCGCCTGGTTCTCGCCGATCGTCGCGATATTGTTGGTCAGCACTTCCTCGACGGTCTTGTCGCCGAGCTGAGCTGCCTTGATCGTCTCGATCGAATCGCCGAGTTCGAGCGCGACCGAGGTCACGTCCCGGACGAAGGTCTGGAACTGCACGTTCTTGGCGACGAAGTCGGTCTCGGAATTGACTTCGACCGCGGCGCCCTTCGTGCCGGAAACCTCGACGCCGACCAGACCTTCAGCGGCGGTACGGCTCGACTTCTTGGCGGCGGACGCCAGGCCCTTCGTGCGCAGCCAGTCCATCGCGGCGGTCATGTCGCCGCCGGTCTCGGTGAGCGCCTTCTTGCAGTCCATCATGCCGGCGCCGCTCTTCTCGCGCAGGTCTTTCACCGCTGCTGCCGTGATCTCGGCCATATCTCTTGTCCTCTTGTGCTTCAGATATGATTGCGGACGGGGGAAGGCCTGCGCCCTACCCCGTCCGTATTTCAGTTCAGCGACGCTCAGGCGTCGAGCTGACGCTCTTCCTCGGCGGCCGTCTCGGCTGCGACGGTCTCTTCGGCTGCCGGAGCAGCCGGAGCGACAGTCTCTGGGGCCGGCGTGAAGTCGATCGGCTCGACCGGCTCGGCAGCGGGTGCCGGTGCGACGGTCAGCGCTTCCTCGACGGGCGGCGCTTCCATCGCGCCGACATCGACGCCGCGGCGCGCGACCTGCTCATTGCCGCCACGGGTGGCTGCGATCGCGATCGCTTCGCAATAGAGGCGGATGGCGCGGCTTGCGTCGTCATTGGCGGGAACCGGAAAAGCGATGCCGTCTGGCGACACGTTCGAATCGAGGATCGCGACGACCGGAATACCAAGCGTGTTGGCTTCCTTGATCGCCAGCTCTTCCTTGTTGGCGTCGATCACGAACATCACGTCCGGAATGCCGCCCATGTCGCGGATGCCGCCGAGCGAGAGCTCGAGCTTGTCCTTCTCGCGGGTGAGCTGGAGCACTTCCTTCTTGGTGAGGCCGTGCGTGTCGCCCGAAAGCTGCTCTTCGAGCGTCTTCAAACGCTTGATCGAGTTGGAGATGGTCTTCCAGTTGGTGAGCATGCCGCCCAGCCAGCGATGGTTGACGAAATGCTGGCCCGAGCGGCGGGCCGCGTCGGCGACGGGCTCTTGCGCCTGGCGCTTGGTGCCGACGAACAGCACCTTGCCGCCGGCGGCGACGCTAGCGTTCACGAACTCGAGCGCGCGCGCGAACAGCGGCACGGTCTGCGAAAGATCGAGGATATGGACGCCGTTGCGGTCGCCAAAGATGTAGGGCTTCATCTTCGGGTTCCAGCGGTGGGTCTGGTGGCCGAAATGCGCGCCCGTTTCGAGCAATTGCTGCATGGTGACGACTGGAGCCGCCATAAGATAGTTCCTTTCCGGTTGTGCCTCTGGGAAGCGAGTAATCGGAGACGAGCCCCGACACCGGCTATGTGTGCTTCCCATGCGGTGTGAAGGCGCGCCCTCTAGCGGAGGCTCTCTCTTAAATCAAGCGTCGCAAATTCGGGGCAGTGCAGTTTGAACGGGCCCGATCCAGCATATCTGAGTCTGTTCCGGGTCGCGACATATCAGCCTGGGGTCGTTGTGGTGACCGCTAAGCCATATAGGTGTTCGCGGGCCGGAAAGGATCCGTCCGTCACGGCGCTGGCATAGGCGGCGATGCTCGCATCAATCTGTGCCGCGAGATCGCCGAAGCGGCGGACGAAGCGCGGGCTTCGCGCGGTCATGCCGAGCATATCCTCGAGCACCAGCACCTGGCCGTCACAGGCCGGGCTGGCCCCGATGCCAAGGGTCGGGATCGGGGTGTTGAGCGTGATGTGCCGTGCCAGCGGCTCGACGATCGCCTCCATGACTATCGCAAAGGCGCCCGCCGCGCTCACCGCCGCCGCGTCCGATTCGATCGGCCCCGGCTGGTTGGATGAGGATGAAAGCCGGGCCGCCTCGTCCTTCCCCTGCGCCCGGAACGAACCGATGGTGTGAATTGACTGCGGGGTCAGGCCGATATGCCCCATGACCGGAATGCCCCGCGCGACCAGGAAGGCGATCGTTTCCGTGAACGGCACGCCGCCCTCGATCTTCACGGCGCCGCAGCCGGTTTCACGCATGATGCGCGATGCCGATGCAAAGGCCTGTTCCTTCGACTCTTCATAGGACTGGAACGGCATGTCCACCACGACCAGCGCGTAGCGCGACGCCGCTACCACCGCTCGGCCATGCATGATCATCATGTCGAGCGTGACCTGGAGTGTCGTATCGAAGCCGTAAAGCACGTTGCCCAGCGAATCGCCGACGAGCAGGATATCGCAATGCGGATCGGCCAGGCGTGCGCTGAGCGCGTGATAGGCGGTCAGCATGACGAGACGCCCGCCACCCTTACGAGCACGGATATCAGGGGCCGTCAGTCGCTTGATTGCGCAATGAACAGACATCATACCTCCCAAAATGTCACAACCCGCGATCAGAGTTGTGCGGCTTCGATCTGGTTCAGATAGATGAATGAGGGTGCCCGCACGCCGGCCACGCGCCTGATTTCGACCAGTTCAGGCGACTCGAAAAACACGCGTGCCGCATCAAGCGATGTCCAGCGCGAGAAATGGACGATGCGCCGTGCCTCGTCCTGATAGGCCAGCAGGCGATAGTCGATTTCGCCCGCGCTTCTGCGCATGTCGGCCGCGCCATCGAACACCGCCTTCCACGCCGGATAGTCGGCGACTTCGTGTATGATCAGGACAAAGCTGCCGCCAACCGTTCCCAACTGGCCGATCATATCGTTCCTCCTGGATGGATGACGAGGTCGATTGCGAGGCCGATCCACATCGCCGCCAGGATGATGCACGAGATAAGATAAAGGCGGAACCGCGTGCGAACGGTGTTCGGGCCGATATGCACGACGCTATGCAGCGCACGGAACTGGACGAAGCCCCAGGCAAGCGCCGTCTGTATGTCATTGGCCTGGTGCGTCACGATCAGCAGCGGCACGAGCGCGAAGTACAGCACCGGCATCTCGAACAGATTGGCAAGATTCTGCGCCGGCCGCTCGACCGGCTGAAAGTAGCGTGCGACAGCCTCCCCGCTGGCAAAGTCGCGCCGGGAGGGCGCGTTGGCGGCAATGTGTCGGAGCCGTTGCCGCATCAGCGTGAACCACACACTGAACATCAGCGCCGCCATCGCGAGGGTCGGCCACAGGATTGGAGATGGTGTCATGCCGCAGCCTTTCTGAGTATGAATTCGATACTTAGGCATAGAGGCTGGATTTGTTTTTGCAACCCAGCTAGGTTGCGAAAATGGGGATTACGCCGTTCCGCCACCAATCGCCGATCCATTTGAGCCATTGCACGCTCGCGGCGAGTTTCGACTTTCTCGGGGATCGCTGGTCATTGCTGATCGTGCGCAGCGCCCTGTTCGGCGTTCGCCGTTTCGAGGATTTCCACACTGAGCTCGCCATCCCGCGCACCGTGCTGGCGGCACGTCTGAAGCGCCTGGTCGCGACGGGCATCATGACCCGTCAGGAATATCGTGCTGCCGGAAGCAGGCCGCGCGCGGAATATCTCCTGACGGAAATGGGCGAGGCGCTGCGCCTCCCCTTTCTTGCCATGCGCCAATGGTCCGACGAGTGGGTCGGCAAGGGCCGGACGCCACCCATGAACCTGGTCCGACGCTCGAACGGTGCCCGGGTGCATATCGCCTGTATCGATGACACGGGCGCTCTGGTCGATCTGGAGGATTTGGCGGCGGACTTCGCGCCATGGGCACCCGAACCGCGCAGCGGCGAGTGAAATGAGGGAACGGAGCGATGACATCAGGGATGAAGCCAATTCTCGCCATGGAGGTCCAACCGCGAGCGCGGCAATCGAACTATCCTGCGCATTTCGTGGATCGGGTCGCTGGCCGTCAAAAACGAGCGCTGGGTGATGCTTTCGGTCTCACACGATATGGTGTGAACCTCACGGTTCTACCGCCCGGCGTGCAATCGGCCTTGCTGCTCCGCCACACGGATCAGGAGGAATTCATCTACATCCTCGAGGGTCGTCCGACCCTTCGTACCGACGAGGACGAATATGAGCTCGCTCCGGGAATGTGCGTCGGGTTTCGCCCTGACGAAGCCGCACATCACTTGATCAATCGTAGCTCTGAAGATGTCCGCTACCTTGAGGTTGGTGATCGCAGCGATGCCGATCGCGGCGAGTATCCGGAAGATGATCTCGTTGCTGAACGGGTCTCCGGTGCATGGCAATTTCTGCACCGCGACGGAAACCCGTGGTAAGCTCGGCAACGATACTTGTTCGACGACCCTTCGCATCTTTGTCGGCGTGAGCGATTAAGGTCAAGCGCTCCCCTTCCTACTCAGCCGTTAGATGCCGAGATAGATGCGCCGCAGTTGCGCGATGTCGCAAGCGAGCTGCTGACGGTAGCGATTGCCGATTGAGACCCGATAGCTTGAAATCGATGAACCTGTGGGGTGACCAATGCGCGACGAGATCTGTGGCTTTCTGGGCTTGGGCCGAATGGGTGAACCGATGGCGACGAACCTCGTCGCTGCGGGCGTTCCGGTTCGCGTGTGGACCCGGTCGCCGGTCGCGCTTGATCGCATGGCGGCTCTGGGGGCGATTCTCGCCCCCAACGCTCGCGATGTCCTGCGATCGTCCGGTTCGGTGATCCTGATGCTCGCCAATGAGGAGGCCGCCGACGAGGTGCTTGAGCGTGGCCAGCCTGCGTTCGCGAACAACGTGGGCGGGCTTTTGGTGATCCAGATGGGCACCACATCCGCCGAATATTCCAGGGGGCTCGCGAACGACGTGGAACGGTGCGGCGGCCGATATGTCGAGGCGCCGGTGTCGGGGTCGCGACAGCCCGCCGAGGAGGCCGCACTTGTCTGCATGTTGGCAGGCGGCGTGGAAGACGTGAAGCACGCACGCGCGCTGGTCGCCCCGATGTGCCGCCAGACGTTCGAATGCGGGGCGGTTCCGGGAGCTTTACTCACCAAGCTGGCAGTGAATTTGTTCCTCATTACGATGGTCACCGGGCTGGTAGAGGCGGTTCACTTCGCTCAAGCGTATGGCGTCGACCTCGCATTGTTCCGCTCGGTGCTCGATGCCGGGCCCATGGCCAGTGCCGTTTCCACTATGAAACTCGAGAAGCTGGTTGCCGGCGACCTTAGTCCTCAGGCCTCGCTCGATGATGTCCTGATGAATAGCCGTCTCGTGGCGGGGGCGGCTCGGGCTGCCGGCATTGCCACGCCGCTGCTCGATGTCAGTCACGGGCTCTATGCCGAGGCGAGCGCCGCCGGTTTTGGCGCGGTCGACATGGTGGGAGTCCGCGCGGCGATCGAGCGGCAGACAGCGGAACGGCTCCGACAGGAGTGCGGATAGCGGCGGGCGCACCACGCTGTTCGAAAAACAGCTCTATCGCCATCTGAACCTCGAATTGCGCGGCTTACACATTCTCAGTCAGATTCTGGCCATCCCTGTTGCAATCATCTGTTGACAACAAGAACATCAAGGGAACATACAGAGTTCGTAACAGGGCCATGGAACGGAACGCGACCCCTTCGGGTTTTAGCAGTTCCATTTCTGCCCACGGGATCAAGGAGTTGGGCAATGTCGACGGTTATCAGCAACCTGGTTTTCGCCGCCGCCTTCGCGGCCGTGGCCGGCGTGTTCGCGTTCACCCTGTTCCCCGCCCTGCCGCGAATCGCCGCATTGCTCCGCGGTGAAGCTGATCCCGCACGCGCCGCCCCGCCGATGCTGATCCTCAACGAGCGCCAGATTCGGGCGCGGGTCCGTCCTGTTGCGATGCGGGCGGCTGCGGCTCGGCCCCTGCCCCAATCCCAACCGTTCCGCGCAGCCGCCTGACCCGCCGATAGCTGCGGATGCTGAAGGGAATCAGCGCGAGATAGGTGATGCAGATCGCCGACAGCGCGTACCATGGCGCCGAAATCAACGCCGCGCCAAGCAGGACGACCACCACGATCGCCTCGAAGCGGATATTGTGGCGCAGCTTGAGCGACGACCAGCTAAAAGTCGCGACGCTCGATACCATCAGCGAGGCGATAAAGCCGACCCAGGGCGCCACGAGGTAGGGCGAGCGCAGGACAGGCGCTTCGGTCACGAACGACAGATAGAGCGGCAGCATCGCCAGCCCCGCCCCTGCCGGCGCCGGAATGCCGGTAAGGAAGCCAGCCGATTTATGCGGCTGTTCGCTGACATCGATATTGGCGTTGAAGCGCGCGAGCCGCAGCGCGCAGAACACGGCGAAGACAAGCGCGACGAGCCAGCCGAGGCGGGGGATTCCCTTGAGCGACCAGAGATAGACGATCAGCGCCGGCGAAACGCCGAACGAGATCGCATCGGACAGCGAATCGAGTTCAGCGCCGAAGCGGCTCTCGCCGCGCACGAGCCGGGCGACGGTGCCGTCCAGGCCATCGAGCACGCCGGCGATCATGATCATCGTCACCGCTGTTTCCCAATCGCCTGCCGTCCCGGTCATGCCGCTGCTGGCCGAGATGGCGTAGCGGATTCCCGTCAGGCCGAAGCACAGGGCCAGCGCGGTGACCGCGTTGGGCGCAACCGCACGGAGCGGAAGCCCGCGCTGGCTGCGCTGCCGTAGCTGTGCTCTCATTGTGCGACCCCGGTCGCCGCGCTCGCGTCGGTCCGGCCAAGCACCGTTTCGCCGGCGACGCTGCGCTGGCCGAGGACAACCTGCGGCGCGACATCGTCGGGAAGGTAGACATCGACGCGGCTGCCGAAGCGGATCAAGCCGATGCGCTGGCCGGCGGCGACCATGTCGCCAGGCTTGACAAAGGACACGATCCGCCGCGCGACCAGGCCCGCGATCTGAGTGAAACCGACGCGCCGCCCCGCTCTGCTTTCCACGACGATATGCTGGCGCTCATTCTCCTCGCTCGCCTTGTCGAGATCAGCGTTCAGGAATTTGCCCGAGATATAAACGACCTGACGGATCGTCCCGGCGATCGGCGTGCGGTTGATATGCACGTCGAACACCGACATGAAGATTGAGACCCGGACCAGCGGCGCATCGCCGAGCCCATCCGGACCGGCCAGTTCGCGCGGCACCGGCACGCGTTCGATCAGCGTGATGAGACCGTCAGCCGGGGCGACGATCAGCCCGTCCCCCTGCGGCGTGACGCGGACCGGATCGCGGAAAAAGAGCGCGATCCAGAGCGTGAGCCCGATCAGCGGCCAGGCAAGGAACCAGCCCACCCATATATAGGCAACGAACGTAGCGACGCCCGCGATGAGCACATATTTGCGCCCCTCGGGATGCATGTCCGGAATGCGCCATCTGATGGTGGGGGTGCCGACCGGCGGGATATCGTGTGAATCCATCGGCGTGGTCTATCCGGTGCATGGCGCCAAGACAATGTTGGCGGGCAAGGTCGGCCGCCAATCACCCTTCCCGCGCCCAATCTTCTCGGGCGATGTTGATCCCCGCAAATCTTCCTCCTAGACGCGTCGCCAAACCTCCCTCTCGGAAAGCGGAATATCAATGGCGAAGATCAAGGTGAAGACGCCCGTCGTGGAGATCGACGGTGACGAAATGACGCGGATCATCTGGCAGTGGATCCGCGAGCGCCTGATCCTTCCCTATCTCGATATCGATCTCGATTATTATGACCTCGGCATCGCGAAGCGCGACGAGACCGACGACAAGATCACCGTCGACAGCGCCAAGGCGATCCAGAAGTATGGCGTCGGCGTGAAGTGCGCGACGATCACGCCTGACGAGGCGCGCGTCGAGGAATTCGGCCTCAAGAAGATGTGGAAATCGCCCAACGGCACGATCCGCAACATCCTGGGCGGCGTCGTCTTCCGCGAGCCGATCGTGATGAAGAACGTGCCCCGCCTGATTCCCGGCTGGACCCACCCGATCGTCGTCGGCCGCCACGCCTTTGGCGACCAGTATCGTGCGACCGACTACCGCGTCCCCGGCCCCGGCAAGCTCCGCCTCGTCTTTGAAGGCGATGACGGCACCGTGATCGACGAGGAAGTGTTCCAGTTCCCGTCAGCCGGCGTCGCGATGGCGATGTACAATCTCGACGATTCGATCCGCGATTTCGCCCGCGCCTCGATGCATTATGGCCTGAACCTGAAATGGCCGGTCTATCTCTCGACCAAGAACACCATCCTCAAGGCTTATGACGGCCGCTTCAAGGATCTGTTCCAGGAAGTTTTTGAGAGCGAATTCAAGGACCAGTTCAAGGAAGCTGGCATCGTCTATGAGCATCGGCTTATCGACGACATGGTCGCCAGCGCGCTCAAATGGCATGGCGAGTTCGTCTGGGCCTGCAAGAATTACGATGGCGACGTCCAGTCGGACCAGGTCGCGCAGGGCTTCGGCTCGCTCGGCCTGATGACCTCGGTGCTGCTCACGCCCGATGGCAAGACGGTCGAGGCCGAGGCGGCGCACGGCACCGTGACGCGCCACTTCCGCATGCACGAGCAGGGCAAGGCGACCTCGACCAACCCGATCGCCTCGATCTTCGCCTGGACCGGCGGCCTGAAATATCGCGGCAAGTTCGACGGCACCCCCGAGGTGACCGAATTCGCCGAGTTGCTCGAAAAAGTCTGTGTCGACACCGTCGAGAGCGGCCACATGACCAAGGATCTCGCGATCCTGATCGGCCCGGACCAGCCCTGGATGACGACCGAGCAGTTCTTCGAGCAGGTCCGCGTCAACCTCGAAGCGCGGATGGGCGCATAATCCTCGAACAGGACATGATCAGCCGCCGCATCCAATGGGGGATTGCGGCGGTGTTCTTCCTCCTCGGCGGCTGGGCCCTGATCGCGCCCCAAAGCGTGATCGATCTCGCGCTGCTGCCGAAATACCGGATCGGCACGCCGATCCTGCCCTTTGCCATTGCCTGTTTCGGCTCGCAGGCAGTGCTGTCCGGGGTGTTCGCCGCCTTCGCGCGCTTCACCCGGACGACATTCCTCGCTTATGGCATCGCGCTGTTGCCCTTTTTCGTCTTCGACTGGTGGTTCACCCTGGTCGATCCGGTGTTCACGCCGGTGGGCTGGCTCGATGCTGTGGGCAATGTGGTGATGCTGGCGCTGTGCGTGTGGGGATGGCGCAGGGCCGTCTGACCATTCGCGCCAATTTTCAGGCCTCTGGCGACCGAACATGCTCGGGTCGAAACCCCATCCCCACCACCCGCGCCGGTATTCGCCGTAGCAACGAGATCCGGTCGAGCACCCGCGCGAACAGGGGCGGCCCGTCGAGCGGTACCGTGCTCGAAAGCACCGGCTCGATGATATTGTCCTGTACCATCCTCTGCATTCCTTGGGTCAGCTTCACCGCGCGGATGCGCCGGTCAAAGACCTTGTGGAGCAAGGGATCGGGGTCTTCGCCCGCCGCCATCGGCCCGGCGAGCAGGTTCGCCGTGGCGACCGCATCCTGGATGGCGAGATTGATCCCCACCCCGCCGATCGGCGACATCGCATGCGCCGCGTCGCCGATCACCAGCAGGCCCGGCCGATCCCATTTCTCGAGCCGGTCGACCGTCACCGTCAGCAGCTTCACATCGTCCCAGCTGGTCACTCCTTCATCGACCGATGCGGTTTCCGGCCCGATCGCACGCACCCGCGCCCGGAACGCATCGAGCCCCTCCCCGCGCACCACATCGGCCGCGCCCTTGGGAAAAACGAAGGCGCATTGATAATAGTCGCCGCGATCGATCAGCACGAACACCCGGCCGGTATCGAACACGCCCATGCTGTCATTTTCTGGCTCGGCCCGCTTGGGGATGCGGAACCAGAACACGTCCATCGGCGCGCCGATATCGACATGCGGGAAGCCGGCGCGAAAATGCGAATCGCGCCCGTCACAGGCGATCACAAGCTTCGCCCGGATCTCGCCTCCGTCCTTGGTACGGACGCCCATGACCCGGCCGCTCTCCTCGATGAGCCCGGTCGCCTCGCAGCTCTGCCGCAGCGTAAAGGCCGGCAGGCGCCGCCCGGCCTGGGCCACGAAATCGAGGAACTCCCATTGCGGCATCAGCGCGATGAAGGGCGCGGGCACGTTCAGGTGGCGGAAATCGGCGATCTTCACGACCTTGCCGCCAATCCGCCCGCTCAACTGCTCGGCCTTGTTGTGCGGCCGTTTCAGCAACTCTTCAAGCAAGCCGAGCTCGTCGAATATCCGCAGCGTCGAGGGATGAACCGTATCCCCCCGGAAATCGCGGAGGAAATCGGCATGTTTCTCCAGCACCAGCGTCTTCACGCCGGCCCGCGCGAACAACAGCCCCGCAACCATCCCGGCCGGCCCGCCACCGATGATCACCAAATCCGTTTCAGTCATCGGCTGACAAACCTCGTGCGCTGTGGTCAGGTGCCGCAATGGCGATTGGATTGGACAGCAAGGGATTCAGCGACGCGCTGGTGATCCTTGGCGCGGCCGGGCTGGTCATTCCGGCTTTCGCCCGGTTGAAGATCAGTCCGGTGATCGGCTTCATCCTGGTAGGCCTCCTGGTCGGCCCGTCAGGCCTGGGTGCGCTCGTCGGCGAATATCCCTGGCTCTACTATATCACGATCTCGGACGCACATGCGATCGAGCCCTTCGCTGAATTCGGCATCATCCTGCTGCTCTTCTCGATCGGGCTCGAACTGTCGCTGAAGCGGCTTTGGTCGATGCGTAGCCTGGTCTTCGGCACCGGCGCCGCCGAGCTGATCGGCTCGGGGCTGATCATAGGCCTCGCCATCCACCTCGCCACCGGCCAGGGCTGGGCCGGCGCGATCGGCCTCGGCTTCGCGCTGGCGCTTTCCTCGACCGCCCTGGTGCTGCCGATCGCCGGTACGAGCAGCCCCGTCGGCCGGTCGGCCTTCGCCATGCTGCTGTTCGAGGATCTCGCCCTCGTCCCGATCATTTTCGCGCTGGCTGCGCTCGGCCCCGGCTCCGGGAATGGCTGGGTGCCGATCCTCGGCGTGCTCGGGCGCGGCGCGCTGACGGTCGCTGCGATGTTCATCGGCGGCCGTTTCCTCCTGCCGCGCCTGTTCGCCCAGGCCGCGCGGACCAAGAGCCCCGAACTCTTCCTCGCCGCCTCGCTGCTGGTGGTGATCGTCGCCAGCCTCGCGACCACCGCGGCCGGCCTGTCGCCGATCGTCGGCGCGCTGCTCGCGGGCGTGCTGATCGCCGAGACCGACTATCATAGCGAGGTCGAGGTGATGACCGCGCCGTTCAAGGGCCTGGCGCTCGGTGTGTTCCTGATCACCGTCGGCATGAGCCTCGATCTCGGCATGATCCTCGCGAACTGGATCGCCCTCGCCATCGCCATCTCAGCCGTGGTGGTGGTGAAGGCGCTCGTGACCTTCGGCCTGTTGAAGTTCGCCGGAATCCGCAACGGTGTCGCGGCGGAGACCGGCGTGCTGATGGGCAGCCCGTCCGAGACCACCCTGATCGTGCTCGGCGCGGCGGCGCAGGCAGCGCTGATCACCCAGGCCACCGCAAGCTTCTGGCAGACCGTGACCGCGATCGGTCTGACCATAACGCCGCTGCTCGCCTGGATCGGGCAGAAAGTGGCGCGGCGGATCGAACAGCGCGGCGCGGTGGCTGAGACGGAGATCCCGCGCGAAGGCCCCGGCACCGTGATCATCGGCTTCGGCCGGGTCGGCCGGATGGTCGCCGATATGCTCAAGGTGCATAGCAAGCCCTTTATCGCGGTCGAGGCCGATATCGACGCGGTGAAAGCGGCGCGCGCCGAGGGCTATCCGGTGATCTTCGGCGATGTCGCGCGGTCAGAGCTGGTCGACAAGCTCGGCCTCGGCCGCGCCGCCGCGCTGATCCTGACGATGGACGATCCGGTGCTGAGCGTTCACCTCACCCGCCGCGTGCGTGGTTGGGTCCCGAACCTGACGATCGTCGTCCGAGCCCGCGACACGGCCCATGCAGCCGAGCTCTACCGCGCCGGCGCCACCGATGCGGTGCCCGAAACACTGGAGAGCTCGCTGCAATTATCGGAAGCGGTGCTGGTCGATCTCGGCGTCGCCGTCGGCCCAGTCATCGCCTCGATCCACGAAAAGCGCGACGAGCTGCGAAAGGAGATCAAGGGCGCGGCCGACATGGAGCGAATGCCGAGGCTGCGTCGGGCCCGGAAGGCGGATCTGTAGTGGCGGTCAAACTCAACGATCGGCACGACGCCTATCGGCTCTTATCCTCGTTGGGAGCGCCCGGGCGACTGATTGTCCATGTTCGTTTGGTTGGCGAAGCTGCTGATCTTCTCATCGCCCAATATCGGGCGATGGATCTCGATTTCGACGCTGAGCATATCGAGTTGGGCGCAGCAGTTCATGATGCGGGGAAGTTGCTCTTCCCGAGCGAACTGGACGGTCCGGGCTCAGAACACGAACCGGCTGGTGAAAAGCTCATGCTTGCCAGCGGTGTTCAACCCCATGTCGCAAGGTGTTGCGTGACACATGCCGCGTGGCAAGGGCCGGACGTTTCGTTCGAAGAGCGAACCGTGGCGCTCGCGGACAAGCTTTGGAAGGGGAAGCGTGAAGAGGAACTCGAACTCCGCGTGATCGACTCCATTGCCGAGAAACTCGGACTTGATCGCTGGGCTGTGTTCACTGAGCTGGATCTGGCTTTTGAAGGAATCGCCGTCGGTGCCTCCGACCGACTGGCGCGCAGCAAATAAAGGTGCCCCCTTAAAACTCGACGTCGAGCTCCTCCATTTCCTCCGGCTCCTCCAGCGCGGCGGCGACCCATTCCTTCATCGGCGGCCAGGCCGCGATCGTCGCGCAATAGGCCGCGGTCACGGGCGTCATCGTCACTTCATAGGTAAGGAAGCGCGTCGTCACCGGTGCGAACATCGCGTCCGCCACCGTGGGCGCGGCGCCGAAAAGATAAGGCCCGCCATAACGCGACAGGCATTCAGCCCAGATCGTCTCGATCCGCTCGATATCGGGCAGCGCGCCCGCGAAGATACGGAAGGTCTTGTGCGCCGAGCGCAGGTTCATCGGCAGCGCTGATCGCAGATTGAAAAAACCCGAATGGATTTCCCCCGATACCGATCGGCAATGCGCCCGCGCGATCCGGTCCGCCGGGTAAAGCCCCGCCTCGGGATATAGTTCGTTCAGATATTCAGCGATGGCGAGCGTATCCCACACGCTCGCGCCCTCATGGGTCAGCCGCGGCACCAGCACCGAAGGGGACAGCAGCAGCAGTTCGGCGCGCACCGCCGGGTCGTCGAGCGAAATCACCTGCTCGTCGACCTCGATCCCCGCGAGTCGGCACAACAGCCAGCCCCGCAACGACCAGGAGGAATAGGTCTTGCTCGAGATCGTCAGCAGCGCCCTGGCCATGGCTTTTCCCTCGCGGTTTCGCCCGCGTGCATTTTTTCCATGACGCGGTGCAGCAAACAATGCACCATCCAGCCGTAAATGGAAGAGCCGGGGGGCGGCCTTCCTCAGGGAGCGCCGTCACCGCATGCTGTACAGCCTGTACCAGGCATGGACCGACACAATGACTCCGTTCCGTCGAACGGGTCGCGCGGCTCTGGCGATGCGCGACAGGTCCCACACGCTCCAGGTGATTTCCGAAACCTGGCCGGTGCTGCGGAGCATGTACGCGCTGATCGACGTCACCGCCAATGCCCGGATAACCCACCACCGCCCGCCCTTCGATATCGGGACCGTGACGGTCGGCAATCGCGAGGTCGCGGTGCGCGAGGAGGTGGTGATGGGGCTGCCGTTCGGCGATCTGCTCCATTTCGCCAAGGACGATGTCGAGACGCCGCAGCCGAAAATGCTCGTCGTCGCCCCGCTATCGGGCCATTTCGCCACGCTGCTGCGCAGCACCGTCCAGCAGCTCTCTGCCGATCACGACGTCTATATCACGGATTGGACGAATGCCCGCGACGTGCCGCTGGAAGATGGTGCGTTCGGGTTCGACGATTATATCGACTATATCATCGCCTTTCTCGAGCATCTCGGCCCTCGCTCGCATCTGTTCGCGGTATGCCAGCCATGCGTGCCGGCACTCGCCGCGGTAGCGATCATGGCCGAGGACAGGAACCCAGCCCAGCCGCGCACCATGACGCTGATGGGCGGGCCGATCGACACCAGGATCGCGCCGACCGCGGTCAATCGCCTCGCCATGGGCAAGCCGATCTCCTGGTTCGAGGAAAAGCTCATCTCCCGCGTGCCGTGGCGCTATCCCGGCGGCGGTCGGCGCGTCTATCCCGGCTTTCTCCAGCTCACCGCCTTCATGGCGATGAATCCGGATCGCCACGCCTCGCAGCATCGCCTGCTCTATCAGCTGCTGGCGGACGGCAGTGACTCGGAAGCCTGGAAGATCCGGGACTTTTACGAGGAATATTTCGCGGTGCTCGATCTCACCGCTGAATTCTATCTCGAAACCGTGGACCGGGTGTTCCAGCGAGCCCTGCTGGCGCGCGGGCTGCTCGAATATCGCGGCCGGCTGGTGAAGCCCGCGGCGATCCACCGCACCGCGCTGCTGACGGTCGAAGGAGAACGCGACGATATCTGCGCGGTCGGCCAGACATCGATCGCGCACGAACTCTGCTCGAGCCTGCGACCGCATCTGAAGCGCCATCACCTCCAGCCCGGCGTCGGCCATTATGGCCTGTTCGCGGGCAGCAAATGGGAAAAGCAGATCTATCCGCAGGTGCGCAATCTGGTGCTCGCGATGAGCTGAACGCCGCGCTGTTTGGCGATCCGCTCGCACGCCCCTAAGGCGACCGGCATGTGTGTCCTGGCCTTTGCGTGGCAAGCGCATCCCCGCTGGCGGCTTCTCGCGGCCGGCAATCGCGACGAATATCATGCCCGCCCGGCACAATCGCTGGAACGATGGCAGGAGCCGCCGCATCTGATCGCCGGGCGCGATCTTCAATCGGGTGGAACCTGGCTGGGCGTATCCGAGCAGGGCCGGTTCGCGGTCGTCACCAATCTGCGCGGTTTCGCGCCGCCCGATCCGAACCTCGCGTCACGCGGCGCCCTGGTGACAGATTATCTTGCGGGTGCAGGCGCCTATGCCGATCCCCGCACGGCTGACCTGTCAGCCTTCAACCCGGTCAATCTGGTCATCGCTGACAGGCACGGCGCCTGCTTCATGACCAACCGCCCCGATGCCGCCCGAACCACGCTCGCGTCCGGGTTGTACGGCCTGTCGAACGGCAAGCTCGACGAACCATGGCCCAAGACGATGCGGCTGAAATCAGTGCTGCTGGACTGGCTCACCGGCGACGCGACCAACCCCGACATTCTGTTCGAAGGCCTGGGCGAGGAAGTGCTGCCCGATATCGGCCGCGATCCGTCCGCCCCGTCCGATGTGCCGCAGGAGCCGAACCATTCGCCGATCTTCATCCGCAATCCGGTTTACGGCACGCGGTGCAGTACGGTCGTCGCGATCGACATGTCCGGCGGGGGCGTCATTCTGGAACGGCGATTTTCCGCCGAAGGATTGGAGACGGGGCAGACGCGCCTTGAATTCGCCTGGCCCGGATAGTGTCGGGAAGCAATTTCATCTATAAAATCTGGCCAAGCCATCTGGCCAGCCGCCCGCCAAACAGCGCGAGCCCAAGCATCAGCGACCCGGCGACGAGCCAGATGAGATCGAACGGAAGAAAGTCGACTTCGCGCGCCTGTTCGGGGTTTCCCGGCAGGTAGAATATCCCTTCCTTGGCCCCGATCTCATAAAGGCCGCTCCCACGCAGTGAGACATAGTGATAGCTATGCCCCGCCACGCTGTAGGTCAGGATGCCCTGATCACTGCCATCGCCCGTATGGCTGTCGAACACCCCGGCGATCTCGATGCCGTCCCTTCTGAAACGATAATCCTCTGCCAGCTGAGTGATACTCATGATGAGGGCGATGCTGCCCCAAAGCGCCGCGAAGGCCCTGAATGACATCAGCCCAAACCTGGTTCCGCGCCTGAGCTGACGCGTTTTCGGCCCATCCGAACCGGCCGTGGCGTCGCCACCCAGTACGCGCAGGAAGCGGCCCTCGTCGCTGAGCTGGAGCTCCAGCATCGGCCTTTCCTCCCCCACGAGACTGATCAATACGCTGTCGCCGAGGAAGCGACGCTTCTGCTCGACGCTGCTGATCGACGTCAGCGGGATGCGTACTTCGAGGCCGTAAATCTCAGGCAGGAACAGCAGCGTGAAGGGGAATTTCGGGGTCACCACCAGCTCCCCGCCGGCGATATAGACGAGCAGGCAGTTGCGCGCGCCACCGACCCGCGTTCGCCAGTTGCGCAGCGACCGCCCCGAACACCAGCTCTGCACGAATATCGCGTCCGCTGGCGCGCGCGGGACAATGTCCTTTCCGGCGCTGCGGCGGTAGATCACGGAGGCGCCGATCCAGAAGGTGAGCCACGCAAAGGGAAGCAGCACAAACGCGACGATCAAGGCAATTCCTTCAACACTACCTGGCCCACGGCACCTGTCACGTGATCATGGCACCGTCGCGGTCCGGGAACTCGCCCTGACCAGCCCAGGCTGCGCCTGCAACTGCGGCACCAACAAGCACGGCGCCGCGTGATCGCGATTTCAGGGTTCCCCACGCCCCACAGAATCCGTCACGATGAGCCGCCCGACCTCGAGCTGATCAATCCGCAGCTTCCGGATGCGAGTCCTGCCGATGTGCAACGCGCCCACGCTCACCGCTCCGATGCTGAAAGCGCCGACGCAGAGCACGCCCAGCGCGGTCGCGCCCAGGGCGAGCGCCCCGAAGCGCCGCGCCGGTCGACCCGGCCTGGCGAGTTCAGTTTGTGACGACACTGCCACCGATCCGGCTCTGTGATCTGCCCATCCCGGCCTTCCCTTGCGACGATTGGTGCGAAAAGCTACTTCGGCCGAAGCGACTGGTCCATGGACAATCGTTCGTGGTGATTCGATGCGTCAGTCACGCCACCTCGCGCCGAGCCTCGATCGCCGCCTTGATCGCGTCGATCGCCTCGGCGCCCTTGGCTCCATCAGGCCCGCCGCCCTGCGCCATGTCGGGCCGGCCGCCGCCGCCCTGCCCGCCAAGCACGGCCACAGCCGCCCGCAACAGGTCGACCGCGTTATAGGTCGCGACCAGATCCTCGGTGACGCCGACCGCGATCGACGCACGGCCCTCATTGACGCCGACGATCACCGCGACACCCGAGCCGATCCGCTGCTTGGTCTCGTCGACCGCGCCGCGCAGGCCCTTGGCGTCGAAGCCGTCGATCACCTGGCCGACGAAATTGACCCCGCCAACCTGCTCGGGCCCCGCCGGCGACGAGGCTCCGCCACCACCGAGCGCAAGCGCCTTCTTGGCCTCCGCCAGCTCGCGCTCGAGCCGCCGCCGCTCCTCGACCAGAGCCGCGACCCGCGCCGGCACCTCATCGGGCGTCGCCTTCAGCACCGAGGCAGCCTCGCGCAGTTTCTCGTCGCGATTGGTGAACCACTGGCGCGCAGCCTCGCCGGTCAGTGCCTCGACCCGCCGAATGCCGCTCGACACGGCGCCCTCGCCGATGATCTTGAACAGGCCGATATCGCCCGTCGCGCTCACATGGGTGCCGCCGCACAATTCCAGCGAATAGATTTTCTGCCCGTCACGCCCCATCGAGACGACGCGGACCTCGTCACCATATTTCTCGCCGAACAGCGCCATCGCGCCTTCCTCGATCGCCTCTTCGGGCGTCATCAACCGGGTCGAGACTTCGCTGTTCTCTCGGATATGATGGTTCACATCGGCCTCGACCAGCGCCAGCGCGCCGGGCTCGATCGCGGTCGGCTGCGAGAAGTCGAAGCGCAGCCGGTCGGGCGCCACCAGGCTGCCCTTCTGCGCGACATGAAGGCCGAGCCGCTGGCGCAGCGCCTCATGCAGCAGGTGCGTCGCGCTGTGATTGGCACGGATCTGCCCGCGCCGGCCATGATCGACCGCCAGCGTCAGCGTATCGCCAACTGCGATCGCGCCCTTTTCGATCCGCGTATGATGCGCGAACAGCCGCCCGAGATATTTCCGCGTATCCTCGACAAAGCCGTGCGCGCTCTCGTTGCTCAGCGTTCCCGTATCGCCGACCTGCCCGCCGCTCTCGGCATAGAAAGGCGTCTGGTTGGTGACGATATCCACCGTCTCCCCCACCCCTGCCCGCTCGACCCGCGCGCCATCCTTGACGATTGCGATCACCACGCCCTCGCCTTCCTCGGCGGAGTAACCGAGAAACTCGGTCCCGCCCGCCTCTTCGGCGATGTCGAACCAGATCTCGTCCGAAGCGCGGTCGCCCGATCCCTTCCAGGCGGCACGCGCCGCGCGTTTCTGCTCGGCCATCGCGCTGTCGAAACCAGCCCGGTCGACCCCGAAGCCCTTGGCACGCAACGCGTCCTCGGTCAGGTCATAAGGGAAACCGAACGTGTCGTAGAGCTTGAACGCAGTCTCCCCCGCCAGCACCGCGCCCGGCGTCATCACGCTCGTCGCCTCATCGAGCAGGCGCAGGCCATTGGTCAGCGTGCGGCGGAACTGGGTTTCCTCCTGCAGCAAGGTCGCCTCGATCGAGGCCTGGGCGCGCACCAGCTCGGGATAGGCAGCGCCCATCTCGGCGACCAGAGCCGGCACCAGCCGGTTCATCAGCGGATCCTTGGCGCCGAGCAGATGCGCATGCCGCATCGCCCGCCGCATGATCCGGCGCAGCACATAGCCGCGCCCCTCATTGGCCGGGAACACGCCGTCGGCGATCAGGAAGCCCGAGGCGCGCAGATGATCGGCGATCACGCGGTGGCTCGCCTGGGTCGCGCCGGTGCTGGCGGTATGCGTCAGCGCGCTCGATTCGGCGATCAGCGCCTTGAACGTGTCGGTATCGTAATTGTCGTGCACGCCCTGCAGCACGGCGGCCACGCGCTCCAGCCCCATGCCGGTGTCGATCGAGGGGCGCGGCAGAGACGTGCGCTCGCCGCTCGCCGCCTGGTCGAACTGCATGAACACCAGGTTCCAGATCTCGACGAAGCGGTCGCCATCCTCTTCCGGGCTGCCGGGAGGGCCGCCGGGGATATGGTCGCCATGATCGTAGAAGATCTCTGAGCAAGGCCCGCACGGCCCGGTATCGCCCATCGACCAGAAATTGTCCGATGTCGGGATGCGGATGATGCGGCTCTCGGGCAGGCCGGCGATCTTGCGCCAAAGGTCGAACGCCTCGTCGTCGGTGTGATAGACGGTGACGGTCAGCTTGTCGGCGGGCAGGCCCCATTCCCGGGTCAGCAAATTCCAGGCAAGCGTGATCGCGCGTTCCTTGAAATAATCGCCGAACGAGAAATTGCCGAGCATTTCGAAGAAGGTGTGGTGGCGCGCGGTATAGCCGACATTGTCGAGATCATTATGCTTGCCCCCGGCCCGAACGCATTTCTGCGAGGAGGTCGCGGTCGAATAGGGCCGCGTCTCGAGGCCGGTGAAGACATTCTTGAACGGCACCATGCCGGCATTGACGAACATCAATGTCGGGTCGTTGTGCGGCACCAGCGGTGCCGAGGGTACGCGGGCATGCCCCTCGCCTTCGAAATAATCGAGAAAGGAGCGGCGGATGTCGTTGGTCGATGTCATGCTGGCGACTTAGACGGCGGACGCGCGCTTCTCAAGCGGATCGCGATGGCGGGACGATTGGCGTTGCTTTATAGTCAGGCCGGCGGGTCAAAGGGGAAAAGTCGAATGCGCGCATGGATGTTCTTGCCGTTGGTGGCATGTATGCCCGCAACCGTGAGCGACGGCGCGATGACGCCGCCGCTTTCCGCCCTGCTCGCCGATGTCACGATCTGCGGTGGCGACGATGCGACGCCGCCGAAAATCCCCGAGATCATGCCCGGCTATGGCGGCGGCGGTTTTCCGGTCGCCCATGTCAACCCGGAGGCGCAGGCATTCTTCGACAACGGCATGCAGCTCGCCCATGCCTTCGCGCACAAGGCGGCGACGGCTGCGTTCGCGCGGTCGGTGCAGCTCGATCCGACATGCGCCATGTGCCTGTGGGGCGCCGCCTGGAGCGACGGGCCGACGATCAACTATACGATCGATGCCGCCAAGGCGAAGGAAGCCGCAGCCAAGGTCGTGGCCGCGGAAAAGCTGCTGACCCCCGCCTCGCCTGCGAAGGAGCGCGAACTGATTGCCGCGCTGAAGCTGCGCTATGTGGACGGCGGCGGCAACGGCGCAGGCGACCGTGCTTTCGCCAGGGCAATGGACGCGCTCGCCCTGCGCTACCCGCAAGACGACGAGATCGCCGTCATCACCGCCGATGCATGGATGGTCCCCGCGTCGCTCGGCAATAACACGAAGAATCTGCCGCGCGCCGTGACGCTGCTCGAGACCGTGCTGAAGCGCAGCCCGGATTACACGCCGGCGATCCATTTCTACATCCACGCGACCGAGATCAGCGGCTTCCCGGCCCGCGCCGAGCCTTATGCCGACAAATTGCCGAGCCTTGCCCCGCATGCGAGCCACCTGGTCCATATGCCCTCGCACACCTTCTATTGGGTCGGGCGCTATCAGGATGCCGCCGACGCCAATGTCCGCGCGGTGGCGATGGGGATTGAAAATGCGAAGCGCCAGGGCCTGCCTCAGCCCGGCGGCGAGTGGCTGCTCCCCTATCATGCGCACAACGTCCAATATGGCGTTGGCGGTGCGCTGATGTCCGGGGACGGCAAGGATGCGCTCGCGCTCAGCGCGCCGATGCTGGCTGCGGTGCCGCATGATCCGAATGCCACCGGTTCCTTCGCCCAGATGGCGATGGGCACCGCCTATGCCGCCCAGGCCCGGTTCGCTGAGCCGAAGGACGTGCTTGCCTTGCCTGACCCGGGCGAGAAGCTCGGCTTCGCCCGCGCTTACTGGCATTATGCGCGGGGCGAGGCTCAGGCGCGGCTTGGCAATATAGCTGGTATCCGCGCCGAAATGGCGCTGATCCCGGATCATGCCGGGCCGTCCAGACAGGAAGACTGGACCGCGCATGCGACACGGCTGATGCGGATCGCCCGCTTCGTCCTCGAGGGCCGCGCCGCGATGATCGAGGGGCACCCGCTGCTCGCCGCCAAGGCATTCGAGAAAGGCGCTGCGCTCGACGAGGCGAAGATGATGGCCGCGCTGAGCGATCCACCCGCCTGGTGGTATCCGGTGCGGCGCAGCTATGCGGCAGCCTTGCTCGCGGCCGGAAAGCCGAAAGAGGCGCTTGAACAGGCGAATATGGTTCTCGCGCGGCGCCTCAACGATCCCGTCACCCAGTCACTGCGGGCCGATGCCGAGACCGCGCTCGGCATGGCCGAGGCCGCGGCGAAGGACCGCGCGCTGGCTGCACGCGGCTGGCGGGGTGACAAGGCTGCGCTGGCACTGGCGGCAATCTAGGATTGCCCTTTTTGCACCGCCCGTCTTCATGGCTTACCCGCGAACGGACCTTGCTCTGCTTGGGATGCACCGGCATCATTTCTGCCAACGCAGATAGAGGGGGCGACATTGCGACCGTTGATGGCTTTAGCGCTGCTCGCGATCGCCCCCGGCTCTGAAGCACGGCCGCAAACGTCTGAGCCCTACCGCTGCCCGGCTTCCTTTGCCGCATTGCTATCGGCCAGGACGTTTGGCGATTACGCAGTAAAACTTCCAGCCGGTAGGTTAAAACCTGTCGCACCGGATGTGCGGGTCGGTCAGGCCCATCTCTACCGAACCGCAATTCGAGCCGCGGCCAAGGCAGGGCCCGACTTCGCCGGTCATTACACTGTCATCCGGATTGGATGCGGCGCCGCCACGATATGTGTCGCGATTGCGGACACGCAAACCGGGAAAATCTACTTTCCGTCCGCACTGAGGAACGCCACTGCATTGCTGGTCGACACGCTTGGTGCGGATGTCGACACCCTGAATTATCGCCGGAACAGCCGTCTTCTGATCGTAATCGGCTCGCCCAATGAAAACCCCAAAAGAGCGGGAGTGAGCTACTATGTGTGGCGCTCCGGGGAGTTGAGCCTGCTCCGCTTCACGCCCGCTGCCGCGCTGTGTTCGCTTCCGCCATCGACACAGTTTTAGCAGCGGCCCTTCCTATGTCCGTGAAGGGCGACGACAGGCCTTTGCGGGCCGCTAAATGCCGCCGGCCAAAGGCTCCGGCTGGAGCACACCCTTATAGGCAACGATCAACCCGACCAACGGAGCGGAAATCTCGACGTCGAAACGGAACTCCCCATTCTCCTCGGTTTCGAAACTCGTGCCTCTGGGCAGCAGGAACCCGGGCATCGGAATGCCCAGAACAGACCATCGTCGCGGAACCAGAAACAGCCGGTTGTCCTCCACGACAAGCGCCAGCGCGATGGAGGCGATGCCGAACCGCTCCACCACCAGATGCTCATCCTTCTCCGTGCCGCATGATTGTACCGACGAGAAAAGCTTGCCGTCGAAATTCCGCGTCCAGCGCTCCACGCCATTTTCCAGCGAAAAGCTAACCGTGACCGGCACATCGGACGCAGCTTTCGGAAAACCGATAAGCACCCCGAGCAGGCGAGCCAATATTCCGCCGCCGCGCCGCACCTCGGCACGGCCCGTCCACCGCCGCGCCGTATCGCTGCCATGCAGTTCCTGAAGGCGCGGCGGGAGTGAGTCGAAGGCCGAGCCGAGAATCCGGCGATACAGCGGTGCGCCAGCCTCATCACGGCGAAAACCCGTGAAGATCTGCCTGCCCCGGAACAGCGCGTCATAGTCGGCCAGTTCGAGCGCCCGAATGCTGGATCGGGCGCCTGCTTCCGGGCGAATGCCCCTCAGCAATCGGCGAATAATGGCCTCGATCGCCATCGACGGGATATAAGGCCCGTCATCGCCTTCGGCCAACAGATGCCAGCTCTGGTGCACGGTCGTGCCATCCGCCACGCCCCGCGCGCGGATGAACATGCCGCCGCGATGCTCCCCGAACCGCATCGCGTTGAGAACCAGATAGAAAAGACGTGAAAGCGGCTCCAGCGATGGCAGACCAAGGCGCGCCCGCGCCTTCGCCAGAAGATTGAGAGCCCGGTGGAGGATCTCCGGCACCGGCCCGGCACCCATCCAGATATCGGTCAGGCTTTCATACTCGGGCGGGATGACCCGGAGGTCAGGCACATCGACCAGCGAAAAGCGGATGTTCCGCAGCGGCAGGCGCCCCGGCACCGCGACGGTGAAACGCATGCTTTCGGCCAGCCCGATGCCATGCGCGTCCTTGCCGCCCCGCCGCAGTTTCACCGGCGCGCCGGCATAGCCGACCACCGCGCGCATGACGTTCAGGCCGATGCCGGCATAGGGCGACGGCGCTATGCCGCCTTCCACCGCGACAATGTCCATCGTCCCGGCCATCTCGCGCAGCACCGCTGCGGTCAGGGCGGGAAAGCTGCTGACGCCGGAGACGACGAACACGCCCGCGGCCTTTGCCTGCGCATCGAACCGCGCCACGCCGAAAACAAAGTCGGCCGCGTCAGCGAAGTCGAGATAGTCGATTCCGGCGGCGATACAGGCTTCGATCACCCGGTAGCAATCGGCGCCATAATCCTGAAAGGGGCCCGAGGCGTCGACCACGAGATCTGGGCTTTCAGCATCCAGGCCCTTGGCGATGTCTTGCCGGTCGAGTTTCAACGGGCGGACGCGCGCTTGCCCCTGATAGCGTGCGCAGAAAGCCTCGGCGCGGGCCAGGTTGCGACCGCAGATGACGAATTCGATCTCCGGAATATCGGACAGCAGCTCCGCCAGCCGCCCGCCGAACACGCCATAGCCCCCAAGGATCAGTATCTTCACGAAACGAAGGGCCAATATTTACCCATGGTCGCGGCGCCTGTCGCGCCGGGCGTGCCGATCCGTGGTTCGATCAAAGAATCCTGTCCTTATATTCGGGTGGTGCCACCCAGCAGACGGCCCGCCTGCCGAACAGCCGATAGCGGTTCCGCGCAACCAATCTGTAAACCGGATCGCGAAGAAAGGCCGGTACGATCCGCATGATCGCGAGCAGCCGCCACGGCAGGCCGAGCCCTTCGTAAATGCTCAGCACGGCATCGCTGTCCCGCCGCATCCTCTCCCCTTCGACGACAAGCATGCTGCTCGGATCCTTCGGGTCCAGGCCAAACCTCCGGTAGATTGCCGCCCCTGTCTCACCCTGCATCGACGCCAGCCGAAAACGCCCTGCCACATCATGCCGCAAAACGAACTGCGCGTTGGCCGAACACAACACGCACTCGGCATCGAACAGGATGATCGGATCATTCTGGTCTGGGGCAGAGCGCTCGATCACCGACATGGCGCAACCTTAGCGCATGACGCACCGGAGTGGCAGCCTCGCAACGCATAGCGGCCAGGAAGCCAACCAGTTGCACGCATTCCGTTCAGCCGCCACTCTTCCTCAAACGTGCATGTGGGGGGATTCTCATGTCAGATGCCGCGAAGCTTCAGGATCAAGGCTTCGCGATTATCCCGAGTCCTTTCAACGGCGCCGATCTGGACAAGGCCATAAAGGCTTATGAGCGCGCCGTGGAGACGGCTCAGCCTCACGACATCAGGACCGGTCGCACCAGCACAAGAGTGAACGGGCTGCTTGATCGTGCCCCGGAATTGGCCGCGATCTTTACCCGCCCACCCCTGCTGGCGCCAGCAGCGGCGCTGATCGACGGACCGTTCAAGCTGAGCACCTTTCATTCCCGGAGCATCCACCCTGGGGCGACGGCGCAGGCGGTGCATCAGGATGTGGCCCCGGGCCTCGACGGCTGGCCGCTGCTCGGCTTCATCTTGATGGTCGACGCTTTCACCATCGAAAATGGAGCGACGCGCTTCCTGCCGGCATCCGCCGAGTTGACGGAGCTGACTCCTCGGCAGGCCGAAGCCGGTTTTGAAAATGCCTGCGGACCGGCGGGCGCGCTCCTGCTTTTCGACGGGTCGGTCTGGCACGGCCATGGCGCCAACAGGACCTCCGCATATCGACGCTCAGTGCAAGGCGCGCTTATTCCCAGGGCAGCCATCGCCGCTATTGATCATCGGCACGCCGTGCGACCCGAAATCTGGGCTTCGCTTCCACATCAGGCGCGCGCGCTGATGGAAGCCTGATAGTCGAGGCCGGCCTCATTTCCCGCGTCACCCCGGACTTGTTCCGGGGTCCATCGAGCCGCAAAAACAACACCAGCGCACCCTGCGGCGACATAGATGCCGGAACAGGTCCGGCATGACGGACATGGCAAATCACGGACGAACCCGGTTCCGCCCAGCGGAAAGATTATCCGAATCTCCGCGCCTCAGCGCCTCTACGCGAACCTCCCCTTTCCTGTTCCTGAGCCAGAACAACAGCAGCGCAACTCTGCTCGCGGGCGGGGCGAGGAAGCGAATTCAACCCGACGAGATTGTGGCGCAGGTACCAACTCAGGCGGGTGCATTTGCTCGCCCCGCTCTTTCACATCGTCGAAAATGCAAAACTGCGGGCTGGCTGTTTTGCCGGAACCGCTGGCTGTTAGCTGGCTGTTCCGGCTGGCTGTTACTGGCTGATAGCTGGCTGTTATCCAATAACAGCCAGCATCTCATAAGCCATTGATATAATAATCAAATATAACCGCCCCTTCCAACATAACAGCCAGCAAAAAATTTTCACAAGAACAGCCAGCATTTAGCCGGCCGGCGCCACCACCTTCAGCGCCCCGGCCTGGCATTCAAATCGCAGCGGCATCTTCAGCGTCATCACCTCGCCGTCGAGCGCGATGTCGATATGGTGCGAACGGCCGCCAACCTCGAAGCTTGGGGTGTCGCCGATCGCCGCGAAATCGCTGTCGCGGCGGGCTTGGCCGACCAAGGTGCGGATCGCGAAGCCGATCAGCGCCAGCCGTCGCCGCGCCGCGACCGCGTAGATGGAGAGCACGCCGCCATCGAGCGAATCGCGCTTGCCGATCTGCCCGGCATCGAGCGTGTAGTGATTGTTGCCGACGAACAGCATTGGCGTGACGATGTTGCTGTCCTCCTCCGGCCCCGGCATGCTGAGATATAACCGGTGATGCTTGACGCGGCTGAGCGCTGCGACACTGGCGGGGATCGCGGCGATCCATTTCGGCGTGTCGCGCTGCTCGCGTTCGCGGACGAGCTGCGGATAAAGGCCGATCGAGGCATTATTGATGAAAGGTTCGCCATTGACCCGGGCAAGGTCGATCGCGCGCACCGTCCCCGCCGCGATCAAGGCCGCCGCGCCGGGCAGATCGAGCGGTATGTTGAGTTCCCGCGCGAGGTGGTTGCGCGTGCCGAGCGGCAATATGCCAAGCGTCGATCCCTTTTCGGAAAGAATGCCGGCGAGACGACCCAGCGTCCCGTCCCCGCCGCCGACCACGACCAGCTTCTGGCCGGCGACGGCCTTTACGGCACCCGCCAGCGCATCGCCTTCGACCAGCTGGAGGTCGATCGCAACGCCAGCCTCGGCGAAGGCCGCCTCGATCTCGTCGCTGAGCTTGTCGCCTTTCGATGCGGCCGTTCCGCCGCCGCGATTGATCAGAACCGGGACAGGGCCGGTCATCCGAATGGTGCGTCGATTGAGGATGGCGGTTGCGAGAACCATTTCGGTCCGGCTTGGGTCATGTGGAAACAATCCTCGATCCGCACCCCGAACTTGCCGGGCAGATACAGGCCCGGTTCGTCGGAAAAACACATGCCCGGCGCGAGCGGCGTGGTTTCGCCGTGCACGAGGTTGACCGGCTCATGCCCGTCAAGCCCGATGCCGTGGCCGGTGCGGTGCGACAGGCCGGGCAGCCGGTAGCGCGGACCATAGCCGAGCGTCTCATAATGGCGGCGCACCGCATCATCGACGCTGCCCGCCGGCGCGCCGAGCCGGGCGGCGGCAAAGCCGATCGCCTGGCCGCTATGGACATCGCCCCACACCTTGCGCTGCTCGGCGCTGGCGGTGCCGAACACGAAGGTACGCGACACGTCTGACTGATAGCCCTGCACGGTGCAGCCGCAGTCCATCAGCACGATCTGCCCGTCCGCTACCATCTGCGGTGCGCGGCTGCCATGGGGATAGGCGGCCGCCTCGCCGATCAGGATCAGCGCGAATTCCGGCTCGCCGCCGAGCTTGCTGGTCGCTGCGTTCATCAATGCGCCGATATCGGCCGGCGTCATGCCCTTTTCGATCCGCGGCCAGGTCCAGCGATAGGCGGCGATCGTCACGTCGGTCGCCGCCTGCATCAGCGCGATTTCGGGGGCGGTCTTGATCATCCGGCAGCCGCGCACGACCGGGTCGGCCTTGACGATGATGGCACCAGGCAGCGCCCGGGCAAGACCGGTCACCGCGAAATAGCGCACCGTCTCCTCGATGCCGACCGGGCGGGTATCGAGCTTGCGGTCCTTCAGGAAGCCGGCGACGAGCTTCAGCGGATCCTCGTCCTCCTGCCACACCCGCACCTCGGCCGGCACGCCGAGCGTCTGGCGGATCGAGGGCTCCTCGAAAAAGGGCGTGATGATGCAGGGCTCGCCCTCCACCGGCAGCACCGCCATGGTGAGCCGCTCGCTACGGCCCCAGCGGACCCCGGTGAAATAGATCAGCGACGATCCCGCTTCGATCAGGACCGCGCCGATGCCGTTCGCTTTCATCAGGCCCTGCGCCCGCGCGATCCGGGCGCGGCGCTCGGCCTCACCGATCGGCGCGGTCCCGGCGGCGATATTGGCGAGGCCTGAAAGGTCGGGCTCGGCGGCACGCAGGATGGCTGAGATGTTCAGTAACGGCAGGGTCGCGGCCGCGGCCAGGGCGCTCCGGCGGGTCAACAACATGGCGGCGCACTCCGGCGTGAGGCAGGATCAGGGATGTTTTGGCGGCTCGGGCGGCGGCGGGCATTTATAGGTGAGTTGCAGATTGGTGATCACCGGCGCGGGGTTGCCGGCAGTGTCGGTTTCCTGGTCATAGGTCTGGCCGATCGCGCTGAGCTCTCCGATATCGCACCTGTCGGCGGCGGCACGGTCGAGATCCTCCTCGACCGTGGCGAGCCGGTCCGCCCGCAGCCGGGCGACGGTGATCAGAAAGGCCCCGCCGGGCAGGTTGGATATCTGATAGGCCGGCGCGGGCGGCTCGGCAGGTACCGGCGCCGCGGTCTGCAACAGCATCAGGACGAACAGGCTCATGCCGCGATTCCTCGGATTTGGCCCAGGCTGGGCATGACTGGACATAAGGCGCTTGACCGCGCCGCCGCAATCCCCTTCCCTGCGTGCCGCATTCCGGGGGAATTTTGATGGCCAAGCGCCTTACGCTGTATATCCTGATCGGGCTGGTGCTTGGCGGCATCGTCGGATGGGGCCTGCATTGGCGGTTCGATGACGGAACTCCCGAAAGCGCCAAATATCTGACGACGCTCGCGCATTATTTCCTGATCGTCACCACCGTCTTCCTGCGCCTGATCAAGATGATCATCGCGCCGCTCGTCTTTTCCACCCTTGTGGTCGGCATCGCGCATATGGGCGATACCGGCGCGCTGGGACGGGTCGGGCTGCGGTCGCTCGGCTGGTTCATCTGCGCGAGCCTCATGTCGCTCACCCTCGGGCTGGTGATGTTCCATCTGTCCATGGAGATCGCGAGCTGGTTCGATATCTCGCTCACCCTCACCCTGCCGACCGCCGAGGCCGGCGTACCGGTCGCGACCGATGCCTTCAGCATCGAGAAGTTCGTCACCCATATCGTCCCCTCCTCGATGATCGACGCGATGGCGACCAACGAGATCATCCAGATCGTGGTCTTCTCGGTCTTCTTCGGCGTTGCGCTGACAGCGATCGGCGAGAAAGCAGCACCGATCGTCCGCGCGATCGAGGGGCTGGTCGCGATCATGCTGCAGATCACCGGCTATGTGATGCGCTTCGCACCCCTCGCCGTGTTCGGCGCGGTGGCGGCGACGCTCACCGAGAGCGGCCCGGGCGCGATCGGCAAGCTCGGCTTCTTCATGGCGAGCTTCTATACCGGCCTCGCGGTGCTATGGGCCCTGCTGATCGGGCTCGGCTTCCTGTTCGTGGGCCGCAGCATCGTGCGGCTGATCGCCTATGTCCGCGCCCCCGTCATCCTGGCTTTCACCACCGCCTCGTCCGAGGCAGCCTATCCGCGCACCTTGGAAGCGCTCGAGCGGTTCGGCGTGCCGCCCAAGATCGCCAGCTTCGTCCTGCCGCTCGGCTATTCGTTCAATCTCGACGGCTCGATGATGTACATGACCTTCGCGTCGCTGTTCATCGCCCATGCCTATAATGTGCCCCTGTCGATCGGGCAGCAGATCACGATGTTGCTGATCCTGATGGTCACGTCGAAGGGGATCGCCGGCGTGCCCCGGGCCAGCCTGGTCGTGATCGCGGCGACACTGCCGCTGTTCAACATCCCCGAATATGGCCTGGGCCTGATCCTTGCTGTCGACCATTTCCTCGACATGGGCCGATCGGCGACCAATGTGATCGGCAATGCCGTCGCTGCAAGTGTCGTCGCGAAATGGGAGGGCGGCTTCAACCCACCCGAACCGGCCGAGATCGATCTGCCCCGCGCGCCGAGCCACGGGCTCAGCGGTCACGGCTAGCGCTGGCGGCGTGATTCAACTCGATCCACGGATCGGTCATAGGATGTGCACGGGACGTCTCAAAAGCCCCGGCTGCTCTTTCTAATGGTCTGACTCATGAATGTTGCGCGCAGCGCCGCGGATGGCGCCTGCGCGGTGCATTTTCCCTGTTAATTTCCCTGTTATTCCCTGTTCCGGGCCGAGCAGGGCAAGGGGCGCATATAATAAACAATTGTAATATATAGATAATTATAGAAATCAGTCAGGAAACGGCGTCGAAAAAAGAATAAAATTCCCTGTTCCGGCGAAATAACAGGGAATTTCGTGGCCGCGAGAACGAGGTGGCGATCAGCGTGGTTCGCGTTGCAAGGGGCTGCCGAAACGAACGAGTCGGACCTGAAGCTCGTCGTTTCACACGAATGGGTCACGCATAGGCATAGGGCCCGCCCCGTGCGAGCGCTGTCTGATAAGCCGGGCGGGCGTGGATCGTGTCGAGCCATGCGATGGTGTGCGGCCGTGACGGGCCGAGGCCGGCGCGGTTGCGGGCGGCTTCGAGCGGGAAGCTCATCATGATGTCGGCGGCCGTCATCTCGTCTCCGGCGAACCAGGCGCGCTGCGACAGCTCGGATTCGACATAATCGAGATGGACGTCGATCATCGGCTGGATCCGCTTTGCCGCCGTCTTGCCCAGCAAGGGCACCCGGGTGAGGACCAGCTTCACCAGCAGGGGCGGCATCAGCGACCCTTCCGCATAATGGAGGAACTGGCGGTAGCGCAGCACGGATTCGCGGTGGGCGAGCGGGCCGAGCTGGCCATCGGCCTTCTCCACCAGATATTCGATGATCGCCCCGGTTTCGGCGACCACGGTATCGCCGTCCGCAATCACCGGGGACTTGCCGAGCGGGTGGACCTGTTTCAGCTCGGGCGGCGCGAGCATGGTCTGCTTGTTCCGCTCATAGCGCTTGACCTCATAAGGCAGGCCGAGCTCCTCGAGCATCCACAGGATGCGCTGCGAACGCGAATTTTCGAGGTGATGGACGATGATCGTCATGCGCTCTCTCCCGTCATTACTCGTTATCGGCGGACCATAGCCATGCAGCGGCGGGGAAATCCACCGCGCCGCCCTTGTGATGATGCTCCAGGATCGGCGTGATGCGCTGCCGCATGGTTTCGCGCACTTCGGGCTCCGCCGAACCAAGCAGGGACGCCGCCGGGCCGATCCGGCTGAAAAAGCCCAGTGCGTCGCCAACCGGGTCGGGTCCGGCGCCGGCATGGTAGATATAGTCGATCGGCCGCGCTTCCACGTTCCGCCAGCCCGCCGCCGCCAATATGGCGCGCACGACATCGGGATTGGCGAAGGCGAAGGGCCCGGGCCTATAGCCGGCCGGCTGTGGAGGTGGCGCGCCCTGCATCGCGGTGATGATCTCCGAGATCCACGGGTTCAGCGCGATGGAGCGAAAGCAGGAGAAGACCAGCCGCCCCGCCGGCGCCGCTGCCGCCCGGATCTCGGTGAAGGCGGCGACCGGATCGGGGAAGAACATCACGCCGTGGCGCGAGACGAACAGGTCGATCGGCGCATGGTCGCCGACGATCGCCTCGACCGGGCCCAGCTCGAAGCGCAGATTCGGCAGGCTCTCCGCACGAGCCCGCGCTGTGGCGATCAGCCCGGGGGAGATATCCGCACCGGTGACGACAGCGCCCGGCAGCGCGGCTGCCAAAGCCATGCTGGTCCCGCCGGCACCGCAGCCGATATCGAAGATTCGCGGCGCGGCCTGTTCTTCGACGGCGGCGATCGCGGCTGCGTTGAGGTGCGGTGAGAGGTCGGCAAAGCTGCGATCCGTGCGCTGCCATTCCGCCGCCCACACGTCACCAACGGAGCCGGCCCATTCTGTGGCGTCGATCACACGAGCGGTTGGCGCGTCCGCGTCCTGGGACGAGTCTCCGGATGCCGTCATTTCAGCTCCTGTCTTCGATCGGGCGCGTCAGGGAGATGCGTCAGGTGCGGATAGCGTTAGGCGGGCGCGACCTGACGCGCAAATGCCCAACCCGGAAATGCGCCCCAAAATATGAAAGGCCCGCCGACGCGGGCGGGCCTTTCCGGGTTTTGCGACGGGGAGAACGCCGCTGAACTTTTGAAGTGGAGAGCCGGCATACCGCTCCCTTTTCTTCTTCTCCTCTCCCTTGGGGAAGAGAGGAGAAGAAGATCACATATCCTCGTCGTCGTCCTCGGCATCGGGGCCGGCCATCATTTCTTCGGCGACCTTGTCGGTGCGGGCGCGGATCGCCTTTTCGAGGCGATCGCACATTTCGGGGTTTTCCTTGAGGAAGGTCTTCGAATTCTCGCGGCCCTGGCCGATGCGGACGCTGTCATAGGAGAACCAGGCGCCCGATTTCTCGACCAGCCCGGCCTTGACGCCGAGATCGAGGATCTCGCCGATCTTCGACACGCCCTGGCCGTACATGATGTCGAACTCGACCTGCTTGAACGGCGGCGCGACCTTGTTCTTGACGACCTTCACCCGCGTGGTGTTGCCGATGATTTCCTCACGGTCCTTGATCTGGCCGGTGCGGCGAATGTC
>Ga0105245_10000506_pt1 | contig 35764 bp, 39 predicted proteins | sample KBSM54metaG_FD_81523 | JGI IMG/M metagenome (GOLD analysis project Ga0105245, IMG submission 81523) | Miscanthus rhizosphere microbial communities from Kellogg Biological Station, Michigan, USA - KBS M5-4 metaG | ecosystem: Host-associated > Plants > Roots > Rhizosphere > Soil | place...
CACTGAGCATCGCTCGCTCGCGGAGGTGGCCAAGATCGTGCCCGGAGGCGTCATCTGCCTGCTCTCCGCTCTTCGCTTTCACGGCCTCACTACCCAGAATCCGTTCGAGGTCTGGATGGCGATCGGGAAGAAGGCATGGCGGCCATCGCCGGCCGGAATTCGCCTTCGGCTCGTTCATTCCTCGGGTGCGGCATTTACGGCCGGCATCGAGCGGCACGATGTCGGAGGTGTGCGCATCCGCGTCTACAGCGCCGCGAAGACGGTCGCCGATTGCTTCAAGTTCCGGAACAAGATCGGGATCGACGTGGCGGTCGAAGCGCTCAAGGATTTCACCCGTAAGCATCGCGGCGGCGCGAACGAGCTCGCCCGATACGCACGGATCTGCCGCGTCACGCGCGTGATGCAACCGTATCTGGACGCGATCTCGTGACACGCGCGGACATTCGTAATGTGGCGGCGTCAGTGTTGGCTCGCCTGCTGACGCGCGCGAAGAAGCGCGGCGACGACTACAACGTTCTGCTCACGTCGTACGTCGCCGAGCAATTTCTCTATCGCCTCGGTTCGTCCTCCCTGCGGGACCGCTTCGTCCTCAAGGGAGCGATGCTGCTGCGTGTCTGGTCCGAACATCCGTACCGCACAACGCGCGACCTCGATCTGTTGCGCCTCGGCGACGGATCGGCGGACGCGCTCCGGCGCGACCTTCGCGGGCGGCAGCGAAATGCTCGCGTTGCTCCGCTCTTTCCTGCTTCCCGTGATCGATGACGTTTGGCGGGGGATCGAGTTCGACGGGACGTGGCCGGCGGGTGGACCGTGGGCGCGATGAAAGTTCGCCCGGATCAGTAGACGATCCGCATCGGCAGCCCGGCCTCGTCGATCACGGCGGCGGGCGGCAGTGACTCCGATCTGCCCGCGGCGATTCGCTCGGCCGTCCAGAGCGCTGCGAATGCGTCGAGGATGTCATCGTCGGCGGCGCGCCGGCGTGAATATCGGCCGCGTACGCTTTCAAATGCCTCTTCGCCGAAATGCGCCGTGATGAGGTGCGACCTCCGTGCGAATCCGGCCCCTGACTTTTTCGGGTCGTTGATCGGCGCGCCATTCCATGCCGCGAACGTAACTTCGGGATGTACTTCGTAGACCCGTCGAGCGATGCCGTCATCCTTTTGCAGAAGCGCGTCCACCTCGCGGATCTTCGGATAGATCGCCCACGACTGCTTCGACAGCTTTTTCTGCTGCGTTCGAAATGAGATCTCGCATGCCTCCGGGTATGTGTCGGCGAAAAGTGCGGGCCGAATCGGAGCGGGAAAGACGCTCGACGCGCGCTTCGTCCCCAACACGCGGCGTGCGGCGACGTCGCACTGGCGCGATCCCGTTTCGGTCAGTCCAATCGGAATGTCGATCGCCAGAACTTCGGTCTCCGGCGCCGCGGCGAAGAGATCGCCGATCGTGGCGAAGATTTTCGAGCCGAGACGCCGCGACGGGAGCTCCTCGAAGATGCAAAGCCAGCCTGCGGGACAGCCATCGACACCGGCGATCGTGGTCATGAGCAGTATCGTAAGCGTGACTGGAGGCGTGGAATGCTCGATCTGGAGATTCGACCCCGCGCGCTGGCGCATCTCAGCGATGAGGCTGAGTCGCGGAAACGTGCGCGGCTGGGGAAGTCTGGAGTGCGGCCGCGTTCCGCTCACGGAGTTGATCATTCAATACACGGCGGCTGACGTCGACGTCACCGTGCCGGCGCTCCTGATTCGGATCAACCGGCTGTTCCGCCACACGATGACCGCGGACGAGTTGTACGAAGCGACACGCGGCACGTGGAAAATCGGCCCGCGCCGGCAGGGCGCGCGGTACGCGTTCAGCGTTTTCAATGGGGTGGTACGCGAGGTCTATGCGATCGAATCCTGGCATCCAGCCGGGACGACGGAGTACGTCAGCCGCGACGCCGCGACGTTGAAGCGCGATCGATGGGAGTTCCTCGGTCGCGTCGCCGAAGCGGCGGTTCGCGATGCGTATCTCGGCGGCAGCGTGGCACTCCATTTTCGCCAGGGCCGGCAGAGTCCGACGAAGTACGTGAACTGCTGAAGGCGAACTTGTTGCACCTCCCGCCGAACATGAAGATCCCCGACTCCATGCGCGCCGCCGCCATCGACCGCTACGGTCCGCCCTCCGTCCTTTCCGTACATTCGCTCCCCGTCCCTGTTCCGTCGGCGACCGAAGTCCTCATCGCGGTGAACACCGCCGGCGTCGGCGGTTGGGACGCGTCGATGCGCGAGGGGCCGTCGGAATCGGGGCAGGAGCGATTCCCGAAGGTTCTCGGGACCGACGGCTCGGGGACGATCGCCGCGGTCGGGTCGCGCGTGAAGCGGTTGCATGTTGGGGATCGGGTTTACGGGTACATCTATGACAATCCGAAGGGCGGGTTCTACGCGCAATACGTGGCGCTTCCGGCCGCGAACGTCGCTCGCATCCCGGCCGGATACGACCTGCATGAGGCGGGGGCGGCGATGGTGACGAGCCTGACGGCGTTACAGGGCGTCGACGACGCGCTGGAGTTGAAGCGGGGAGAGACGATCCTCATCCACGGAGCGTCCGGCGCCGTCGGGCATCTCGCGCTGCAATTCGCGAAGGCGCGCGGCGCGCGCGTGCTGGCCACCGCGTCGGGGAAGGATGGCGTGACGTTCGTCCGCCGGTTGGGCGCCGACCTGGCGATCGACGGCAAGCGCGACGACATCGAACCGGTCGCGCGCGCATTCGCGCCCGAGGGCATCGACGCGGTGCTGGCGTTCGCCGGTGGTCCGGCGCTGACGCGTTGCCTCTCGACCCTGCGCCGCGGCGGACGGGTCGCGCATCCGAACGGCATCTCTCCCGTTCCGCGCGAGCGTCGGGGAATCACGATCATCGCGTACGACGCCGAGCCGGGGATCCGCGAGCTCGAGCGCCTCGATCGCGCGTGGCGCGAGTGCCGGCTTCAGATCCCGATCGCCAGGACGTACACGCTGGCCAACGCGCGGCGCGCGCATGAGCGTCTGGCAAAGGGACACATCCTCGGCAAGATCGCGCTGCGCGTCGCCGCGCTTCGTTGACTGCAAGACGCGCCGACGCGTAACATGAATCGAAGTGAGTCGCATCATGACTCACATCGATGAGGTGGCTGCCGTGGATCAACTCTCCCTGCGAGGTTTCGACAAAGATCTGGCGCGCCGGATCAGGGAGCTTGCCCGCCGCGAGCACGTGTCGCTGAACAAGGCCGCTCTCCTGCTGATGCGACGCGGTGCGGGGCTCGTCGAATCGGAGCCGTCATCGACAGCGGTCGGGGATGCCCTGGACCGATTCATAGGCCGCTGGTCCGCGGCCGACGAGAAACGGCTTCTCGCCGGGATCGCCCCCTGCGAAACCGTCGATGCGGCACTCTGGAAATGAAGGTTCTGCTCGATACCAACGCGTACACGGCGTTGTTTCGAGGGCACGACGGCATCGCCGCCCGTGTGCGCCGGGCGGAGCAGGTGCTTGTCTCCGTCGTCGTCGCCGGCGAGCTTCTTTTCGGCTTTCGACACGGCTCCCGATATGAAGCAAACCGGGAGGAGCTGGAAGAGTTTCTGGCCAGTCCCTACTCGCATTGTTGCCGGTGACGCTGGTGACGGCAGACCGGTTCGGCCGAATCGCGGCCTCTCTCCGGCGTAAGGGCAGACCTTTGCCGACCAATGACATCTGGATCGCCGCTCACGCCATGGAGTCAGGAGCGGATCTGATCTCCTTCGACCGGCACTTCGAACAGGTGGATGGCATCGCATGGATCGAGCCGGACGCGGGAACCGCATGACCGCGATCCCCACCGCCCTCACCCGCCAGCTCCACATCGACCTCCCGATCATCGGCGGCGCGATGTATCCCTGCAGCAATCCGGAGCTCGTGGCGGCGGTGTCGGAGGCTGGCGGGATCGGCGTGCTGCAGCCGATCTCGCTCACGTACGTGCATCGCTACGACTATCGCGAAGGGATCCGCTACATCCGCTCGCTGACGTCGAAGCCGATCGGGATGAACGCGCTGATCGAGCAGTCGTCGAAGACGTATCACGAGCGGATGACGCGCTGGATCGACATCGCGCTCGAAGAGGGCGTCCGCTTCTTCGTCACCTCCCTCGGCAATCCGAAGTGGGTCGTCGAGCGCGTGGAGAAACTCGGCGGCGTGGTCTATCACGACGTCACGGAACGGAAGTGGGCGATGAAGGGGCTCGACGCGGGCGTGCATGGATTGATCGCCGTCAATTCCGAGGCGGGAGGGCATGCCGGACCGCGCGATCCGCGGCGGTTGTACGAGGAGCTCGCCGACCTCGGACTGCCCCTCGTCTGCGCCGGCGGCGTGAGTGATGCGACGACGTTCCGCGCGGCGCTCGAGATCGGCTACGCCGGCGTGCAGATGGGAACGCGTCTGATCGCCACGACCGAATGCACGGCGCACGACGATTACAAGAAGGCGATCGTCGACGCCGCGGCGAGCGACATCGTTCTGACCGAGCGCCTCACCGGCGTGCCGGTCGCGGTGATCCGCAATGAATATGTGAATCGCATCGGCACGAAGGCCGGTCCGATCGCCCGCTGGATGCTGCGGGGACGGAAGACGAAGCACTGGATGCGGACCATCTACGCGCTGACGTCGTTGCGCAAACTGAAGCAGTCGTTGAAGACCTCGAGCGGTCGCGATGATTACTGGCAGGCCGGTCGGAGCGTCGCGGCGATCGATGCCGTGCTGCCGGTGGCGGAAGTGATCCGCCGCATGACCGCGTCAGGCCCGTCTTCGGCGTGAGTTTGGATGCGCCGCATCGGCGGCCACCGGCTGTCCCCACTTGTGCGCCCAGTCCGACACGGCGTCGACGGCTGTGGCCAGTGCCCGACCCTTCGCGGTGAGCGAGTACTCGACGCGTACCGGCGACTCGGGGATGACGGTACGCTCCACGATCCCTTCCTGCTCCAGCTCCTGCAGGCGCTCGCTGAGCATGCGGTCGGTGATGTCGGGGATGCCGTCGCGGAGCATGGCGAAGCGGCAGCGCGATTTGAGCAATAGAAAGATGATGGCCCCGGTCCACCGCCGTCCGATGAGTTCGATGGCGTGATGGAAGGCGTTGCAGAGCGCCGGCGTCTCCTGAGGGGCTTTCTTCACCGCAGTTGAGAACGCGATTCAGGACCCGGAATTTCCAAGCGCCTATTACGATTCTAGTCACTAACTAAAAAGAAGTCACTACTGAAAGGATAGGCAAATGAATCAGGGATTGTTCATCGCTCGCGTCGTCATCGGATTGCTCATGGCCGGCCATGGAGCGCAGAAGGCGTTCGGCTGGTTCGGCGGTTACGGCCTCGCCGGCACCGGCGGATTCATGGAAACGCTCGGCTTCAAGCCCGGCCGCCTCTTCGCCGCCGCCGCGGCCTGGAGCGAGATCGTCAGCGGTCTGCTCATCGCCCTCGGTTTCCTCGGCCCCGTCGGTCCCGCGCTCATGCTCTCGGTGATGATCGTCGCCGCCGTGACGGTGCACTGGCACGGCCTCTTCGCCGCGTCGAACGGGATCGAGCTGCCGCTGCTCTACGCCACCGCCGCCGTCGTGCTCGCCCTCACCGGCCCGGGACGCCTGTCGCTCGACGCGCTCTTCGGACTGCAGTGGCTCTCGACGCCGATCGTCGCGGTGATCGCGCTCGCGGCGGGTGCGGTGGGTGGATTCGCGAACCTCGCCCTGCGCCGCCACGAGCCGGTCACGGCCTGAGCTCAAAAAGGGAGGGGAGCGGACGTCTCGTCCGCTCCTCCGCGGCGGCGCGAGTCAGGTGCGAGAGGCGATGCGAAGATGTGTTCGAAATTGCGATGCCGTCGTTTCATCGAGCTCCAGGAGTCGCTCTTCGATTTCCACAGGAGTCGTGATCTTGTGCCGCAGCAATCCGGCGACAAAATCGCGGTCCTTTTCACGCCACGCCGCAAGTTTGCTGACAGCAAGATCGGATGGGTGGGGGCAAATACCGGCGACGCCACCCGTCGCATTTGATTGGATCAACACAGCGCGCTCTTGCTCGCAGCTCTCAGGATGTGCTCGACTTGACTCCGGTTCATGCCTGCCGAGCTTCCCGATAAATCGCCCACCGTTCCTCGGTCGAAAGGATGCCGCAGAACGGGTCCGTCTGCCGCAAGCGCTGACCTTCGTCGCTCTCTTCCAGCAGAATCGCGCGAACTTCTTCCCACGGTTTTTCGAGTAGCGGCAGCCATTCGCGCGCGGAGACGATTCCCTGCGCCACCCACCGCTCACACACCTGCTTCGCGTGCTGAAGGCCGCGCCGTTCAGGGTCGGCATCGATCTTTGCGACGATGCGGCGAACCATCTCGAGGCTCCGGTGGTCGATCTCCTGGTGTGTGCGCACGATTTGATTGTAACGGCCGGAGTACGCTGTCGCCCATGCTCACCCCCGCCCACACCTACCTCGCTCTGCTCATCGTGCAGGCCTGCCACCTGCTTCATCACCGGATCGCGAAGCGTCACATCAGCTTCGCGGAGGTCTTGAGCGCGGTGGTGCTCTGTTTTCCGCCGTTCATCGTCGATCTGCCCGCCGCGCTGTTCGAGGCGACGCATCTGTTTCTCATCGCGGTGCAGGTTGTGGGGAGTGTCTGGATTCGGCGGCTGTCACCCGATTGGAAATGAGAAGCGCGGCGAGATAGAGCGCGGTGACGACGTCGTACGCGAGGCAGAAGGGCGGCCACCACGGCGGCACGCCGGGATCGGTGATCACGCCGCCGTGGACGAAATCGAACAGGCCGTGCGCGGCCAGTCCGGCGACGACGAACCAGAGATTCCGCTTGAATCCAAGAACGGCGAGCAGAAGAAATGCGGCGATGGGGATCGATTCCTCCGCCAGCGCTCGCGGTGCGCCGCCCATCACGGCGAACAACCCGTAGTACGAGGCGATGACGATCATCACCGTCGGATAAAACGCGCGATCGCGGTCTAAACCGATGACGGTGGCGAAGGCGCAGACGATCGCTGGGAGGACGATTCCGACGACGTAGGGCATCCGTTGTCTACCTTCCCAACACCTGCAACACCACCCCCGCCACCGCCCGCGCTTCGACCGGCTTTGCCAGGTAGGCGCTGAATCCCGCGGCCAGCGCGCGCTCGCGGTCGCGCGGCTCGGCGTACGCGGTGACGGCGATCGCGGGGGCGCTCGACTCCGACGCGCGCAGGCGGCGCAGCAGCGCGTAGCCGTCTTCCTCCGGCATGCCGATGTCGGTCACGACGATGTCGGTCGAGGAGAACGACTGCGCGGCCTCGCCGGCCGAGGCGGCGAGCGTCACGCGCGCGCCGACGCTGGTGAGGATTGTCCCGATCACTTCGAGCGCGGCGGGATCGTCGTCGACGAGGAGGACGTTGACGCCGTTGAGCGAGATGTCGAGCTCGCGATCGGGAGGTGGAGCCGCGACTTCCGGAACGGCGACGGCGCGCGGAAGGCGGACGACGAACAGCGCGCCGCGTCCGAGGCCGTCGCTCTGCGCGCTCACCGATCCGCCGTGCAGCTCGACGAGATGGCGGACGATGGAGAGACCGAGCCCGAGGCCTCCGAAACGGCGCGTCGGACCGTCATCGGCCTGGCGGAAGCGCTCGAACATATGCGGCAGAAACTGCGGATCGACGCCGACGCCGCTGTCGCGCAGCTGAATCTCGATCGCGTCGGACGTCTCCACGATCGTGACGCGCACCTCGCCGCCGGCAGGAGTGAACTTCACGGCGTTCGAGAGGAGGTTCCAGACCACCTGCTGCAGCCGCGTGGCGTCGCCCATGACGAACGCGGGCGCGCCGCCGAGGTCGTGCAACAGCGCGATCGATGCCGCGCGCGCGGCGGGTTGGATCGTCTCCAGCGCGCGGAGCACCGGCTCCGTGACGTCGACGAGCTTGCGCTCCAGCGTCATCTTTCCGCTGACGATGCGCGAGACGTCGAGCAGATCGTCGATCAGACGCGACTGCGTGTGGCTGGCCCGCTCGATGCTGGCGATTCCCTTGTCGACCGTGGCGGGATCGACCACGCCGGTGCGGATAAAGGAGGCCCACCCGAGGATCGTCGTCATCGGCGTGCGGAGCTCGTGCGAGATCAGCGCGAGGAAGTCGTCCTTCGTGCGGTTCGCCTCGTCCGCCTCCGCGCGCAGGCGGCGCTCGCGCGCGAGGAGCTCTTCGCGCTCCAGTTCCAGCGTCTTGCGCCGCGTGATGTCGATGGCGATGCCGGCCATGCGGACCGGCTTCCCGTCCTCGAAGCTCGCGCTTCCCTTGCCGTGAATCCAGCGGACGGTGCCGTCGGGCCACACGGTGCGGCATTCGACCTCGTACTCGCTCGGGCCGCCGGCCGCGAGCGCGGTGCGCACGGCCTGGTCGAGGAGCGGGCGATCATCGGAATGCAGCGTCTCGAGGTAGCGCGCGTAGGTGAGCGATTCGCCTTCCGGGACGCCGTGCAGGCGGTTGCACATCGGCGACCAGAAGATCTCGTCGCGCGCGATGTCCCAGTACCAGTAGCCGACGCCGGCGCGCTCGCCGATGAACTGCATGCGCGACTCGCTTTCGCGCAGCGCGGCGACGACGCGCAGTTTCTCGACGGCGGTCCATGCGCGCTCCGCGACGCCCTGCAGCAGCGCGATCTCCTGGGCGCTCCAGTCGTGCGGGACGTCGTCGGCGATCCAGAATTCGGCGACCCAGCGGCCGTCGCGCAGGAGCGGCACGGCGATGTACGCGCGCTCGCCGGTCGGCTCGTAGGTCTTCTCGTATTCGTCCGCCGTCCGCGGATCGTTTTTCGAATCGCAGTTGACGACGATGCGCCCCGCGCGCATCTCGCGCAGCGTGGCCTCGGGGTAATCCGACACTTTGTAAACGCCGGCCACCGAGGCGACGCCGCGGCAGTAATCGCGCCGCACGACGCCGCGGTTGTTCTCCAGGTCGATCTCCGTGAAGAGGCTGCGCCGGACGCCGAGGTGCTCGCCGGCGGCGCGCGAGATTTCGTACAGCAGCTCCGCCGGATCCTCGGACGCGCCGATCAATTCGCTCACCTTCGCGATCAGCGCGACGCGTTCCTCGGCGTCGCGTTGCGCGGTGAGGTCGACGATCACGCCGCGGAGCGCGCGCAGTGTACCGCCGGCGTCGAAGACTCCGTGCGCGCAATCCTGCACCCAGCGCGTGCGATCGTTTTCGATCAGGCGATAGTCGTGCGTGAAATCGGGATGCTCCGGCGTGAGTCCGGCGACGGTCGCGCGCAATGCTTCGCCATCATCGGGATGAACGGACCAGGGGCGGTCGGTGGCGACGTCCCATTCATACGCGAAATGCGATGGAGATCGATCGCCCACCCGACCTTTATAGCAGGACGGTTATTTCGCCGCTGCTTTCTTCCTCTGTCCGCCGCGCGAGCCGAGCATCTTGGAGCGCTCCTGCTTCGCGCGCGCCGCGCCGATGGCGGTCTTCACGTCCTTCTCTTCCTCCGGCGGCGGGATCACCGCGGGGAGGCCGAGCGACTTGATCCAGAGCTCACGGGTCCAGCCCATGGTGTGGTAGAGGTGCTCGTCTTCCTCGTCCTCCACCTGTTCATGCGCTTCCTTGAGCACTTTTCGTTCGTCGCCGTGTGATTTCTCGGCGAGCATGCCGATCAGCTCCCAGTTCATGTGGTCCTTCGTCTCGGCGTCGACGACGCATTCCGCGGCGACGATCTGCGCGGCGTCCGGCTCACCGGCCTCGAGCGCCGACTCCATCGCCTTGACCAGCGCCTGGCCTTTCATCCGGACGATGATGCGGCCGGGTGTTTCCTTGTCGAGATTGAGGCCCAACTGCTCGAAGATGTTCTTCACGATGCGGACGTGGTTCTGGGTCTGCTCGTGATATTTCGTCCATTCTTCCTTCAGCTCGTCTTCCTGCGCGCAGCGGATGGCGGTGGCGTATACCTGCACTCCGCCGAGCTCGGTTTCGAGCGCCTGATAGAGAAGCTCTTCCATCTGTTTACGGTCCATAGTTTTTGGTTCTCCCGAGGAGGAGGAAGTGCAAGTGGTGGGCCGGATCACTATTAATACTTAGGTCGTATAATTTAATAGTGGCTTGGCTTATTCAGACTTGCTCATGAGACGAAAGCGGACAGGAACGTACGAATTCACGAGCGTCGCAGGCGAGCGTGTTCGCGCATTTGTGCCGGCGCCGCTGCCTCCGCTGCCGAGGATCGTTTTCGAAGGGAGCCTGCAACACGATCTCGAGCGGGCGACGCTCGCCGTCGGCCGGCTTGACGGCGTATCGGCACTTCTACCGGATCGCAAGCTCTTCCTCTATTCATATGTCCGCAAAGAGGCCGTGCTCTCATCACAGATCGAAGGGACGCAGTCCTCGCTCAGCGATCTACTCCTCTTCGAGCTCGACGAGGCGCCTGGCGTGCCGCTCGACGACGTCACCGAGGTGTCGAATTACGTTTCGGCGCTGGAGCACGGAGTCGGCCGGATCCGCGGAGGCTTTCCTCTTTCCAATCGTCTTCTCCGCGAGATTCACGCCGTCCTGCTCTCGCGTGGGCGAGGCAGCGGGAAGCAGCCGGGTGAGTTCCGCACGTCGCAGAACTGGATCGGCGGTACGAGGCCGGGGAACGCGGTGTTCGTTCCGCCGCCGCATACCGCCATTCGGGACGCCATGAGCGATCTCGAACGGTTCCTGCACGCGGATGATGACGGTCTGCCGTTGCTCGCGCGCGCCGGCGTTGCGCACGTGCAGTTCGAGACGATTCATCCTTTTCTCGACGGCAACGGGCGTGTCGGGCGGCTGCTCATCACACTGCTGCTCTGCTCGGCCGGGGTGCTCGACGAGCCGCTGCTGTATCTCAGTCTGTATCTGAAGAAGCACCGCCGGATGTATTACGAGCTGCTCGACGCAGTTCGCAGGGACGGCGACTGGGAGAAGTGGCTGTCGTTCTTTCTCGAAGGCGTGGAAAAGACGGCGAACAGCGCCGTTACGAGCGCGCACGCTTTGTCGGAACTGTTTCGCGTCGATCGTGCGCGAATCGAGCAACAGGGACGGCGCTCCGGCTCGGCGCTGCGCGCGCACGAAGCGTTGAAGGCGAGACCGATCTCGTCGCTGAGCGCGATCACGGATGCGACTGGATTGTCGTTTCCAGCCGCGGCATCTGCGATCGACCTCCTCGGGTCGATGGACATCGTGCGCGAGCTGACGGGAAAGAGACGCAATCGCCTCTTCGTGTATGACCGGTTTCTGAACATGCTGAATGAGTAGGTTTACTCGTATCGCAACGCCTGAATCGGATTCAGCGCCGCCGCTTTCCTCGCCGGGTAATACCCGAAGAACACTCCCACCGCGCCCGAAAAACCGACGGCCACGATCATCACGATCGGGGAGATGACGGTCTCCCATCCGGTGAAATGGCCGACCAGTTTCGCGCCGGTGAAGCCGAGGATCAGGCCGGCGAGGCCGCCGAGGATGCCCATCACGATGCTCTCCACGAGGAACTGCGTCAGCACGTCCGAGCCGCGCGCGCCGATGGCCATGCGGATGCCGATCTCGCGCGTCCGCTCGGTCACCGACACCAGCATGATGTTCATGATGCCGATGCCGCCGACGAGCAGGGAGATGGAGGCGATGGCCGCGAGCAGCAGCGTCATCACCTTCGTCGAGCTCTCCGCCGCCGCGGCCAGGTCGGCCTGGTTGCGCACGGTGAAATCGTCGTTGCCGTTGTGCGTCTCGCGCAGCAGCGTGGTGATCTCCTCCTGCGCCGCGGCGATGTCCTGCTCGCTCGACGTGCTGGCCAGGATCTGCGGAATGAACGTCCGTCCCGACAGCGTCTGCGCCGCGGTGGTGTACGGGATCAGCACCACGTCGTCGGAATCGCTTCCGCTCGCGGTCTGTCCCTTCGGCGACAGCACGCCGGCGACCTTGAAGATCGCGTTGCGAATCTGGATCTCGCTGCCGACCGGATCCTGATCGGGGAAGAGGTTCTGCGCGACGGTGTTGCCGAGGACCGCCACCTTGCGATTGCCGCGCACGTCGTCGGGGGCGAAGAAATCGCCCGACGTCGTCTGCCAGTCGCGGATGATCGAGTAGTCGGTGTCGACGCCGTTGATGGTCGTCCGCCAGTTGCCGGCGGGACCGATGACCGGCGTCCGCGAGACGATGACCGGCGACACGGCCGACACGTACTGCGACTCGCCGCGGATCTTGTCCACGTCCTTCAGGCTGAGGTTCGGGAACGCCTGCGCTCCCTGGCTCACGCCTGCCTGCTGCGCGGCGCCCGGCGTGATCACGATCATGTTCGTGCCGAGGTTGTTGATCTGCTGGTGAATGCGCGAGCGCGCGCCGTAGCCGACGGCGACCATCACGATCACCGCCGCCACGCCGATGATGATGCCGAGCATCGTCAGCGCCGCGCGCATCTTGTTCTTGCGGATCGCCTGGGTGGCGAGCCGGATGAGGATCCGGATTTTCATGCGACCTCCCGCTTCTGCACTGCTTCATCGCGCCGGATGCGGCCGTCGCGTACTTCCACGATGCGCCTGGCGTAGACCGCGATGTCCGGCTCGTGCGTGACGAGCACGATGGTGATGCCCTGGTCGTTGAGCTCCTGAAAGAGGGCCATGACTTCGGCCGACGTCTCGGTGTCGAGGTTGCCGGTCGGCTCGTCGGCCAGGATCAGAGTCGGCGCGGTGACCAGCGCCCGGGCGATGGCCACGCGCTGCTGCTGTCCGCCGGAGAGCTCGCTCGGCTGATGGTCAAGACGTTGACCAAGTCCGACGCGCTCCAGCGCGGCCGTGGCCAGTGCGCGCGTATCGCGCTTTTTTCCGCTGCGGTCGTACAGCATCGGCAGCTCCACGTTCTCGATGGCGCTGGTGCGCGGCAGGAGGTTGAAGCCCTGGAAGACGAAGCCGATCTTCTGATTGCGAATGTCGGCGAGCGCGTTCCGGTCGAGGCCGTCGACGCGCACTCCGTCGAGGAGATACGCGCCGCCGGTCGGCGTGTCGAGGCATCCGAGGATGTTCATCAGCGTCGACTTGCCGGAGCCGGAGGTGCCCATGATGGCCACGAACTCGCCCGGCGCGATCGAGAGATCGATGCCGCGCAGCGCGTGCACTTCGTTCGTGCCGCTGGCGTACGTCTTCACCAGCTGCTCGACCTGAATGACGTTGTCCATCAGAAGCCTCCCCGCTGGCCGCGGCCGCCGCCCTGCTGCTGGCCCGACAAAGGCGCGGCGCCGGTCGTCTTCTCCGCGGTCTGCGTGCTTCCGACCAGGCCGGAGATGACCTTCATCCCTTCTTTGATGTCGTTGCCGCGGACTTCGGTGGTCGTGCCGTCGCTGATCCCGGTCTGCACGCGGATCGCCTGCGGCTGGCCTTTGGCATCGAGGACGTAGAGGGTGCCGCCGCGGCCGCCGGAGCGCGCCGGTTTCGGCTGCGCGGTGGCGGGCCGGAAACGGAGCGCCGCGTTCGGAACATTCAGTACGTTCTCCGCCGACTTCGTCAGGAAGTTGACGCGCGCGGTCATGCCGGGCATCAGCTGCTCCTTCGCGTTGTCGACCGCCACGACGACGGTGTAGTTCACGACGTTGTCCTGCGTCGTCGACTGCAGGCGGACCTGCTTCACCGTTCCGTTGAACTTCCGGTTCGGCAGCGCCGCGACGCTGAAGCCGGCGGTCTGTCCTTCCTTGATCTGGGCGATGTCGCTCTCGCCGACCTGCGCCAGGATCTGCATCTGCGAGAGGTCGTTTGCGATGAGGAAGAGCTGCGGCGCGGAGAGGCTGGCGGCGACCGTCTGCCCCTGCTGCACGTTGCGCTCGACGACGACGCCGTCGATCGGCGCGTAGATATTGGTGTAGGCGAGGTTCTGCCGCGCCCGATCGAGCGCCACGCGCGCCGATTTCACCGCCGCCTGCGCGACCTCGGCGCTCGACTGCGTCTGTTCATACGCGCTGCGCGCCACGAGGCCGGAGTCGAGCAGTTCGCGATTGCGCGAGTAGTCGCGCGACGCCTGGACGGCCTGTGCCTGCGCTTTTTCCAGATTGGCCTGCGCGTCGGTGACGGCCTGAAGGGCGAGCGTCGGATCGATGCGCGCGAGCAGTTCGCCTTTCCTGACGTGGTCGTTGTAGTCGACGAGGAGCTCGGAGACCTGCCCCGACACCTGCGTGCCGACGCTGACGGTGGTGACGGCGTTGAGCGTGCCGGTCGCCGAAACCGTCGCTTTCATGTCGCCGCGGGAGACCGTGGCGAAGCGCCAGGCCGGTGTTTCCTTGGCAAACGCGACCTGGCGCACCAGCAGGCCGATCAGTGCGACGAGCGCGACGGCGGCGATGGTGATGAATGATTTCTTTCGCATGCATGACGAAACGGCGCGCGGCGCCCGGAGTTTTCGTCAAATCGACGAGATGCACGCGGATGTCACGAACGGCACATGAAGAGGGGCGCGGACGTCTCGTCCGCACGACCGCGGGAATGAGCGGACGAGACGTCCGCTCCCCTCATTTCCCCAATTCGTACAAATACTCCACGAACGACATCACCGCGCCGTCGAAGCCCTGCACCTTCGGGTTGGCGGACTCGATCAGGTAGTACTCGTCGGGCGCGTGGGCGCCGCTGCCCTGGCCGAGGCCGAAGTGGCCGGAGGCGAGGCTGAGCGGGGCGCCGGTGAAGACGTAGCCGGGATACGAGCCGGCGTTGCGGGGCCAGAGCACGGGGTCGATGCCGGCGCGCTTGAGCACGGAGATCTGCGCCTGGATGAGCGGCGCCGACGCGACGGTCTGCGTCGGATCGTAGCCGCCGGTCACGTTCACTTCGACGTCGCCGAAGCCGCGCTTCGCGAGGTGCGCCTTCAGCGCGGCGACGGCGTCCGCTTCCTTCATGTCGGGCACGAGGCGCATGTCGATCTTGGCCACGGCGCGGTGCGGCAGCACCGTTTTGCCGCCCGGTCCGGTGTAGCCGCCGACCAGGCCTTCGATGTTCACCGTCGGCTGCGATTCGAGGCGCTCGTTCGCTTCGAGCCACGGCAGGTCGTCGATCCAATGCTGCACGCTGAGCGACTTCTTCGACTGCGCTTCGCTCCGCCGCTTCGCAGCCTCGGCGATCATCGCTTTCTCCTCCGCGCTCAACGGCCGCGGCTTCGGATAGTTCTCGATCGTGATGGTGTTGCCGTCCGCCGACACCAGCGTGTCGAGCGCCTTGATGAGATGCCACGCCGGGCTGTCGACCATCGCCTTGAGCGATGAGTGGATGTCCCTGGCCGGACCGCGTCCCCACGTCTCGCCGCTCGAAACGAGCTCGAGCTCGACCACGCCCTTCGCCCCGAGGCTCACCGTGACGATGCCATCGAGATCCTGCTGCGCGGAGGGCATGAAGACGCCGATCGTCTTGCGCAGCGCCGCTTCGACCTCCGGCCGATGTACGAGCTGGCCGATGTGCGGCGAGCCGATTTCTTCTTCACCCTCGGCCACCATCACGAGGTTCACCGGCATCTTCTTTCCCGCGCCGCGGATCGCATGCAGCGCCGCGAGGAACGCCGCCTCCGGGCCCTTCTGATTCACGGCGCCGCGGCCCATGATCACCTTGCCGACGCCCGCCTTGTCGACGATGCGCGCCTCGAGCGGCGGCGAGCTCCACTCCGCCGGATCGAACTGCTTCACGTCGTACATGAAGTAGAGCCCGACGCTCTTCTTCGCGCCGGCGTCCAGCGTGGCGTAGACGCCCGGCTTGCCGTCGGTGGTGAGCACGGTCGCGTTCTGAAAGCCGGCGTCGCGCGCGAGCTGCGCCATGTACTCGGCGCCCTGCGGATAGTTGCGATTCTCGGCGGCGATCGACGGCAGCGCGATCCAGTCCTGCAGTCGCTTGACCGCCTCGGCGTGCCGCTTGCCGACTTCAGTGCGGATGTCGGCGAGGTCGTCGGCGTAACAGATGTTTGCGATCGTGAACGCGGCGATGATCCATACAATCGTCTTCTTCGACATGCGCCGATGTTACCCGATGGGCGCTGGAGGGGAGCGGACGTCTCGTCCGCACAGTCGGCGCCGCGCGCCGACTGAGTCCGCTGCACGCACTGTGCGGACGAGACGTCCGCACTTCTTCTTCATGCGTATGACGTTCATGCGGTTACTGATTTCTCTGTTCTTCGCCCTTCACCTCTCCGCCGCTGACATCGCCGCCATCCTTCGCGACCGCGTCGAAGTGCGCAAGGCGGCTCCGGCCATCGTCGTCGCCGTCGTCACGCCGGAGGGCTCGACCTTCTATCACCACGGTCCGGCGACGGAAGACTCGCTGTTCCGCGTCGCGTCGGCGACGAAGGTGTTCACCGGCCTGCTGCTCGCCGGTATGGTCGAGCGGGGAGAGATGGCGCTCGACGATCCGGTGGCGAAGTATCTGCCGGACGGCGTGGTCATTCCGGCCGGCCGCCGCGCGATCACGCTGCGCGATCTTGCCACGCACCGTTCCGGTCTTCCGTCGATGCCGTCTGATTTCCGCGACGATCGCGAATACGGCCAGCGCGAGCTCTACGCGTACCTGGCGAAATGCAGACTGCAGAGCGAGCCGGGCGCGCAGTTCCGCTATTCGAACCTCGGCATGGCGCTGCTCGGCGTGGCGCTGTCGCGCCGCGCGAACCTGACGTACGAGCAGCTGCTGGCGCAGCGCGTCACCACGCCGCTGGGGATGAAGTCGTCGCGCATCGCCGTCGATCCGAAGGAGCCGCGCCTCGCACCGGGCCACGACGTCCGCCTGCGGCCGGCGCGATTTCATCCCTCGATCGAAACACTGGCCGGAGCGAGCGAGCTCGTCTCCTCCGCGCGCGACCTCGCCGCATTTCTCCGCGCGGCGCTCGGCGATTCGCCGTTGCAGGCGGCGTTGCAGCGCAGCATGACCCCGCTCACCACACGCGACGAATACCACGCCGAGATCGGCTACGGCTGGTGGCTCGATCACCGCCGCTCGCGCACGTTCATCTGGCATGGCGGCGAGAGCCGCGACGGCTACAAGAGCTTCATCGGACTCGATCCGGAGCGGAAGATTGGCGTGGTGGTGCTGGCAAATTCGCGCAACGGGATCGAGGACATCGGAATGCACATCCTCGATGAGCGGATGAAGCTCGATCCGTTCGGCAAGCCCGAGCCTCGGATCGCCGTGACCGCGCCGGGCGAATACGCCGGCCGCTATCAGGTCCGGCCGGATTACGCCGTCACCATCGAAGTGAAAGGGACGACGTTGTTCGGCAGCGGAGGTCACCATCCCCGGCGATTGATCCCGATCGAAAGGGACAGCTTCGTCGTCGACGGCATGCCGCTGCAGATCGATTTCGTCCGGTCGGAGGAAGGGAAGCTGACGTCGCTGATCCTGCACGGTCCGGGGCAGGTGGCGGAAGGAGCGGCGCCGTAATCGATTTACGATTACGCGCCATGAACCTCCGCCACGCCACGCTCGCCGACATCGAGGAAATCGAGCGCGTCATGCGCGAGTCGATCGCCGGCATCAGCAGCCGCACGTACGACGCGCGGCAGGTGGAGAGCTCGCTGAAATACGTCGCGCATCTCGATCGCGAGCTGGTCACCGACGACACCTACTTCGTCGTCGAGGCAGACGGCGAGATCGTCGCCTGCGGCGGCTGGAGCAAACGCGGGCGGCTCTACGCCGGCAACGGCTCGGCGAGCGGCGACGCGCGGCTGCTCGATCCGTCGACCGAGGCCGCGAGGATCCGGGCCATGTTCGTCGTGCCGCGGGTCGAGCGGCGCGGCATCGGCCGGATGGTCCTGCAGGCGTGCGAGCAGGAAGCGCACGCCGCCGGATTTCAGGAGCTGGAGCTGATGGCCATGCTCAGCGGTCACGCCATGTACCTCGCCTCGGGATACCGCGACGTCGAAGAGGTGGCGGGGTCGCTGGAGGACGGGACGCCGTTTCCGCTTTTCCGGATGCGGAAACGGCTGGTGTGATGGTCATGGTAGGGAAACGATGACGGGCGTACCCTCCTTAGATCATGAGCAAGGTCACGCCTGACGATCCTCGCTATCCGACATTGGTTCGCGGCTTCAACCTCCGCTGGGTCGGAGCGCCGTCGTATGTCCAGGTCTGCGCCGGCACGGACGACGTCGTACAAGCCGTGCAAACGGCGGTCGATTCGAACCTCCGCATCACGGTGCAGAGCGGCGGGCATTGCTACGAGAACTTCGCGGTCGGCAACGACGGCGGCGTGATCATCGACATGGCCGGCTTGAACCGCGTCTATTACGACGAGGCGATGCAGGCGTACTGCGTCGAGGCCGGCTGCACGCTCTGGAACGTCTACTGGAATCTCTACAAGGAGTACGGCGTCGTCATCCCCGGCGGGTCGTGCTACTCGGTCGGCGCCGGCGGCCACATCACGGGCGGCGGTTACGGATTGCTGTCGCGCAAATACGGGCTCACGGTCGACTGGCTCTACGGCGTCGAGATCGTGGTCGTCGACGCGGTCGGCAACGCCTCGGCCATGGTGGTGACCGACGGCTCGACGAACAGCGATGACCTGAACCTGCTCTGGGCGAACCAGGGAGGGGGCGGCGGCAACTTCGGCATCGTGACGCGCTTCTTCTTCCGCGAGCTGCCGCCCGCGCCGCCCGAGGCGCACCTCGTGACGCTGGCGTGGAACTGGAGCTCGATGACGCAGTCGCAGTTCACGACGCTCGTCCAGCGCTACGGCTCGTTCCTGCAGCAGAACAGCGCGCCGGGCAGTCCGTTCGACGGACTCTTCGCGCTCCTCCATCTGACGCAGCAGGCGGCGGCGCAGATCACGCTGACGGTGCAGTACGTCGGCGATCAGCCTGCGCTGCTGAATGAATTCGTCGACTACATCAATGGTGACGCCGTGATCGGGAAGGTCGTCCCGCAGACGCAGGCGATCGGCCGCCATTTCTTCCCGCTGCGGACCAACGACGTGACCACGCTGCCGTGGCTTTTCGCCACGCAGACGCTCGACGGTTCCGGTCCGAATCAGAGGGGCAAGTACAAGTCGGCCTACATGACGCAGCCGTTCCCCGATTCGCAGATCGAAACGATCTGGACGTGGCTGACCGATCCGGGCTTCTCCAATCCGCAGGCGCTGCTGCAGGTCGACTCGTACGGCTGCGCGGTCAACGCCGTTCCGTCCGACGCCACCGCCGTCCCGCAGCGCTCGTCGATCATGAAGCTGCAGTACCAGACGTACTGGAACACGGAAGACCAGACGGCGGCGAACCTCGACTGGATGCGCAATTTTTATGACGCGATGTACGGACCGAATGGGCCGGTGCCCGACGGCACGATGGACGGCTGCTACGTGAACTATCCCGACTGCGACCTCAAGGATTGGGCGTACCTTTATTACCTCGGCAATTACCCTCGTCTGCAGCAGACGAAGGCCACATGGGACCCGAACAACATCTTCAATCACGCCCAGTCGATCGTAGGGCGGGTCTCCTGACCCGCCCCAAGAACCGATCGATTATCGGACCCGCTCGATCCGGTACGCGTCGAAGATGCCGTCGCGTCCCCAGCGGCCGGACAGTTCGACGTAATCGCCGCGGCGCAGTCTGCGGTCGTTGTTGCCCCGCAGGTCGACCGTGATCGGACGTCCCGTCGCTTCGTCGCGCAGCCACGCCGTGCCGCCGCGGTAATCGACCTGCTGGATCACTCCACGCACATATCCCTGATCGTAGCCGCGGCCGTTGTCGCCCCAGTTCACGTCATCGACGTAGACCGAGCCGCCGCGGAAGATCCCGCCGAACACGACCGAGACGCCGACGCGCAGATCGCGGCCGCGGTTGCGGAAGTGCGACTGCGGAACCCAGTACGACTCGCGGCCGCGATCGAGCTGCACGCGGTAGCCGTCGCGCTCCTTCGTGAATGAGCTGACCTTGCCCTGCGCGGTCACCCGCTGGTTTTCACGATACGAGCGGCTGCTGCTCGACGACTGGCGGTCGTCGCGATTGTCATTGCCGCGTCGCTGATCGTTACGCGATTGCGCGAACATCGGCACGGCGACGATGAACGCCAGCGCTGCTGTTCCCACCGACTTCAGACTCTTGCTTTTCATGATGTCTCCTTGAACTTCGCAAGGAGATACGTGCGCCGCCCCTCCGTTCTTTCCCCCATGGCACCAGTTGCACCTGGGTGTTATGAGTGGGGTCGCATCTGGAAAATCAACTTAACGGGCGGCCGGGGGAGCGTTAAGTTGATTTTCCAGATGCGACCCCACGGAGCTTCTCCTCCAGCGCTTCGCGGCGGGAGCGGCTGACGCTCAGCTCGGTGCCGTTCTTCAGGCGCACGGCGTAGTCGCCGCCGGCGCTGCGGAGCATGACGTCGATGCGATCGAGGCGGACGATCACGGAGCGGTGCACGCGCATGAAGACCTCGGGATCGAGCTTCTCCTCCAGTTGCTGCATCCGCTCCCGCACGGCGAACGTCCGCTCGCCGGCGTGCAGCTCGGCGTACGGGCCGCTGGCGGTGATGTAGTCGATCTTCTCCACCGGCACGACGCGCATCTGCCCGCGCATTTCCACCGGGATGCGCTGCAGGTAGGGACTCTTCTTCGCCGCCGGCTCGATGGTCTTGCGCGCGCGCCGGAACGCCTCGTGGAAGCGCTCGTCGTCGAACGGCTTGAGGAGATAGTCGACCGCCGCGACCTCGAACGCCTTGATGGCGTATTGATCGAACGCGGTGCAGAAGATCGTCCGCGGCATCTCCTCGCCGAGCTGCTCCGCCACCTCCATGCCGGTGAGGCCGGGCATCTGGACGTCGAGGAAGACGAGGTCGGGGTGGAGGCGGCGGATCTCGGTCAGCGCGTCGTCGCCGTTGTCGGCCGTGCCGACCACCTCGACGTCCTCTTCATGCGCCAGGCGATCGATGATGTGCTCGCGCGCGAGCGGCTCATCGTCGGCGATGAATACGCGCAGCGTCATCGATCACTCCGTATGGAACGGCAGCGTCAGCTCCGCCGTCGTACCGTTCTCATTGATCAGGCGCAGGCCGGCCGCGTCGCCGTAGAGCTGCGCGAGCCGCGCGCGCGTGTTCGCCAGGCCGATGCCGGTGCGCGTCTCCTCGGCGACGCCGGGACCGTTGTCATGCACGCGCAGGACGAGCTGACCGCCGCGCCGTTCGGCGTGGATCTCGATCCGCCCTTCGCCCCTGGCCCGGCTCACGCCATGCTCGAGCGCGTTCTCGACGATCGGCTGCAGGACGAGATTCGGCACCAGGCCGTCGAGCGTGGCGGGATCGATCCGCCGCTCGACGCTGAGCCGGTCGTGAAAGCGGATTTCCATGATGTCGATGTACTTGCCGAGGAGCTCGAGCTCGTCGCGCAAGGGGACCTCGTCGACGGCGTGGGCGTCGGTGGTGTGGCGCAGCAGCTCGCTCAGGCGCGCGATCATCTTTCGGACGCCGGCCGGATTGCGCTCCACCATCGCCGAGATGGCGTGCAGCGTGTTGAAGAGAAAGTGCGGACGGATCTGCATCTGCAGCGCGTCGAGTCGCGCCTCGGCGAGCTGGACCTGGAGCGCCGCGGCGTGCGCCTGCTGCTCGCGTCCGCGGAGGAAGTACTCGCGGGCGAAGCCGGCGGCGAGGATGGCGAAGTAATAGAGGAGCTGCGGCACGAAGCGGAACGCCGCGATCTCGCGCGTCAGGTGGAACGGGCGGCGGCGGTCGATGTCGAAGACCTGGTCGCGGGCGAAGGAGAGGGAGGCGTAGGCGACGATCGCAATGCAGAGCCCGGCGGCGAGGAGGACGAGGATGCGCGTCCCGAGGCCGTTGCGCTCGAGGCCCACCCGTCCGCCCAGCCAGAAGATCGCCGGCGTCAGCGCCGCCCAGAGCCACGACTCGATGAACGAGAGGACGATCGGCCCGGCGGGGGAGATGCCGCCGCGGAAGCCGAACCCGCGCGGATCCATCCAGCGGCTCACCGCGGAGAGGAAGGCGAGAAAGGTCCAGAAGGCGAAGATGGCGACGATGTCGCGGGCGTTGAGGCGGCGCATTCGTTAGATAGCAGATAGCAGATAGCAGATAGCGGACAGCGGACAGCGGATGGCAGCCGCTGTCCCGGTTCGGATATGCAAGCTGTACCCCATGCTATCTGCTATCCGCTATCTGCTATCTCGCCCAACGTGCATTTCATGACAGCGGCGTGCACTTCATGACCGAGCGAGAACAGAACCGGCCCCTGATCTGTCTCATCCGGTGTGCAGTTCAAACCCATCGGAGAAAAACAAATGAGAAAAGCAATCACCGCAGTCGCAGTTCTCGCCCTCAGCGGCACGCTGGCTTTCGCCGCGACCGAGGGACATGAAGGGTTCGGCGGACATCGTCACGGACGCCATCACCAGTTCGGCGCGAAGATGGCCGAGAAGCTCAATCTGACCGACGCGCAGAAGGCGCAGATCAAGGACATCCGCAAGAGCAACCGCGAAGCGAACGCCGCGTTCTTCGAGCAGGCGCGCGCCACGCGCAAGGACTTCTTCGCCGCGAAGAAGGCGAACGACACCGCGAAGATGGAGTCGCTCAAGCCGACGCTGCAGTCGCAGCGCGCGCAGATGAAGGAGATCCGCAAGGCCGAGATGGCGCAGATCAAGTCGATCCTGACGCCCGATCAGCAGGCCATGCTCGAGCAGCTCCGCGCGGAGCGGAAGAGCCGGCATTCCGACAAGCAGTAATCGATGAGGAGTGTGGCGCCGCCGACCTCGGCGGCGCCCTCAGAACTGAGCGGACGAGACATCCGCTCCCCTTTTTGACGATGCGACGGTGCTCACTCCCGCTGCCGCGGCCCGGCCACGAGCTCCATCTTCCGGATCGTCAGCGCGGCCGTCGATTTCCCGCTGGCCACGAACGTCACGTTCAACGTCTTCGTCGACGCATGCCGCAACGCGAGGGCGAGCGCGTCGCTGACGAACAGCCGTACGTGCGCGGGATGAAACTCTCCGCGCGCTTCGCTGCGGATGCCGGCGCCGTACAACGCGACGTTCCCGACGTTGTACCGCTTTCCTTGCGGCGCGCCGAGCCAGACCTCGTAGAACACTTCCGGTGAGCGCTCCGCCTCGACGTCGAGCTCCAGCGTCACGTCGTGCTGGCGGCTCTTCGCGGCGGAGAGGATCTTTGCGCGGGTGGCATGGACATCGACGGCGATCGTTTTCTCCGCCGTTCCGGCCGGAAGGGTCAGCGGCTCGATGCGCACGAGCGTCTTCATGGAGGCCGATGCGGCGAGCGCCGCGAACGCGACGCCCGCCACCATGGGAACGAGTCTTCTCACGTCTTCTTCAAACGCCGCGCCGCCAGGCGTGCCTTCCCCACGCTGAGGTTGGCATCGTTGCGGACCAGCTCCCTCGTCCCGCCCTTCGTCTCCGCGCCGCGGGCGACGAACGTCAGGTCGAGCTTGCCGCTTTCATCCTGCGCCAGCGCGTTCTGCAGCGCGCGGTCGACCTTGAACGAGAACTCCGCCGGCTTGAAGCCGCCGTGCTGATGCTCGTCGCGGACGCCGTGGCCGAAGAGGGCGATGTTGCCGACGTAATGCGCGCTCTCCGAGCTCGGCGCCTTTCCCTTCGGCAGGCCGACGTAGACCTCCCAGAACACCGACGGCTGCTTGTCCGCCTCCACTCCTTCGAGCTCCAGGGTGACGTCGGTGTTGGCGTCGTTCGCTACGGTCAGCAGCCGCTTGCGCTGCTCGCGGACGTTGATCTCGATGGGACCGGGATCGGGGCCCGGCGGCAGCTTGATCGGCGGCCATTCGATCAGCCATTCCTTCTCGAAGACCCACCACGGCAGGACCTTGAGGCAGTACTGATTGACCTGCGTTCCTTCGCCCTGGTAGGTGTAGTTGAGCTGCAGCGCCGCGCGCAGCACGTCGCAGCCGGTCATCCACTGCTGCGCGCCGTTCTCGTCGAAGAAGAGGAACTTCGTCGTCTTCCACGCCGCGTCGCTGAGCGGATTGCTGCGCCCGCCGCCCTGCTTCAGCCAGAGGTTCCACCAGCGATCGATGTTCGCGTGATGGAGATAGAAGATCGGATCCTGCGCGGCGGTGGGGACGGATCCCATCCAGCCGCCGATCGAGACGTGCACTGCGCCGTGCGGCGTCCCCTCGCAGTTGCCCTGCGCCGTGAAGTAAGGGATCACCGGCATGAAGCCGCTCGTGGCCACGGCCGACGACGAGAGGAACGACGTGCCGGCGTTCCAGCCGGCGCCGCGGTGCGACGTGTAGAGCGAGCTGGCGGCATCGCGGAACGGCACCGGGAGGTAGCGCTCCGTGCTCGCTTCGTAGTTCCAGTAGGGGAGGGCGAAGGTGGGATCGTTCGACATCTTGCGGATGATCCGCTCGAACCAGTAGAGGTACATCCGGTGCCACGACCAGAAGTACGGCGTGCCGTGCTGGCAGGTGTTCCAGGCGGGATGCGATCCCGACAACGTCGTGCCGTGGATGGCCGCCTGGTAGGCCCAGCTCAGCGGATTGGTCGTCGGCAGCGCCTGCATCGCGGTGATGGCCTTGGCGTAGGACTTCAGCGCCGGGCTGCCCGCCGTCAGCGGCCCGACGTCGAGCCGCACCAGGGGAGGAGCCGCCATCAGCTCGTTGAAGTCGAACAGCGAAGCCCCGGCGACCGCCACCGCCGTCGTCTTGAGAAACCGCCTCCGTGAATGCGACATAAGCGCATTCCTCCTTTCATATGGAGAATTGTCTGTAATGATTAGGTCGATTCCGGGGATAAGGCAAGAGGGTGAACGGCGAAACGCGCCAGCACCGCCGCGCTCTTTTCGTCCGGGAAGAAGACGACGTACGACGACATCACGGCGAGGCCGAAGGAGAAGAGGCCCATGACCAGCGCGATCTGGAGGTGAATGGCGGTGCCGAGGAGCATGAGCCAGGGGCGGAAACGGCGGTTCCAGATCAGCCAGGGGAACGACACCTGGTAGAGCAGCGTCACGTAGGTGGCGACGACGGAGAAGATCGGGTAATCGGCGACGAAGGTGCGGACGGCGGGCAGCGTGAAGTCGTCGACGCTCAGCGTGTAGAAGATGGCCGTGCCGTTCTGCCACAGCTCTCCCGACACTTTGCCCAGGCCGGCCACGAGGTAGACGGCGATGACCTGCAGGCGGGCGGCGAGGAACGCGGCGTTCGTGCCGGCGTTGTTCAGGTACATCAGCACCCCGGGCCTCGGCTCTTCGGAGGGGAGCGACGGATCCATGAAGATCAGGTAGATGAGCATGATCTGCATGAGGTTGTCGCCGCCGTCGAGGATGACCCAGGCCCGGTTGTTGAGGTTCATCGACGCGATGTAGATCAGCAGCGCCGTGGTCCGCGGCCAGCGGCACGTCATCCCCACCATCAGCAGCAGCACCTCGACGAGGACGAAGAGCGGGAACCAGGGGCGGACGGCGTCGAGGTCGAGAAGCTGCAGCAGTGGAATGGGGCGCACCGGCTGCAGCGGGATCAGCGAGTCGGGCCCCCAGAACTGGCGCGCCGACGGCACGAGCATGAGCACGGAGATGAGATACCAGCCGTAGACGATGCGGCGGAAGAGCCGGATGGTGTGCGGGTGGGTGCGGGACTCCGTCAACATGTTGACGAAGTCGGCGAGGCGCGTCATTCCACGCTCCGGGCCGAGCGCGCGTCGACCGGCACGGGGACGAACTCGTAGGCGTTGGCGAAACTGAACGGCTTCTTCAGCTTCCGCTCCGAAAACTGCGTCGGATAGAGCTGCACCACCAGCAACTGCACGCTGGTGGCGTCGCACGGGCGGTTGCGGACGCTGTAGGCGACGCCGCGGCGGAAGGACGGCTGTCGGATCAGCTCCGCGTTCTTCCGCGCGTCGCAGGCGGGATCGTTACGGCAGCCGAGACGCATCGTCACGTCGAGCGACGCCCGGCTCAGCTCGCGCGCGAGGTTCGTCGGGATGTAGAGGAGCTTCCCCGCGGACGACAGGCGGTTGTGCTGATGTTTTTCCATCAGCGGCGCGGCCGGATCGCGCCAGCCGCTCCAGGCTCCGCCGCATTGATACCGGCTCCAGAGCTTGAAGCTGCTGGTGGCCGGCTCGGGGGCGAACAGCAGCCAGCGCTGCGCGAACAGCGGCTCCATGTAACGCGTGACCGGCCCGATGAAGTACCGCGTCATCGGGTTCTGCGGAAGCAGGTAGAGAGCCGTGCACGCGACATGGATCGCGAACACCGTCGCTACCGCGGCGGCCACTGCGTATTTGCGGCCCATGCGCCGGTCAGCGGTGTTTCTTCAGATCGAACTGCACGTCCTCCAGCGCCGCCCGGGTGGTGGCCGAGATCGGCGTCTTGTATCCCCACTCCGTCTGGATCGCGTAATTGCGCAGATACCAGAGGAGGGCGGCTTTCCTCGCGTAGTAGACGTATTGCCAGTAGACGATGTTCGAGCTGGCGTCGGGGGCGATGAGGAAGACTTTCTTCTGCTCCGGCGTCATCTTGTTGAACGATTCGAGGGCGGTGTGGGCCTCGGGGTGCATGTCGCCGAAGAGCTCGTTCGTCAGGTTGACCTGTTTGGCGTAGACCTCGGTCTTGGCCATCGCCAGGTTGAAATCGGCCGGCGGCATCTGGGCGTACAACCGGCCGCCGAACATCTTCGCCAGGATTGCGTCGAGGCGCGCCATGGCCTGTTGATACTGCGGGTCGTCATCCTTCCCGACGAGGCCGTAGACGCTCTGCATCTTGTCCCTGTTGTCGATCACGTAGCGGGCGCGCTCGTCCGGCTTGAGCGCCTCGTACTGTTTGATCACTCCGGTCACCGTCGCGTCTTTCGCCAGCTCGTTCGCCGCGGCGGCCTGTTTGACCACGACGTCCGAATATTCGCGGATGCCTTCGCGCAACTGCCTGACGGCAGGCGCCGGATCGGGTCCGGCAGACTCGGTACTGACCACGGGGTTATCGGTCCTGTGGCAGCCGACGACGAGCAAGACGGCCAACGCGCACCAAGGCGGCAGCAGTTTCCGCATACTTCCTCCTGTCCGGTAATTCCATTTGTACCAAAGGCAGGAAGGATATACTAGCGGCAATAATGGAATCACAACCGGCGCGTATACTCGCCCGATCCCATGACCCTCTCTGCCGGCTCGCGCGTTCGGCGCTACGAAGTGGTTGCTCCGCTTGGCGCCGGCGGAATGGGTGAGGTTTATCTGGCGCGCGACACCGAGCTCGACCGCTCCGTCGCCCTGAAAATCCTCCCCCACGGCGGTCACGCCGGCGAGGCCGAGCGCATCCGGCGCTTCTTCCTCGAGGCCAGGGCGGCCATCGCTCTCAGCCATCCGAACGTCGCGCACGTGTACGACGTCGGCGACGCGGACGGCGTCCGCTTCATCGCCATGGAGTACGTTGAAGGGGAGACGCTGCGCGCGCTGATGCTGCGCACGCGGCCGACCTTCGACGAGGTGCTCGACATCGCGACGCAGGTCGCCTCCGCCCTGGCCGGCGCCCACGCCGCCGGCATCATCCATCGCGACGTCAAGCCGGAAAACGTGATGCTCCGTCCCGACGGCTACGTGAAGGTGCTCGACTTCGGGCTGGCCAAGCTGACGTTGCGCGATCGGCCGGCCGAGGCGACGGCGGTGATGCAGACCGCGCCGGGCATGGTCATGGGGACGATGTACTACATGTCGCCGGAGCAGCTCCGCGGCGGCGACGTCGACGCGCGCAGCGACATCTTCAGCCTCGGCGTAGTTCTCTACGAACTGGCGTCGGGCCATCGTCCGTTCGAGGCCTCCTCTCCCAGCGGCGTCATCGCCGCGATCCTCACCGAGAATCCGCCGCCGTTGGAGGGCGTGCCGCCGGAATTGAGCGCCGTGATCACGAAGGCGCTGGCGAAGAATCCCGATGAGCGCTTCGCCTCGGCGCGCGAGTTGAGCGAGACGCTGAAGAAGACACGGTCCACCGATCGCATCCGCTCCGGCGATGTGCCGACGCAGGTGCTGTCTTCGGTTACGGCCCCCCGCCGCGGACGTCGCGTCTTCGTCGTGCTGGCCGTGATGCTCGTCGCGGCCGCCGCGATCCGGGGCCTCGTGCACATGCGCAACGTGCGCGACGCGCGCGCGGCGTTGCCGAAGATCGAGCAACTCGCCGACCAGAACCGGTACTTCGAGGCGTGGGACCTCGCCGCGTCGGTGCGCCCGCTGATCGGCGCAGACGAGCGGCTCGTGAGCGCGACGCAGAAGATCTCCGCGCCGGTCACCATTTCGTCCGAGCCGCCCGGCGCCGCGGTCTTCATCGAGCGCGTCACCGGCGACGGCGAGACCGCGCCGCGCGTGCGCCTCGGATCGACGCCGTTGCGCAATCAGCCGCTGGCCAAAGGTGATTACGTGCTCACCGTGGAGAAGGATGGGTTCGCGCCGATGTCGCGCTCCATCACGCTGCTGCCGATCCGCTTCTCCGGCCTGGTCGTCGAGGTGCCATTACCGCCGCTCGCCTTGAAGCTGCAGCCGCGGCGCGAGGTGCCGGAGCGGATGTCCGCGGTGCCCGGCGGGCGATACCGGCTGACGTCGTGGTCGCGTCCCACCTCGCAACCGGTGGTGCTCGCGCCGTTCTTCATCGATCAGTACGAAGTGACGAATCGCGAGTTCGCGCAATTCGTCGACGCCGGCGGCTATCAGCGTCCCGATTTCTGGAAGGTGCCGTTCATCAAAAACGGCCGCGTGCTGACGTTCGCCGAAGCGATGCGCGAGCTGAAGGACACGACCGCGCTCTCCGGTCCGCGCGGTTGGGCGGCGCAGAAGTTTCCCGCCGGCCGCGACGAATATCCGGTCACCGGCGTGACGTGGTACGAGGCGGCCGCCTACTCGGAGTTCCGCGGAAAGTCGCTGCCGACGGTCTATCAATGGGACAAGGTCGCCCGCGACGGCCAGGCGCGCACCGCGGGACTGATCATGCCGTGGGGCATCGCCACCGAAGGGACGGACGTCTCGCGCCGCGCGAACTTCCGCGATCACGGGCCGATGCCCGTAACGAGTCTTCGCGGAGGGATGAGCGCGTACGGCGCGTATCAGATGGCCGGCAACGTCACCGAGTGGTGCCGCAACGAGCTCGATGCCGGATTCGCGGCCACCGGCGGCGCGTATGACGAAGCGATCTATCAATTCGGCCAGTTCATGACGCTGCCCGGCTTCTACAGCAGCGAGAACGTCGGATTCCGCTGCGCGCGCGTCATTGGCAGGGGCGACGAGGGCGCATCGCGCCTCTCGCGGCAACTGGCGAAGCCGAAGCTGACGCCGGTCGGCGACGACGAGTTCGCGAAGATCGTCGCCTTCTACGATTACGCGCACCCGCCGCTGAACGCGCGGGTCGTGAAACGGACCGATGCCGAAGCCTGGACGCTGGAGCAGGTCGCATTCGACGGCGCCGACGGCCAGCCGGTCACCGGCTATCTGTTCCTTCCGAAGAATCGCCGGCCGCCATACCAGGTGATCCACTTCGTCCCCGCCGGCGACGTCGAGGGCGGACTGCGCACGTTGACGGCGTCGATGGAACGGATGGGTCCCTTCGTCCGCAGCGGACGCGCGGTGTTCAGCGTGCTGCTCAGCGGATACATCGGACGCGAGACCCCCATGGGCCGCGCGCGCATGACGCGCGACGAAAACGCGGACTGGGTGGCGGGAAGGATCAGCGATCTCCGCCGCGGCGTCGACTATCTCGCCGCGCGGCCGGACATCGACAGGGAACGCATCGCCTTCTATGGTCCGAGCGCCGGAGGCGCCCTCGGCCTCCTTGCCGGTGCGCTCGAAACGCGCTACCGCTCGGTGGCCCTCAACGCCGTCGGATATCAGGGCGAAGAGCCCGACCCGAGGACGAATCCGACCAACTTCGCGCCCCACATCCGCATGCCGAAGCTGATGTACAACGGCCGCTGGGACGAGACCGTGCCGCTCGACACGAACGCGATGCCTCTGTTCGATCTCTTCCCCGAGCCGAAACGCCTCGTGATCTACGACGGCGGGCACGTGCCGCGCCCCGAGCTGCTGATTCCTGCGCTCAACGGGTGGTTCGACGAGACCGTGGGGCCGGTGCGTTAGACGTGGCGCTCTCCTCGACCATCTACAACGTCTCCGTGGAGCTGAACGACGTCGACCGCGGCGTCTATGAATCGCTCGCCCTGCGCCTGGCGATGCATCCGTCCGAAACGATGGAGTACATGGTCACGCGTCTGCTGGCGTATTGCCTCGAGTACACCGAGGGGATCGAGATGACGACCGGATTGTCGGACGGCGACGAGCCGGCGATCGTGGTCCGCGACCTGACGGGGAAGGTGACGGGGTGGATCGAAGTCGGCCTGCCCGACGCCGACCGTCTGCACCGCGCGAGCAAGCTGGCGTCACGAGTCGCGGTCTATACGCATCGCGAGATGCGCATACTCCTCGGGCAGCTCGAAGGCCGGCGCATTCATCGCGCCGACGAAATCCCCATTTATTCGTTCGCCGGCAATTTCATAAGAGATCTCGCCGAAAAATTCGAGCGGCGCGTGGCGATTTCGTTGTCCGTCACCGAGCAGCACGTGTATCTCGACATCGGCGGGGAGTCATTGACGACGGTGATCGAAGAGCACCGGTTGTAAGAGCGGACTCAAATACAATAGCGATATCGAGGTGCCGGCGCGTGTGGTCGTTACATAGGCGGTCCAGAATTACTGCCGGAGAAGGCGAAGATCGAGCTCGAAGGGTTGCGCCGATGAAATCTCTATGCGTGCGAAGCGGCGGTGGGTTGGGTTGAGCAGATAGTTGAACTCCGAATCGATGATCGCGCTCGGCACTCGTAGCACCGCCGATCGCTGTTCTCTGAACCATTCATCACCCACCTGCCGAATGCTCACGGGGGCTGGATGCGATCGCCAATCAGCCGGTAGATCCCGAAGTTGAACGCGCGTCACCAGGGATTCGGAAAACTTGCAGGAGAAGATCACATAGTCGGGCAGGCTTCGGCTTCGACCCATGTGAACAAGCAGTTCGAGTGCTGCAAGCGCCGCGGATTCGGACGCGTAGACAATCGCATGCCCACGCGAGTTCCATCGGCCGCCGGCTCGCCGTGCACCTTCGCCCTCGAAGGCGGTGGCGGCATATCTGGCCTTCACGATGCGCCACGAAGTGATCACTATGAGAAAACACCTTGCTCGAGCCGATACGCGAGATCCTCGACTTCCCGGGCACCGATCTCGGTCCGGGCAACATCGAATGGAATAGCGCCTCCAAAGGCAAGTTGCGGCTCCTCGAGCCAGGTTAATGCGGCGTCGCGATCGCCTTCAAATAACGACAGTGCCGCGCTAAAAACACGGGCGGCACGTAACAAGCGATCGGACTCATCAGACGAAAATCGTCCTTCCGATCGGCGGCGAAGAAAAGTGCGTCGTGCAATGTCCACCTGTCGCATAAGGCGGTCATTCGTCAAAGCCATGTTGCGGGCCAGCCGCTCAAAGGCTCGAAAGGGAAGGCCTTTCCCAATTTCACGGAGTAGCGCTGGCAGCTCAAAGCGATCCAGCCCGAGAAGCATCACGTACGCATACGTCCCTGGTTTACCAGTTCGCACGAGTTCCACGTACGCTTCCATGTCTGGAGTCAGATTGCCCGGCTCGGTTGAAGACAGAGTAGCGTGTGGTGTGCGCATGGCACTCAGGATTGCGCCATCTGGCTCTAGAGTCAAGGATGGCGTAGTTCACTTCTTCCACAGCGCATCCATCTTGCATCCTTTCCCTGCAGGGAGACCCCTCATGAAAAAACGCACTCTCACCACGCCTGAGCTCATCTTCATCGTCGGTACGCGCGCTGTGCTCGCGGCCGGTGTCGCGCTCTTCGTCTCCAATCGCTTTTCGGACAAAACACGCCGCACGGCAGGCCTCGCTTTGATGGGAATCGGGGGAGCCACGACCATTCCGGCGGCGAGGATCGCCCTCGGGAAAACATCGCCGTTCCGCAAGTCGGGACTGGCCGCGAAGTGGCTCGAGTAATTCGGAGTATCCTCGATCGCGGAGGTGAATCATGCTCGCTACGTCTCCGGTGACGACCATCCTTCCGGTCGTCGACGCCGATCGGGCCCGCGATTTCTACGATCGAATCCTCGGATTGCATTACACCGGCGTCAGCGGCGACGGAAAGCACCTCTTCGCCATCTCCAGCGGGACGCTGGCGCTATTGAAGAAGCCCGAGCCGACGAAGGCCGAGCACACGGCGCTAAGCTTCGAAGTGGGCAACGTGACCGAAGCCGTCCGCCAGCTCACCGATCGCGGCGTGGTCTTCGACGACTACGACCTCCCGGGTCTGAAGACCGTCGACAAGGTCTGCATCCTCGGGTCGGAGAAGGCGGCCTGGTTCCACGACACGGAGGGGGACATCCTCTGTGTGCACGAGACGGTGAGTCAATGACTGAGCCGGCGCCGGATCACGATCGCGAGCTCCGCGGCGGCTACGACATAAATGGAAAAGATGACGTAGGCAAGCCGGGGAAGTGACGTGAACGCGCCACCGCCTCGGAAAATCGGGAAATACTGCACGTAGAGCTCGCCGAGGCTGTACCCCTGCACGGCCGCGGTGATTGCGCAGATGATCGTCAGCAGGCCGGTCGTCAGGATCGTCGATGCCAGTGCGGAGACGAGGATGATGGCGACCGACGAATGCATGAGTCTCTGTCGGATGGTTGTGTTCATTTCCGTGGATGAAGAGACACGATCGGGCGTCGTTCGTGGCGCGCGGAGGTATCCTGAGCCCCACCAGCCATGCTCGCCCCCGTCGCTCTCGCGATGACCCTCCTCGCGGCCTCGCAGTTCGCCCCCGACTCCGCCTGCGCCCCCTGCCACGCCGAGATCTCCCGCTCCTATCAGCACGTCGGGATGGCGCGCGCGTTTTTCCGGCCGGCGAAGGGGAGGATCATCGAGGAATTGGGGAAAGAATTTGTTCACGCGCCGTCGAAGCAGATCTTCTCGATGATCTGGCGCGACGGGCGGCTGATCTTCCGCCGTTATCAGAACGATCCCGACGGCAAGCCGATCAATCTGCTCGAGCAGCCGGTCGACTTCATCCTCGGGTCGGGACATCACGCCCGCGTTTACGTCTATCGGACGCCGGACGGCGAGCTCTATCAGCTGCCGATCGCCTGGTACAGCCAGACGCGATCCTGGGGAATGGCGCCGGGATACGACCGGCCGGACCACGACGGTGTGCAGCGGCGCGTGCGGCACGAGTGCATGTTCTGCCACAACGGATATCCCGATGTCGCCGAGAGCCATGACGGTTTCTGGCGCCCGCAGACGTTTCCGAAAGAGCTCCCCGAGGGGACCGGATGCCAGCGTTGTCACGGACCGGGCGCCGCTCATGCGCGCGATCCGAAGGTGGCGATCATCAATCCGATGCGGCTGACTACGGAGCGGCGCAACGACGTCTGCAATCAATGTCATCTCCTGCCCGCCGTCGCGGTGCAGGGGGCGCGGAAGCTGGGACGCGACATCTATTCGTTCCGCCCGGGCGACGCGTTGTCGGATTATCAATTGACGACCGACATCGCGCCGAAAGACCGCTTCGAGATCAGCCAGCACGCGTACCGGCTGCAACAGAGCCGCTGTTTTCGCGAGAGCAGGCAGCAGTTCGGCTGTCTCGACTGCCACGATCCGCACCAGCGATTGCCGCCGGACGAACGCGCCGCGCACTATCAACGCGTCTGCCTCGGGTGTCACGAAAAGGCGCACCACGCGACGACCGATTGCGTCTCGTGTCACATGGAGAAGCGGCGGACCGAGGACGTCGTGCACGTGGTGATGACCGATCACCGCATCGGCTTGCCGGCCGATTCGGCGAAACTGGTCGCGTCGCGCGAGGAGAAAGAAGATCCGGAGATCGAACACGTCGAGCTGTACGGATCGCCGCTGCAAGGGGCGGATGCCGAGTTGTATCGATTGCTTCCGCTGATGCGCGCCGGCCGCGATCGCGATCCGCAATTCGTCGCCCGATTCGAGCAGGCGCTCGCCGCCGCGAAACCGCGCGAGCTCGAGCCGCTCTTCGATCTGGCGAACGCGCAGGCGACGCTGCGGCAATGGACGAAGCTCGAAGCGACGTGCAAGGCGATCCTGGAGCGCGAGCCGTCGCAGCCGCTGGCGCTCGGCTGGCTCGGCCTCGCCGCCGGCGGCCTCGGGCGCGACGACGACGCGGTCGCGTTCCTGCGGCGCGCGCTGGCGATCGCGCCGGAGCGCGCAGGTCTGCACGTGCAGCTCGCGCTCGCGTTGCACCGGAAGGGGAAAGACGACGATGCGATCGCCGCGCTCGAGCGCGCGACGGCGCTCCGTCCCAACCTCGCCGCCGCGTGGCTCACGCTCGGCGAGCTGCACGCGCTGCACGGCGATCAGGGGCGCGCCGTCTTCGCTCTCCGCCGCACGCTGGCCATCGATCCGGCGAACAGCCGCGCGTACGCCGACCTCGGCCGCGCGCTCGTCGCCCTCGGCGATGAGGAGGGCGCGCGGCGGCTGCAGCGCCACGCCTTGAACGTCGCGAAGTAAAGGCGCGTAAACTCTTCCTCATTCAGTACGCGACCTCATTCCTCGCGGTATCCGCGTTGGGCGACGGGCTCAGATCGGAGATGGCGCGGCTCTACCTCGCCAACTACGACGGCTCGGATGAGGCGCTCTTCTTCGGCGACCTGGCGAAGAAGCACGAGGTGCTGCTCGTGCGCGCGGGAGAGCAGGTGGTCGGCTTCACGACGATGCTCTTCTTCGAGCGCGAATGGTGCGGCCGGAACATCCGCGTCGTCTATTCAGGCGACACGGTCGTCGACCGCGCGCATTGGGGCCAGCAGGCGCTCGCCTTCGATTGGATCAGCCGCATGGGAGCGCTCAAACGCGAACGTCCTGAGATTCCGTTTTACTGGCTCCTGCTGGTCAAGGGACATCGCACATTCCGCTATCTGCCACTCTTCGGCAAGTCGTTCTATCCGCACTGGAGCATCGATCGGAGCGATCTGAAGCCATTGGCCGACACACTGGCCTTGGAGATGTTTCCCGACGACTACAACCCGGAAACCGGCGTGGTCGAGTTCCGCCGCTCGCGCGGCCATCTGAAGGCCGATATAGCGCTCCCGTCGCACGCCGATCTCGCCAAACGCGAGATCGATTTCTTTCTGCGGCGCAACCCCGGATTTCGCGACGGGCACGAGCTCGTCTGTCTCTGTGAAGTCGAAACGCACAACATGAAACCGCTCACATTGAAGTTATTCGGGAAGAGCGGCTATGACATGGATTGAAGAGCTGCTCGCGCGCAATGCGCAGACGGCGTACCTGCGCCGCTACGGCTCGCCGCGCACGCTCGACGAGCTGCCGATCGTTTCTTATGACGACCTCGCCCCGTGGATCGAGCGGATCCGCGACGGCGAGCCGGATGTGCTGTTCGCCGGTCGCCCTGTGGCGTATGAGCGAACGAGCGGCAGCACCGGCGGCGCGAAGCTGATCCCGTATTCGGCCGAGGGATTGCGCGACATGCAGCGGGCGGTCGCGCCGTGGGTGTCGCGCGTGATGGCGGGAATTACGGGCAGCGTGTATCTGGCGCTCAGTCCCGCGACGCGGCCGGCGGAAACGATCGGCGGCATTCCGGTCGGCCTTCCCGACAGCGCGTACATCGGCGTGCCGTTCCGTCCCGCCGTTTCGATGGAAATCGCGGCGATTACAGACGTCGAACGCTGGCGCGCGGAAACGGTGAAGCACCTCGCCGCGGCGCGCGATCTCGAATTGATCTCGGTCTGGAGTCCGTCGTTCTTATTGCGCCTTCTCGCTGAAGCCGAATTCGACTGGCAGGAACTGAAGATC